>Ga0073936_10004865_pt1 | contig 18373 bp, 15 predicted proteins | sample AliMusrvi5mmetaG_FD_87041 | JGI IMG/M metagenome (GOLD analysis project Ga0073936, IMG submission 87041) | Freshwater lake bacterial and archeal communities from Alinen Mustajarvi, Finland, to study Microbial Dark Matter (Phase II) - Alinen... | ecosystem: Environmental > Aquatic > Freshwater >... | reverse complement strand
ATATTTGCCTTCCCACCTGCGTTAATTTATCCGCTTTATTGCCGTTGTCTTTATCTTCCGGTTTGTCTTTGCCTTTTGTCGTTTTTTAATCTTTGTTTTTTTTATCCGTATTCTTGCTTTTGCCCTTCTTTTTATCGTCGTCATGCACAGTGACGGTTTTATGACGGACGACTGTTTTCTCGGATTTCCGTATTTCCGTCAGAAAGATCCCGCTGTCGCTTTTTAGCTCGCGGAATTCCCGTGAGCCGGGCGCGATGCCAAGGCTTTGGGCCACCTCCCCCCAGCCCCGTTCGCGGTGAAACTCATAAGCGCCCATAACCTGATCCAGTGAATGATTCGAGAGAACAGACAGCTTCATGGCAATGCAGGCATCGCCGAATGAAAAGCCGTGCTTGTCTACAAGGCCTTTGGCCGTGCCTTCGGAAAATTCATAGCGCTGGTCCATCTTCGCGGCAAACTGCGGGCTGTTGGAATGCGCTGCTGCATTGAGCTTGGCCACGGCCGTATCCCACCGGGTATCGCCAGTGGGAGTGGCATCACCTGCAAGGGCCGCAGACGACCAGCATACAACAAGGAGCAGCACGACACTGAAAAACGTTTTCATGGCATTCCCTTTCTGCGATTTTATGGTTGTGCAGGCAGCTTTATTGTGCTGGGGGAGGCGCTTTTTGAAGGCTGGTTACAGCCGCCATGGCATAGAGCGCGATGGCCAGCAGATACAGCGCATTCAGTCCGAGAATCATACTGCTGTATTCAAGCGCGCCCCCGATAACCACTCCCAACAGATTTGAGCCGAATGCCCCGGCAACATCAGAAACGTTTTTAAATGCTGTTGAGAAAATCAAGCTGGCAAAGAATATGGGAAACCCCAGCCAGAAACCGGCAAACACCACCCTCATCCAGAATGAGTAGTCAAGTATGAAATTTACCTCAACCAGATAACCCAGTAAAAGGCTCAGAAAAAGACCGGCATAAGCAACATATTTGTGAGGGCACCTGTTCCTCATGACCAGCAGGTTGCCTGCAAAGATCACAACCAGAATACCACTAATGACAATAGCGTTAACAATCCAGGTGGCGCCGAAAAGCACGGCCGCCTTGGTGATGCTGCGGGTTTCCAGAAGCATAAAGCCGGCGCCGAGAAGAAACATCTGGAGGTTTTTAGTTACTGATATTGATCCTGCCGCGCGGAATGCCGTGAAGGTCAGGATGACAATGATGCCAAGAACCAAAAGGTATATGCCGGGTACCTGCCGGTCCGGCAGGTAGAGGTGTGGCCAGTCATCCGTGGCCAGAGTGACTGCTGTTGATGCCGTGAGCGTGGGTAGTTCGGTGAGCCCGCCCTGTCCGGGAAAACGGTCGTTGGAAAGAACCTCGTCCGGACCGTACGAAAAGGCAATGGACATAAAAGGGCTGCCGGCTGTCATGAAGAGACGCGGTTTTTTTCCGAACGCCTCGGTAAGGGTCCAAAACAGCCGTTCCCCCATCCATGCCCGCGTGCTGGACAAATGAACGACAAACAGGGTCTCGGGTTTCATGAGCCGTTGGACATCGCGAAACGATTCCACGGTGTACATGTAGCTTTCGAGCCGAAGCGTGGAGAGACCCGGCGCCTGGTGATGGGAGTCCAGCGCGTTCATTATGATCAAATCGTATGTTTCACTGCTTCGCCGAAGATAGGCCCTGGCATCGTCCGTGATAAGGCGGGTTTTTGCATCCTTGTAGGGTTTGTGGGGATGTAGTGAGTAGCCGAATTGCCCGATTACGGGGTCGATTTCAACAATGTCGACTTTCTTTGCGCCTTCGCGCAGGGCAATCGCAGCATCATTGCCCGAGCCGCCGCCGAGAATTAAAACCCTTCCCGGCTCTCTGAAGTGATACGGAAGCCGGTAGTAGTCCAGCCATACGTAAAAATTTGATTTGTCCAGTGCGGGGGAGAAATTTAAAGCATCCTGAATACGAAGTTTATCCACCGCAATTGAATAGCCAATAAAATCAGTAGCGCCGGCATTAGTCAGGTAGTACGGAGAATAGGTGATTTTGTAATACGGTGACCATTGGCCCTGGGGAGGAATCATGGTCGAAGCAGCCGCAAGAGCCAGGGCAAGCAGGGCAGGTACTCCCTGAGTGAAGAAAGACCGCCTGTGATACTGCTCTGCAAGAAGAATGAACGCAAGCAGCCCGGCAAAGGAAAACCAGGTGATCGGTGTTGTCTGGAGCCAGGACATACAGGCAAATCCGGCTACGCCCAAAATGCTGCCGCCCAAATCAAGGCTGTAGGCGAGCAAGCGGTTTTCAAATAAGCTCAGACACAAGCCAAGCCTTTCTCCCAAAGGAATAAAAAATAAGAAATTGGCGAAAAACACAAGCGTGATGGCGAGGGCGACCGGCATGCTTGGCTGATTACCCGAGACGGGCAGAAACCAATAAATAAGGTCGGTGTTTTGGCCCTGGTATCCGAATCGATCCAGGTACGTCATCAGACCGATTACTCCCAGCGCTATGTAGGGGAAAAATCTGAACAGGTTCAAACGGTAGCGGACAAAAAGACTGCCAAAGCCAAGTCCCAGGAATGCGGAAAGTATTAAAAAGTTATTGAAGTAGGCTACAATCTGCACAGTTGAATTGATGTAGCGGATCAGTGCTAATTCCAGAAACAGGCCCAGAAAGCTGACGCAGAGCAGGTGAAGTTTTTTAGATTTAATGATGTGGTTTTCTTTCAAGTGGCTGTCTCCGGTCCAGGGTTTGATGGCCAGCTTACATAAGTCAGTTTGCGGCAAGAATAAAGTGAGAGTGCTTGCGTGTCAAGGCAAATAGCAGCGGCTGGAGCTTTCAAAACGGAGGACAGGAAATTTTTATGAGGGGACCGGGATTATCTTTGGCGGAAACGGCAAGCCAGCCTGGCGTATCGGCTTAAGCCGTTGCTGGAATGCTGCAATGGAGATGCAAGAAGTGAAATGCCCGGGTGATGGTGTGAAAAAGCGCACTAATTTTTCATGTTTCTGTTCATTGACTTACTAAAGCAATTGTGCGATTTTAGGATGCAGTTTTTTTATTCGGGAGCTGGATTTGGAACGCGAAAACGCATTATTTATTACGCAAATTGAAAACCTGAAATATCTGAATCCGGACTTTAAGCGGGTGCATTTCGGCGTGGAATTCTGCGAGCGTCTGCTGCCGTCAGCTCAGGAACTGACCGACACGCTTTCCGAGGTTGCCTGCCGAGGGCTCCCTTTTACCTTTGTGACGCCCTATGTCACCGAAGACGGGCTGCATAAGGTGGAGAAGCTTCTCGATTTGCTTCCCGGCGGCACTGAAGTGGTCTTTAATGACTGGGGCGTGTTCCGGCTGCTGCATGATGGCTATCAGGGCCTTGTGCCGGTGCTGGGGCGCCTGCTCACAAAAATCAAGCGCGGCCCCCGCATCATGAACTTTATAGACAAGCTGCCGAAAGATGCGCTTGAACATCTGCGCAGCACCAATCTCGGCGTACCCCGCTACACGCAGTTCCTTTTTGCCAACAATATCCGCCGGGCCGAGCTTGATAATCCGCTGCAGGGCTTGAATTTCAACGGCGTTCCCCAGGAGCTGAAACTGTCGCTGCACATCCCTTTTGCCTATGTTTCAACTACCCGGTTTTGTCTGACGGCAAACTGCGATGATCAGGAGAAAAAAGGCTTTATCGGCGTTTTCCCCTGCGGGAGAGAGTGCCGGCAGTATACTTTTTTTCTTGATAATGCCGCCATGACCACGCTGCTTATTCGCAAGGGCAACACCATTTTTTTTAGAAATGCGTCAGTAACAGATGAAATCCGGTCCTCGCATATCGACCGCGTGATAATAGCCCCTGAAATCCCAAATTAGACAGCAGGCTTATGAAAACACAGATCATTCTTGCCACCCGCAATAAACATAAGCTGCAGGAGTTCCGGGACATGCTGCGGGATAGTGAGGTTGATATACTGCCCTGCGACGCTTTTCCCGGCTGCCCCGATGTGGAGGAGGACGGAGCGACATTTGCTGAAAACGCTCTGAAAAAAGCGCGCGCCATCGCCCGCCACACGGGCCGTATCACCATTGCCGATGATTCGGGCCTTGAGGTTGACGCGCTCGGTGGGCTTCCCGGCCTGTACTCTGCGCGGTTTGCCGGCGAGCCCGCCGACGACCGCCGCAATAATGAAAAGCTTTTGCTCGAGCTTGCCCGCGTGCCGGATGAAAAGCGGGGCGCGCAGTTCAAATGCGTTATCGCCATCGTTGACGCCCGGGGCAAAGAAAAAGTGGTTGAAGGCGTCTGCCGCGGTGTTATAATACGAGAGCTTAAGGGCGTGCAGGGGTTCGGCTACGATCCGCTTTTTGTGGATACGGCATCTGGGCTGGCATTTGCGGAAATGGACGCCGGAGATAAGAACTGCATCAGCCACCGCTGCCGGGCGATTCAGGCGCTTAAAAAAATTCTGCCGGAATTTACCGCCTGATACATGAAACCATATGGCCTTCCAGGAATGAGGGGGAAGCCATTACTTACTGTTCACTATCCGAAGGGAGTGCGGTATGAAAATCAAACGTAGAATGGCAAAAGAGCTTGTCACCATATCATCGGATGCAACCGTGCTGGAAGCCGTGCACCTGCTGCATAAGCATGCCATACGGCATTTGCCCGTGGTTGACGACGGGCGGTTCATCGGGTTCATTGACGGCTCGGACATTAAACAGGTTTTGCTGCTGCCCAATGGCAATGAGATGCCGCTGGCGGAATTCATGAACAAAAAGCCCATAACGGTCGGGCCCGAAGAAAGCATGGAAGATGCCGCCCGGCTCATGTACGGCAATAGAATCGGCGGCCTGCCCGTGGTTGAAAAAGGCAAACTGGTGGGCATCATCACCGTAGGGGACATACTGGCGGAGTTCATCGAGATCATGGGCGGGCTGCAGGCAAGCTCGCGAATCGACGTGATTATGAATGACAACCAGGACGAATATGAAAAAGCGTCCCGCATAATTAAAACCAAGGGCGGCGATATACTCAGCGTTGGCATGAGCGACGCAAACGGCAGGCATAACAAATATTATTTTTTCCGCCTTAAAAAATGCAATGTAACTCCTATTACCGATGCGCTCAGGGAAAAGGGCTATAATGTGGTGGCTGCCACTGTTTAGAGCAGGTAACTGTATTCTATAGCCGTTTACACCGGGGAGTTTTTTGTTTATCCGCCCGTGCTATATTATCGCAAGATAGGCCAAGAGGGGAAATACGCTTGTGGCTCGAACCGCACGGGCTGATTTGCCAAAAACTTCCCGGTGAACATATGGCTAGAGCATTTTGTTACATGCTCTAGCGGGAAAGGATAGAGCTCAATGGCAAAAAAGCAAACTCAGCTGTTGTCGAAAACCCGCGTCCCCGTTTTAGAGGTTTTTGCAAATCCCCATCCGGACCGCAGCTATGAAATAGAGATTGAGGCGCCCGAGTTCACCTCGGTCTGCCCGAAAACCGGCCAGCCCGATTTTGGGACCATGCTCATCCGATACATTCCCGACGCGGTCTGCATAGAGCTGAAAAGCCTGAAGCTGTATTTGCAGCAGTACCGCAATCAGGGAATATTCTATGAGGATATCACCAACCGGATTTTAAATGATCTGGTGCGGGCCTGCTCTCCCGCGTGGATGCTGCTCACCAGCTCCTGGACACCCCGTGGCGGCATTTCTTCAAGAATAACCGTAGAATATGTGGGAAAAAAAAGCGCTAAGCGGCAGGGCTTATACAAAGCGCGAAAGGCCCGGTGATATTGAATCCTCTCTGGACACATCGTGCAGAATTTCGGCATAGGCATGCTGCAGCAGCTGGGCTTTCTCCCTGGGATACATAAACAGCAGGCGGCTGCCCACGCGCTGAGTCATGAAACCCTCCGAAGGGCTCTTCACCCAGGTCAGTTTGACAATGGCGCTTACCGGGATTTTTTCGGGGGAGAGGCCAATTTTAAGCAGCACATTTTGTCCAAAGCGCATGCCGATACGTGAGTCCAGCTCAAAGCCCAAACCCTGCTGGCATATATCAACAATTCTGCACTGCTCAGCCATTTTTCCGGCATTGTAATGGCATTCCGCCCGCAACGATAATGAAAAACGGAGAAATTTTCTATGCTCTTCCTGTCGTTTTTCAAAGATACGCAGACGGCCTATAAAATCCATTTTATTCACCGGCAGAGAAAAGTTTTAGCTCAGCTGTTTTGTAAAAAGTATAGCAGAAAAAACGATAAGCTTCCATGAGTAGAAATACTCATATGCGTATTCTCTCTGCTACCGAGGCAAAATGACCTGCCGGGGTTTTTATCCTGCCTAATGACGGTTTTTTTCAGTAGCAGCATGCTTTGCCGGCGCTGGTGCGGTCATCTGATCAGCCACATCAACCCACCCTCCGCCCATGGCCTGATACACCGTCACAGCAGCGCTGAGTGCTGTGCTTGAAAGCTGGGCCCATTGCAGCTCAGCCGGAAACAGCTGCTGCTGGGCCTGCAGCACCGTGGAATAGGGGGCATAGCCGCCGTTGTACTGTAGCGTCGCCAGTCGCTCATAGGTTTTTGACGCGGCCAGGAGCCGTGTCTGGGCGGCGAGCTGTTCGCCCAGCTTTTCGCGGGATGACAGGGCGTTTTCAACATCGGCGAATGCGCTTTGCACGGCTGCTTCATAGCTCGCCAGAGCGGCTTTTTGCGCGGCTGTCGCCTGCTTCACCTGACCGTAAATGGCGCCGAAGGTAAACAGGGGCCCCTGCACCGTGCCGGTAAATGTCCAGGCGCGCGACGGGTCTTTAAATAAATGACGCAGCTCTTCGCTTGTCCGGCCCCAGGCGCCGGTGAGCGAAATGTTCGGAAAGTAGAGGGCCCGGGCAGCACCGATGAGCGCGTTCTGGGCGATCAGGTTCTCTTCTGCCTGCAGAACATCGGGCCGCTGCGCAAGAAGCTGCGAGGGAAGTCCCGCGGGCACCGCGGGGGCGGCGAGCTCATAAATCGTTTTGCCCCGGGGTATGGGGCCGGGATTTTTTCCGAGCAGTATTGAAATCGCATTTTCCGTCTGAATGATCTGCGCCTCGATTTGCGGTATGGCTGCATCGGCTGTCTCATACTGCGTGCGCGCCTGCGCCACAGTCATTTCCGACACCTGCCCGTACTTGAACTGCAGCTCAAAGAGGCGCACCGATTCGCCGTAGGTCGCAAGGGATCGCTTCGATATGGCAAGCTGTTCGTCAAGCCCGCGCAGCACGAGATAATTTTTCGCCACCTGCCCCACCAGCGACAGTATTACGCCCCGCCGCGCTTCCTGCGTTGCAAGCACATTGGCGTTTGCCGCCTCGGTCTGCCGCCGTATGCGGCCCCAGAGATCAAGCTCCCAGCTCGCCGTGCCGAAGGCCTCATAGGTTGTCCGTGGCTCGGGCCGTATGCCGGGGATCGAGGTATACAGATTGCCGCTGGGACGCTCCCTGGTACCACTCCCGGAATAGCCGAACTGCGGAAACAGGGGCGCGCGCACCTGCATGAGCACGGCTTCGGCCTGCTCCACATTGGCGGCTGCGATTTTTACGTTTTTATTGCCTGCAAGCGCTTCTGCGATGAGCCCGTCAAGCACGGGGTCCTGGAACTGCTGCCACCAGGTGGTGTTGATAATATCTTTGGCCTCCTGCGGCTCATAGCGATAGGCTTTGGGAACGTCCAGTTCGGGGCGGCGGTAATCAGGCCCAACGGCGCAGCCGGCAAGCGCTATAATAATAAGCAGGACGGCTATGCGGCGCAGCATCACATGTCCTCCTTTTGATCGGTTGCTGGTGTGTAGCCCTCTTTTTCCTGGGCCGCGGCTGCGAGTCTTTTGTCTTTCGAGCGCTCGGAAAGCTTATCGAACAAGTAGAAGAACAGGGGCACATAGAGCATGGCTAGCGTGGTCTCGCCCAGCATGCCGCCGATAATGCCCGTGCCGATGGAGTGGCGGGCATTGGCGCCGGCTCCCGATGCAAGGGCAAGGGGCAGCACGCCGAGAATAAAGGCAAGGGAGGTCATGATAATGGGCCGCAGCCGCTCTTCTCCTGCCTTGATCGTGGCATCGATAATGGACAGGCCCTTTTCCCGCAGTTCCACGGCAAAGGTCACGCGCAGCACCGCGTTTTTCGCTCCCAGGCCGATGAGCACGAGAAGCCCGATCTGGAAGTACACATCGTTTTCAAGGCCCCGCATCCAGTTCAAAATGAGCGCACCCAGGATGCCGAATGGCACGGCGGTCATGACCGAGCCCGGCAGGGTCCAGGACTCGAACTGCGCCGCGAGTATTAGAAACACGATGATAAGGCCGAAGATAAAGGCAGCCGATGACGTGCCGCCCGCCTTCTTTTCTTCGAAGGCAAGGCCGGACCAGGAAAAATCAAACCCCTGCGGCAGCACCTCGCGGGCGACTTCCTCCATGGCGTTGAGGGCCTGCCCCGAGCTGAAGCCCTCGGCAGCACCGCCCGTGACCTGCGCCGCCGGAAACCCGTTGAAATGGGGCAGCAGATCCGTGCCCGAGACATATTCGGTTTTTGCAAGGCCCGACATGGGTATCATTTTCCCGGCTGAGGAGCGAGTGTAGAGCTTGGAAATATCACCCGGGTTTTCGCGGTACGGCGCATCGGACTGCAGCACAACATTCCATACGCGGCTGTACTGATTGTACTGGCTCACCTGCACGGAGCCGAACTGGGCCTGGATCGCGCTGTACACATCCTGCACCGGTATGCCTAAAAGCACGGCCTTGTCGCGGTCGACCGTGACCCGCATCTGCTGGGAAATGGCATTGAACGTGCTGTTCATGCCCGTAAGCTCTGGCCGCGTGCGCGCCTTTGCCAGGAATTTTTGGGTAATGTCGTAGAGCCGCTGGGGGTCGCCGGCGTCCTTGTCCTGAATCCAGAACTCGAAACCGCCCGTGGTGCCGATGCCCGGAATGGCGGGAGGCGCAATGGGTATGAATTTGCCCTGCTGAATGTCGCGGGTTCCGGCGGCGGCATGCATCAGCACCGCGCGGGCGTTCTCTGCTTTTGCCTTTGCGATCGATGCATACCGCTCCTTGAAATCATTGAGCTTTATGAAAAAGGTTGAAATATTGGTTTTGTACTGGCCGTCAAGCAGGCTGTAGCCGTTGATTTCCGTGCGGCTCGCCACTGCCGGATCGCCGGCAAAAATTTTCTCTATTTTCCCGCCGACCTCGGCCGTGCGGTTGAGGCTCGCGCCGCTGGGCATAAATAAGGTGGAGAGCACATACCCCTGATCTTCATTGGGCACAAAGCTCGTGGGCAGCACCTTGAACAGCAGCACCAGAAGCGCCATCAGAAAGGCAAGTATCACAAACGCCTGCTTTACATTATGGATGATCCACAGAACCAGATCGCCGAACCACACCGTGATGCGGTCGACCTGCCGGTTGAACCAGGCAAAGAAGCCCTTCTGGGGCGGCGGGTTGTGCCGCAAGAGAAAGCCGCACATGGCCGGAGTGAGAGTCAGGGCTATAAAGCCTGAAAGCGCCACCGAGATGACGATGGTGATGGCGAACTGCTTGTAGAGCTGGCCCGTGGTGCCGGGCAGGAAAGCCGCCGGGATAAACACGGACGCCATAACAAGCACCACGGCGATAAGGGAGCTCCCGATTTCTTCCATGGCGCGTATGGTCGCCTCTTTGGGCGAGAGATGGTTTTGGACCATGTTGCGCTCGACGTTTTCGACAACGACAATGGCGTCGTCAACGACCATGCCGATGGCAAGCACGATTCCGAACAGGGTGAGCAGATTGATGGAAAACCCCATGGCGAGCATGCCGATAAAGGTGCCGATGAGGGATACGAAAATCGCGACCGTGCAGATGATGGTGGAGCGGAAGCTCTGCAGAAAAAGATAGACAACGAGCACGACCAGGATGACGGCCTCAAACAGTGTATCGATGACCTCCTCGATGGAAATCCGGACGAAATCATTTGTGTCAAGGGCGATGTAATACTCGATGCCGTCAGGCATGGTGCGCTTCATGTCCTCGAGTGTTTTCAAAACACCCTTTGAAACATCAAGGCCGTTGGCGCCCGGCTGCTGGTAAATGCAGATGAAGCTCGCCGGCATGCCGTTAAAGCGGTTGCGGTCGACATACTGGCGCCTGCCCACTTCGGCCCGTGCCACGTCCTTCACGCGCACGATGGCGCTGCCGTCCTGGCTTGCGCGAAGGATCATGTTTTCATACTGGGCAGGGTCGGTAAATTGCGGCTGGGTCACCATGGGGAATGTCAGTTGCGTTTTGCCGGAGTTGGGCTCCTGTCCTATCTGTCCCGCGCCGAACAGGGCGTTCTGGTTGGCTATGGCCTGCTGAATGTCCGTGGTGGTGATCCCCAGGGATGCCATCCGATCGGGGTTCATCCAGACGCGCATGGCCTGGTCCGGGACGCCGAACATCTGCGACTGTCCCGCGCCGTTCACGCGCTTGATCGCGTCGAGCACGTAGATGTTGGCGTAATTGTTCACATAGTCGGCGCTGTAGCGGCCGTCTTTATTGAAGAAAGCGATGATCATCATGATATTTGATGATTTCTTCTGCGTCGAGACGCCGTACTGCTTGACGGCATCGGGCAGCTGCGGCATCGCCAGACTTACTCTGTTCTGCACCTGCACCTGCGCCATGTCGGGATCGGTGTTCAGGGTGAAGTACACCGTGATCGTCATCTGCCCGGTGTTGGAGCTTGTGGAGGTCATGTAGAGCATGTTGTCGACGCCGTTGATCTGCGCCTCGATGGGCGCGGCCACGGCATCGGCCACGGTTTTCGAGTCGGCACCCGGATAGGTCGCTGTAACGGTCACCTGCACGGGCGTGATGGTGGGGTACTGCTCGATCGGCAGCATTTTCATGCACACAAGGCCGGCTATCGATATGATGAGCGCGACAACGGTTGCGAATATGGGCCGTTCGATGAAAAACTTTGAGAACATGCGGTCTCTCCGGCTATTTGCCCGTGGCGTTAGGTTCGTCTTTTTGCTGCGCTTTTATTTTTACCGGCGCGCCGGGCCGAACAGTCATCCCGCCGTCCACAACGATGCGCTCGCCGGCTTTCAGCCCCTCGGTGATGAACCAGTCGTCGCCATGCCAGTCGCCGACCACAACGGGCCGCGGCTCTGCTTTATCATCCTTGTCGATCACCCAGACAAAATGGCCCTTGGAGCCCTGCTGCACTGCACGCTGCGGCACCAGTATTGCCTTGGGCCGCACAGCGCCGTGCAGCCGTACGCGCACGAACTGATTTGGCCGCAGCACGTTATCGGGATTCTCCACACTTGCCCGCAGCAGAAACGTGCCGGTCTGCGAGTTGTAGGAAGGAGCTGCAAACGTTATCTTTCCCGTGTTGGGGAATATCGAGCCGTCTACTAAAATGATTTCAACAATATAATTTTTATCCGGGGGCGGGATAACTTTTCCGCTGCCGATTTCATCACGCCAGCGCTGCCACTCGTTTTCCGACAGGCTGAAATTGACCCATATGGGCGTGAGGGCCTCCACGGTGGTGAGCTGGCTGTTTTGGGGGTTGATATAGGTGCCGTCCTGCTGCAGCGCGGCGCTCGTTATTCCCTTCACGGGTGAGGTGATAACGGTATAGGAAAAGTTCAGCTTGGCCTGCTCGACCTGCGCCTTTGCCTGCTCGACAGCAGCCCCGGTTGTGTCGAACTGGCCCTTGGCATCATCAAGGTCTTTTTGTGAAAGGGCGTTCTGCTCGGTCAGGGGTTTGGTGCGATCCAGATTCTGCGTTGCGGTTTTATGGGCGGCTTCCTGCCGGGCAAGGGCGGCTTTGGCCTGATCGAGCTGAACCTTGAAGGGTTTTTGATCAATGAGGAAAAGCTCCTGGCCCTCTTCGACGATCGCTCCTTCGGTATACACCCGCTTGTCCAAAAATCCGCTCACGCGGGCATGAATGTTCACCTGCCGCGAGCTCTGCGTCTGGGCCACGTATTCGGGCGCTATGGGCACGTCCTGCTGCACGATGGTCATGACCGTCACTTCGGGCGTTCCCGGGCCATCGGCCTTCTGGTCTTTTGAGCAGCCTGTCGATATGAGTATCCACAGGCTCAGGAACATAAGGGATGTGATGGCGGAAAACCGGTTTTGCAGATCACGGGCCACAGTGTTTTTACTACACGGTTTCATCGTGTTCTCCTGTTAAACATCAACTGATTGTACCGCAACTGGTCTGGGTAGGTATATAGTGTGATACTTTTAGTGTGTATATAAATAAATTTGTTTTTCTACAACTAAAATTAATAGCAGGCGGGCCCGCAAAGCGCGTCTACCTCGCCCCCTGTCAGGCTTTGTATTTGAGCTCCCCGATGACCCACGGGTCTATTTCTTCGCCGATGAGCACATCCCGGTAATCGTTTTTTGCCAGCTCAAGCGTCGCTATAAGCTTTTCAATCGATCCCCTCGATATAATAACCATATCTCGTTTAACGCGCTCTGCCTCCCGGTGCCAGGTTGCAGTCCCGTACCCGGACAGTATATCCAGAACTTCCGCAAGCTGTTGCTCGGGGAAATACCTTTTTATCCAGTCTTCTATCATTTGCCCTGCCACAGGTAATACAGCAAAAGAAGCAACCCGCCGAACATAAAAATCACCGCCAGCATACGCGGTGAAAAGGCGGGTTCAAATTTAGGCGGCTGCGGAATAGTATCAGCATGCGCGCCGGTTTCTCCCGGCAGGCTGCCGCCCAGGTCCGCAAGATCAATCTTCGGTGAGGCGCAGCCTGTTTCAGCTGCTTGTAATATTTTTTCGTAGAGCCGGCGGACGTCGGGAGGCATTGCGTCCAGGCTCTCATACTCCGCGTCATTGAAAACAATTTTTGTCCGCGCCGTTGCCGGATCTATCTGGTGGCCGGGGTCAGCTTGTGCTCCCATCGCCTTTTTAAATGCATCCCGAAGATTGTCCGGCATTTCCTCAAGGGAATTGTATTCTTTTCCATTGATTTTGAATGTGCGTTTAATATTTACATTGACCTTCATGCCCTTTCCCTCCTTTGATGACGACCAGGGGCAGCAAGCTGCACCTACTCCTGTTAATCGCGGGACAGGTCGATAATCTCCATGCGGTTGTTCGTGTTCGGATATTCCGCCGACGGACCCTCGGTGAGAATGGCAAGCTCGCCCTCAATGCCGTGGCTGCGCACCCATGACCTGATATGGTCAGTCCAGTCGACCGGATGGCCGGCTTCGCACACCGGGTATACGCCGTAGGAAAACTGCAGGCTCTGGCAGGTCGGCTCCTGCGAGCTCACGGCGATGATCCACACGGGCAGCCTGAAGCGGGTGATGCTGCGGGCGGTATAGCCGCTGCGCGTGGGAACGAACACGGCCGCGGGCGATATGCGCTGAAAGGTCGTTTCAACGCTCATGGCGATCAGGTCAGGCAGCGTGATCGTGCCGTCGCGGCCCGTGCCCTGCAGGGCTTCGCGCACATAATGCGAGCGGCGGTGCGGCTCAATGACCGCGGCAATTTTTGCCAGCATGGCAACCGATTCAACCGGGTAGGCGCCCATGGCCGACTCGCCCGAGAGCATGACGCAGTCCGTGCCGTCAAGAATTGCATTTGCCACATCAGTCGACTCGGCTCGTGTGGGCCGCCGGTTGCCGGTCATGGACTCAAGCATCTGCGTTGCCGTAATGACCGGCTTGCCGTGCAGGTTTGCCTCGTGAATGAGCTGCTTCTGCACCAGGGCGATCTGCTCGATGGGTATCTCCACCCCCAGATCACCCCGTGCCACCATAATGCCGTCTGCGGCCTCGATTATATCATCAATATGCTCAAGGGCGTTGGAGCGCTCGATCTTGGCGATAATAAAAGGCTGGTAGCCCAAGCTGTCTGCTGCTGCACGAACCGCCTCGATATCTTTGCCCGATTCCACAAACGACTGGCTGACCGCATCAATGCCCTGCTCGCTTGCAAACTTCAGGCACTCGTGGTCGCGGTCGGTGAAAGCGCTGATGCCGAGATTAATGCCCGGCAAATTGAGCCCCTTGCGCGAGCGCAACTCGCCGCCCACAACAACGCGGCAGGTGACATCGGTTTTACCCGAGCTCACAACTTCAAGCTGTATGAGGCCGTCATTAAGAAACAGAGTGTCGCCGGGCTTCACTGCCTGCGGCAGGCGCGTAAATGATACCGACACTCTGGCCACATCACCGATTATCTCTTCGGTTGTCATGGTGAAGGTTGCACCGGGTATGAGCTCAACCGGCTCATTTTCAATCGTGCCGATGCGCATCTTGGGGCCCGGCAAATCCGCAAGTATGGCAACGCGGCGGCCCGCGGCCGTTGCCGCGGCGCGAAGATTTTCAACAACCTTTGCATGGCCCGAAAAATCACCGTGGGAAAAATTGAGCCGCGCTACATTCATGCCCGCTTCAAGCAGCTTGCGCATCATCTCGGGCGATTCAGAAGCCGGGCCGATGGTGCACACGATCTTGGTTTTATTTGCCGGAAGTTTTGTCATGGTGCCGTCCTATCGTGGATGGTTGGTTTGTTTTTGCATTGTATTTGTTGAACGGGTTTATATTTTTTTCGTAGGGTGGGTGCAGCGTAGCGAAACCCACCAGTTCGTTCGGTTGCATTAATGGTGGGTTTCACCCACCCAGCTGTCGTCCTATCCTGCAGGGTATGGTTTGTTTTTGTATTTATGGGTTTATGTTTTTCCGTAGGGGCGGTTCGCGCATCGCCCCTACAAAACATCTCACCTCATATCCGCGGGCTGGCCGGTGGTTTCAAGAACGCTGCTCCAGAGCCAGCCCTTTGGGTCGATTTTTTTGCGCGCCGACACGGCAAGCTCTATGGGCACATGGGTGAACTGCTGGTTCCAGTTGCTGACCACCATGTCCGTGCGGCCTGCCATTGCCGCATGCACGGCGCTGTGCCCGAGCATCAGGCAGAACGCCGAGTCATGGGGGATTGCCTGAAGGCTTCGGATAATATAGCTCGGGTCGATGTATTTCAGGCTCATGTCAATGCCCTGTTTTTTGCAGTGGTCTTTTATGGCATCGCGGAGAAAAAAACCGATATCGCCGTATTTGGCATTGCCCGAGGCATCATGCTCGCCGGTCTGCTGCATCAGATCCTGCCCCGCGCCTTCGGCAACCACAATTACGGCATGGCCGCGGCGCTGCAGCCGTTTTTCAAGAGCGGCAAGAAAACCGTTCAGCGTAAACGGCACTTCCGGAACAAGGCAGAAGTTGACCTGGCTGTCGACCAGAACCGAATAGGCGGCAATGAAGCCCGAATCGCGGCCCATGAGCTTCACGAGTCCTATGCCGTTGCGCGCGCCCGTGGCCTCGCTGTGGGCGGCATAGGTGGCGCGCTTTGCCTCGGAGACCGCCGTTTCAAACCCGAAGGATTTCTGCACAAACGAGATATCATTGTCGATGGTCTTCGGGATGCCGATGACGCTGATCTTAAGGCCCCGGCGCTGTGCCTCCCGGCTTATGGCTGTTGCGCCCCGCAGCGTTCCGTCGCCGCCGAGGGTAAAGAGAATACCGATGTTCATACGCTCAAGCGTATCGACCATATCAGCCACATCCTGATTGCCACGGGATGAACCCAGTATGGTGCCGCCGGTTTCATGAATGCGGCTTGTGTTTTCCGGCGTCAGCTCCATTGGCTCATGGTTATACTTGCTGCTCAGGCCCTCATAACCGAAGCGGAAGCCATACACTTGAGTGACTCCATAGTGAAAGTGCATGCTCATGACGATTGCCCGTATGACATCGTTTAAGCCGGGGCACAGGCCGCCGCAGGTCACAATGCCGCAGCGAAGTTTCGCCGGGTCGAAATAAATTTTCTCCCGGGGCCCTGCCACCTCCATGCTCGGGGGAGCTGCATTGCGGCCGAGATACCCTTCGATGTCCTGCAGGCTGCTGTGATAGAGCACATGTTCGCCATCGCTAACAAACCGTACGCCCGCCATGGGTGAGGGGATAGTGGAGGCGCCAAGCCGTGTTATTTCAAAATTCAGGTCGGAATCAGCCATCGGGAAATCGCCCTTCTAGTATTGTATTTTAAAGTATAAAAAATTAAGCATAGGGTTGGCAAAGAACCGTAAACACGCACTGTATGGTCTCGCCATGGTGGGTTCGTTTCGCTTAACCCACCCTGCAAAACATTATTATGACTTCATAAAAAACTCAAATAAGCTGTGTCATTGCGAACGAAGTGAAGCAATCTCGTATTTAGGACAACAATAGTTTTTACGATTTAAACATGGTTGTGCCGGTAGCGCGCAGATCACTCACCGCCTGCTTCACGCGCTCTGCCATGCCGGCTTCTGCCGCAGCTAGATAGGAGCGCGGGTCATAATACTTTTTATTACCCACATTACCCTCGATCTTCAAGACGCCGGCATAATTTTTAAACATATGATCGACAATCGGCCGGGTAAAGGCATACTGCGTGTCCGTATCAATATTCATTTTTACCACGCCGTAGTCAAGCGCCTCGTGGATGTCGGCCAACTCGGAGCCCGAGCCGCCGTGAAACACCAGGTTAAAGCGCGCATCTTTTCCGTATGCCTTCTCGACAGCTGCCTGGCAGTCTCTGAGTATTTTCGGTTTGAGCTTCACATTGCCCGGCTTGTACACGCCGTGCACATTGCCGAACGTGGCGGCAAGCATATAGCGGCAGCCGGCAACAGCGTTCAGCCTCCGGGCAACCTCAAGCGTATCCTCGGGCGTGGTATAGAGCTTTGCCGATGCCGAGGCCCTCTCGCCGTCCTCTTCGCCGCCCACAACGCCCGCCTCGATCTCAAGGATGAGCTCGCTTTTTTGAAACCGCTCAAGCAGCTTCACTGCAATGTCGAGATTGTCCTTCAGAGGCAGGGCGCTGCCGTCAAACATGTGGCTGCTGAAAAGATTTGGCAGCCCTGCAGCGCGGCGTTTCTCTGTCTCGGCCACCAGGGGCAGCACAAAGCTGTCGAGCTTGTCAGCCTGGCAGTGGTCGGTATGAAGCGCCACATAGACGGGATAGCGGCCGGCCACCCGGTGCACATGCTCGGCAACGGATATGGCCCCCAGTGCCATGTCCTTCACCATGGCGCCCGACACAAAGGCGGCCCCGCCGGTTGAAACCTGGATAATGCCGTCTGATCTGGTTTCGGCAAGCCCCCGCAGCACCGCATTGGCTGCTGCAAGGGATGCAACATTAATGGCGGGGTAGGCAAAGTTTTTCTCCCGCGACCAATCGAGCATGCTGCAGTAGGTTTTGTAATCGGCAACCGGCATAAATCCCCCTTTTGTAATGGGTTATAAATTTTTAATTGGACACCCCTCTCCCTGACCCTTCTCCCACAAGGGGAGAGGGAACTGCTTCAAGGCTGGCTGCAGGTATGCCCAACTGTTGAAGCTCTACTACAATCGAAAATACAATGATCTAATCCAGCAGCCACTCAGCTGCGGCATTAAGCCTACAGCATAGGCTCTACAGACTTCACGCGCCATATTTTGTCGCAATACTCGCGAATTGCGCGGTCCGAGGAAAATTTTCCCATGCGCGCCACATTGAGGATCGACATGCGCGTCCAGAGCTCCTGATCGCGGTATGACCCGGCCACCGCGTCCTGGCAGTCGATATAGGACTGATAATCGGCAAGCACCAGGTATTCATCATGATACAGCAGTGCATCCAGCAGGGGCCTGAACAGGTTTCTGTCGCCTTGTGAAAAAAAACCCGAGCTGATGAGGTTCACAACCTCCTGAAGCCCGGCGTTTGAGCGATAGTACTGCTGGGGCTGATACCCCGCGGCCCTCACGCTGTCGATCTGGTCCGTGGTCAGGCCGAAGAGGAAAAAGTTTTCAGCTCCTGCTTCTTTCCGTATTTCGATGTTTGCGCCGTCAAGCGTGCCGATGGTGAGCGCGCCGTTCAGGGAGAACTTCATATTGCCCGTGCCCGAGGCTTCCTTGCCCGCCGTTGATATCTGCTCGGACAGGTCGGCTGCCGGGTACACCAACCGGCTGTTCTTTACATTGAAATCAGGCAGAAACACGACTTTGAGCCGTCCCGCAACATCCGGGTCATTATTTATCACACCCGCGACCGAGGTTATAAGTTTTATAATGAGCTTGGCAAGAAAATAGCCCGGCGCCGCCTTGCCGCCGAAGATGACGGTGCGGGGCGCCATGTCGATTGCGGGATCACGCTTTATGCGGTTATAGAGGGTTAGCACATGCAAAATATTCAGGTGCTGCCGCTTGTACTCATGGATGCGCTTAACCTGAATGTCAAACAGCGTGTCCGGGTCCACCACAACGCCGGTGCGCTGCCTGATGCAGGCCGCAAGCTTCCGCTTATTGTGCAGCTTTACCT
>Ga0073936_10004862_pt1 | contig 18382 bp, 12 predicted proteins | sample AliMusrvi5mmetaG_FD_87041 | JGI IMG/M metagenome (GOLD analysis project Ga0073936, IMG submission 87041) | Freshwater lake bacterial and archeal communities from Alinen Mustajarvi, Finland, to study Microbial Dark Matter (Phase II) - Alinen... | ecosystem: Environmental > Aquatic > Freshwater >... | reverse complement strand
CGGCAAGACCTATACCATGGCGCTGCTGGCAACGGGAAACACGCCGGCCATCAACCACGGCACCAACACCGCCAATTTGGCCTACGACCAGCGCGGCGCGGCGCCCTATGAGCGCACCTATGGCGCGGGCACGGACATTGGCGCCTACGAATATGGCGCTGGTTCGACCAACCTGCTGTACAACTCGTACGGCTGGCAGGACAACGCACCCGGCTCCGGCGTCCTCTTCATCAATGCAACCAACACCAGCCTCAACACCGGCTACATGATGACCGTCCTGATCACCAACGGCGCGCCGGTCTTGTTCCAGGGAACAGATGGCACCGAGTGGAGCAACGACGGCAACAACAAATTGTCCTACAATTCGGTCACGGCGCTGACCAATGCGAATATTCCGGCCGGCTTGACGCTTCATGCGGCGCCCACCAATGGCGGCATGGGACTGACGATCTGGATGACCGGAACAATCAGCGGTCCGCATGGCCTTGCCCAGAGTGTCAACAACATCCAGTTCAGTTTCCAGGATGGCGCCTTCAACTTCAACGGCGACGCCAACGGGCACGCGGTGCAGGTCGCAAACGCGACGGTTACCAACATCGCCGTGACGCTCCGCGACGCGGTAAGTCAAGCTTTCAGCATGTCATATGCCGGCACGAACTTCTATGAAAACAGCACCTGGAACGACGGCAGCATCGCGACAACCAACCAGATCCTGATCCTGGGCAATGATCAATGGGCAGATAGCGTTCCCGGCCATGATCTGATCGCCGGGCACTATGTGACGGTCTCCAACGTGCCCGGAGGGCTGACAGCCCAACTGCTGGTGGTCAACAACACGACCGCCAACTTTATCCTCACAGGCCAGGCGACAAGTCACGCGGCGGCCAGCAGCATCGGCAACCTCCTGCTGGTCATCAGCAATACCGCGATGGGTTCCACGTTTGCGCCCACCAACTACATCTCCACCAACGCGGTCACGTTCTACGACCCCGCCACGCAGGTGACGCTCAACTGGAGCGGCGCGTCCTTCAGCGAGAGCGCAGCCAATAACGGCACCATGGCCGGCTCGCTCACGGTCACGCTGGTCAGCAACCTGTTCGTTTCGGGGGTCGCCTCCTACGTGTCGTTTCCGGGGCTGCCGGCCAATCTGGTCGGCCAGGTGACCTATAACAACGCCACGAACATCACGATCGCGCTGACCGGCGCGGCAGTGAGCCACAACGCCATCAACAATGGCACATTCCAGGTCCAATTCACGACCAACGCCTTCTATAATGTGGACCCCAGCGTGTCGGTGGCGAACAGCAACCAGACCGTGAGCCTCTCGTTCCTGAACCCGACCATTGCCTGGGTCACCAATGCGACGGGCTTCACGGAACTGATGCCGGATAACAACGGCGCGATTGATCCGATCACCTACGTGATTGGCACGCTGACCGGCGACACATTCACCGCCAGCGCAGGCTCTTCGTTCACGCCGGCCAACGTGCCGGGCGGGCTGACCATAAACGTGGCGACCACCAGCCCCACGACCGTGAAGATCACGCTGAGCGGCAATGCGGCTGCGCACGCGGCAGCCCAAAGCACCAACAACCTGGGGTTGACGTTCCAAAACGCGGCATTCACGCAGGGCGGCGCCGCGAATGTGGCCAATTACAACCCGACCAACTGGGCGGTCACGTTCTACGATCCGACCAAGACCTGGTACGTGGCTGCCACGAACGCGACCCCGGTGGTTGGCAGCGACACCAACTCTGGGACATCCTCCAGTAGCCCGTTCGCCACGATTTTGAACGCGATCGCGAAGGCGACGGCCTACGACATCATCCACATCCTGCCGGGCGTTATCACCGAGCAAAATGGTCCGGGCGTGGGTGGCCTAGGCGCTCTTTGCGGCATCCAGGTGACCAAGTCGCTCCAGTTCGTGGGCGAGGACACGATGATAACGCACGGCATCTCCATCGTACAGGCCGCGGCCCTGCCAGGTGTGGCCACCAACCGCCTGTTCTATCTCTCCGGCAGCCCCTATATGTCGTTCCGCAACCTGACGCTCCGCAACGGGTGCGACGATTCTGCTGGAAATAGATCCGACAGCGGCGGTGGTGCCATCATGTCCAAATACCAGTACACGCTGATCATCTCGAACTGCTACATCTACAACTGCCAGTCGACCAACTACGCCGGCGGGATTTCTTTCTACCCGGTTTCAACCCAGCAGGCCAAGAATTCCAATCTGTACATCTACGACTCCATCATCGCGAGCAACATGGTCACAGGTTCGGCGGGTTATGCTGGCGGCCTCCATACCGTTGCCGCAAACGGGCCTTCGGTGTGTGTGTATCTGTACAATTCGTCCATCATCGGGAATGTTGTTACCGGCTACGTGGGGGGCGCTTACATCGCGGCATCCACCGCTCTGGTCCAGAACTGCACGTTCGCAGGCAACAGTTCGCAAGGCACAACCGCGAATACGGGTGGCGCGCTGTTTCTCATTAACCATCTTACTCAAGTCGCCGGCAACCAGGGGCAGACCAACTGGACTGTCCGCAACTGCACGATTGCCGACAACTCCGCGCCTGCGGGGCTGGTCGGCGGCCTTGGCTATAGTCACGGCGTTCTCTCGCAGGCGCTCTTCCTGGTGAGCACGATCGTTGCGCAGAACACGGCGACCGGCGGCGGCGCGCCGGACATCAAACAGCTGAACCCCAATTTTACCTATCCGCAGTGCGTGGAGAGCTACAACCTGATTGGCGACTGCACGAATTCCGCGCTGGCCATCGCGAGTTCCAACGTCTTCATCGCGGCGGGGCAGACCCTCAATGCGAACAACAGTTACATTGGCAACAGCGGCGCCGCGGTCGGCACAGTCAACCCGCAGCTCTCGTCGCTGGCCTACAACGGCGGCCCCACGCCGACCATGGCCCTGCAGGGTGGCAGCCTGGCCATCGACCACGGCGCCAACCCGGGCAACCTCCTCTCCGACCAGCGCGGATCCGGCTATAACCGGGTGGTGGGAAGCCAGACTGATATCGGCGCGTATGAGTTTGGCGCCGGGCCGCCCACGGGACTGATCATCTACATCCAGTAACGTTCTTCTGAGAGGAGCGGGCGGTCGCGGATTTCTCCGCGCCCGCCCGTTTTGCTTAACACGCATTGTTTTGAAATGCGGGCACGAAAAAGAGAAAGGCTGCTGAAGAGCACGAAGGGTTGTGGGAGGGCGGCCGGCATCGGCTGCCATAGGGCGAAGTAGGCCGGCGCGTCCTCGCGCCGAGCCCGGGAGAAGGAAGACACGAGCGGTGGAAGTTGGGGCTGCGGCGAGGACGCCGCGCCCTACTTGGCTGCGTGCGCCCACTTCAAGAATCGGCACGTTGCGGTTCGCTTAATGAAGCTTGCGAAAGCGATCGGCGCCGCTTCATTCCTATCCGTCACCCCTGCAACAAATTACGGCTGCGGCGCTGAGCGAACTGGTTGTGAGCCTTGCCTTTCTCATGCAAAGCGCCTACCCTATTCAGCAGACACCTATTCCACACGTTGGCGCAATCGCGCCGGGAGCATTGCTTGAATTTCCAGTCACTGGGCCTGAAGCCCGAATTGATCCGGGCTGTGACCGAAATGGGCTTCGAGACGCCGATGCCCATTCAGGAGCAGGCCATCCCCGTGCTGCTGGCCGGCGAAACCGATTTTATCGGCCTGGCCCAGACCGGCACCGGCAAGACGGGCGCCTACGGGCTGTCGCTGCTGCAGCGCCTCGATCCCGCGCGCCGCAAGCCGCAGGTGCTGCTCCTCTGTCCGACGCGCGAACTGTGCCTCCAGATCACCAATGAATTGCGCCAGTTCGGCCGCCATCTGGCCGGATTTCGCGTGGTGGCTGTCTATGGCGGCGCCAGCATTACAGCCCAGATGTCCGAGATCCGGCATGGCGTGCAGGTGGTGGTGGCCACGCCGGGACGCTTGTGCGACCTGATGCGCCGCAAGGCTCTTGATTTCACCGGCGTGACCGTGGCTGTGCTGGACGAGGCCGACGAGATGCTGAACATGGGGTTCCAGGAGGACCTGGACCTGATTCTCGACGCCCTGCCGGATGCGGCCCGCACCTGGCTGTTCTCCGCCACCATGCCGCAGGGCGTGGCCACGATCGCCCGCAAGTACCTGAGCCAGCCGGTCGAGATCACCATTGGCAAGCGGAACGAGGCTGCCGCCAATCTGGTCCATGTGGTCTACCTGCTCCAGCACGCACACCGCTACGTGGCACTCAAGCGGCTGCTGGATTCCGAGGCAGCCATGTTTGGCCTTATTTTCCGGCGCACCCGCCACGAGACGCAGGAACTGGCCGAGGCGCTCACGCGCGACGGCTACCCCGCCGAATCGCTCCACGGCGACCTGTCGCAGGCACAGCGGGACAGCGTCATGCGCAATTTCCGGCGCAAGCAGATGAGCCTGCTCGTCGCGACCGACGTGGCGGCGCGCGGCCTGGACGTGGAGGACATCACGCACGTCATCCACTACGATCTGCCTGCGGATCTTGATGTCTACACCCACCGCAGCGGGCGCACGGCGCGCGCCGGCAAATCGGGCGTGTCGTGGGTTTTCGCCAGCCCGGCCGAACGCTACCGCCTGGGGCTGCTGGAGCGGAACCTGAAGATCGAATTTACGGTGGGGAAAGTTCCCGACGGCCGGGAAGCCTGCCGCCGGAAAATCCTGGACATGGCTGCCCGGATTGCGGCGACCGAGGTGCATCCGGCTGCGCTGGCCGACTTCCTGCCGCCGGTCACGGCGGCGTTCGAATCCCTGAGCAAGGACGATCTGGTGGCGCGCCTGGTGGCGGCCGAGGTCAAGCGCTACCACGCGACGCACGGCACCAGCACCGACGTCAACGCCCATGCCGCGCAGCAGCACCCGTCCGTACGCCGTCCGCACGCCTCGGCCGCGCGTCCGTTCGATGACGGCCCCATGCACCGCCTGGAAGTCGACATCGGGCAACGCGACCGCGCCAACGCCGGCGCCATCGTGCGCCTGGTCTGCGAAAGCGCCGACATCCCGTCCGCCATGATCGGCCGGATCACCATGGATCACAATGCCACCAGCTTTGAAGTGCAGGAAGCGGTCTGCGCGCAGGTGCTCGCGGGGCTGCAAATCGCGTTGTTCGACGGTCGCCCGGTGCGCGTGCGCGACGCCGCGAATGCGGGCGGAGCCCGTGGCGCCCCGCGGAAAAAATATCAGGCGCACAAGCGCCACGGCCCCGCGTAATCCGGCCCCGCGCCTGGCCGCAAGTCCGGCTTAACGCCTGCCGGCGTCCGGGCCGGAGTCCCGGACGTACCGAGCATCCGGTAGGTTCGCGACTTTGACGCGGACCCCTGCGTGTATCGAACACAATCGCCCGCTGCGGCCGAGTATGGCAGGGGAGGGCAATTACCGCACCGTGACTGACGGTTACGCCCCGGAACCGGCACCCTGCAAATCAACCTAACCAATCTAACTATTCATGCGCCAGCAGGTTCCGAAAGGGAATTGACAACCCATCGCCAATTGCCATACTGCCAACCATGACGTTGCTGCCGGCCCATGCGAACAGCAAGCAGGACAAAAGGAGTGGGCGACTCATATCACGTTCTGACTTCATAATGAAAAAAGAATCGCCATTGTCTTGAGCGCCGCCTCGCTTCTTGGTGGATGCGCGCATCACCTCACGATGTTGACAGTGAAGGTAACCAACACAGAAGGCGATCCAGTACCCGACGCTACTGTCGTGCTTGGTTGGTACTGGTACGCCGGCTCGCCTTGGGTGCAAGGCCCGACATACCGAAGTACTGAAGCAACCACCGACACAAACGGCAACCACACCTTCATCGCAGTGACAAGGGGTCGTCTTGGTCTGTCGGCACTCAAAGAGGGCTACTACAAAACATCTTGGGGGAGTGTTACAAACGATCCGGCAATAGTCCGTATCAGAGCGAAACAACACCCGGTTCCGATGTATGCGAAGGACGCGCACTTTGACCTCCCAAAAGGAGACGGCGCATTTGGTTACGACATGTTTCAGGGAGACTTGGTGGCCCCATTCGGAGTTGGTTTGACAACTGATCTCGTCCTGCACGTCGAAACAACTTCAACCAACTGGCGAGGTAGGGTGTATTATCAGTTGCATGGCGATGTTTCCTTTCCCAACAAAGGCGACGGCATTCAAGACTTTTTCGTTCCAAACCGCGTGCGCCCGACTTCAGCATACGCACTGCCGTTCGAGGCGCCACTAGATGGTTACTACTCAACGTTGAAAGAAACCAATACTGATAGACAAAATCGTTATCGCGCAGCTGGATATCAGAGATTGACCGACTTTTCACGAACCAACGTCTGGTATTGGACAAATGATTACCAACTTGAAGATTATCCCAGGAACTGGGAAGAAGGACTTCACTATTTTCTGAAAGTCAGGTCGCGTGCCGACGGGAGTTCCTGTTTCGGGTTTGTTCGAGGTGGCATTAGGTTCTCGTACCGTGGTGCTGACATACCCCATGTGGAGTTTCGGTACTACATCAACCCCGACGGAACCAGAAACATCGAATACGATCCGGCGAGAAACCTGGTCAAGAGGTTCGGCCCTTTCCCTGTTCGCGAATATCAACCGGGATACCCTTAGAATCAAACCCACAGCAACCGGAAAAAATCGAATCTGAGAGAGTCAGAACCAAGGCCTGGTGCTGACCGCTGCCAGCGCTGGGTCGGTCGGAGTTGCAGGCAACTACGCATCGGCAGCACAGGCCTGACGTTAGCTAGATGAATAGATGAAAATAATACGAACAACTTGCGCACTAGTCATTACCGGCTGTCTGTTTATGGGCGGATGCATGGAGAATATCAGCCAGTTGGATGTCGAGTTCGACAAATGCGGATACACGAATGCCGGTGCCCATAAGCCAATCAACATCTGGTGGAAGGCTACCGTTATTGAAGTTACCGACCTCGGAATCTACAGAGGCGAAAGATACGAAGGACGCGACAGCATACTCACAGTCGGCTTTATCCAGTTGACGGGTACAATGCAGCGCGTCGTTATCGACACGATCACTCTAAGTGCTCCAGGCAAGGAGAAGATGCCTGTTTCATTGTTGCTGAGTCCCACGGAATTGACCTTCGTGGAGAAGTCCTTTCCTCTCTTTGACGCGCAAGCACCCAAGGACGGACGCGACGTTCAACGGGACTATGCTGAGGTCGAACTCAAGGTAGATCTTGCTCCCAATCGACGTCCATACCATCTCCATATGAAAGGCCGCTACATTGACCGCGAAGGAAGAAACGCACCCATCAACGTAGAGGAAACGATAAAGGTTAGGCGCATGCGTCAAGTAGAGTGCCTTGGGAGCGGATGTTAGGGGACAGAAAGGCGAGGCTAACCAAGCGATGCGCCAGCAGTCGGTCGCTGGAAGGTAGGAGTCCTTGGATAGGCGGCTGCTGGTGATCGCTGACGTCCGCGGCGGATCGGATTACACGCTGAGCCTGACCCAAGCACGCGAGAACTTTCGTGCGTTTGGCGCCTGCCAGAGGAAACACATCGCGAATGTGAATCCACCGCTGTCGAAAGAACGACACTAATTGGTTCTCCCGCCTTGGCCTTGACAAACGTACTGAATATTGTACGCTATTAAGAACAAGAGGAGACCCTTCCATGACACGACTCAATCTCGACGAGGACGTCAAACCCCTGTCCGACTTCCGCTCGAATGTTACTGCCTGCATTCTTCAAACCCGCAGAACAAGGCGCCCACTGGTGATTACGCAACACGGCAAATCCGCCGCCGTGCTTCTTGGTGTTTTGGAATATGAGGGGTTGATGCAGAAGATGGAGGTTCTGGAAGACATCCGGCTGGCCGAATCACAGCTTGAACAAAACAAAGGCGCGGGGCATGCGCAGGCGCTCAAGCGTGTACTCGCCAAGGTGGCGAAATGAACCTGATCTGGGCGCCGCTGGCCATTGATCGGGTCGCAGAGATAGCTGTTTACATCGCGGAAGACAATCCCGTGGCGGCGGAGAAATGGGTCCGCGACGTCTTTGCGCGTACAGGACAACTGGCTCTTTTCCCGCACAGCGGACGCCACCTTCCGGAGACTACCCGGCGGGATCTTCGCGAGTTGATCTGGGGAAACTACCGCATCATCTATCGCGTCCGACCGGATCAGGTTGCCATTCTCACCGTCCGGCATACCAAACAGGTGTTGCCTCTCGAAGACTTGAAATAGGCCCAACAAACGGCTGCTGCCTGCGCCGGCTGTGGGCCTGTAGACGGTCTGGAGCAAAACGGAGAGGCAGACCCCTGACGTAGGTGCTGGCCGAACGCTACGGCTTCGGCTCGAAGACGGTCACCACGCCAAATTCGCCGTCAAAGCCGCCGCGGCGGAAGACTTTTCCGGCGCGCAGGCGGCGGATCGCCTCTTCGAAGCGCGGCGGGGCGTGCGGCGCGAGCGTTTCCACCGGCGCATCGAGCAGGATCGGCAGTTCCGGCCCGCAGGCGGCCAACAGTTTGTCATAGGCTGCTTTCACCTTCTTGCTGGTGCAGCCGACGTCCAACAGTTCGCCCAGCAGTTCCGCGAGTGGAATGATGTGTTGGCAGGGGAGTGCGCCGGCCGGCCGGGCGCCCTCCGGGCGGTCTGCCAGCGCCAGCACGCGGTGCAGCACGCCCAGCGTCAGCGGTTCGCCGCAGTGCGGGCAGCGGTTCTTCAGCCGCCGGCTTTCCTCCGGCGCGCAGGAGAACTTGCAGGCGCGATGTCCATCGAGGTGATATTTGCCCTCCTCGGGAAAGAGGTCGATCGTGCCGCCGCAGATGGCGGGATCGCGTTGCCGCAGGCCGTCGAGCAGGACAAAGTAATCCGGCTCGCCGAAGAAGACATTGGCATTGCGGCCCAGGTTGGCCGGCGAATGCAGGTCGGAGTTGGAGACCAGCGCCACGTGGTCGAGCGAGGAGACGCGCCAGTTCATGGGCGGGTCGGACGAGAGGCCGGTTTCCACGGCGAAGATGTGCGGTGCCAGCTCGCCGAAGCATTCTGCCAGCGAGTCGAAACCGGAGCGCGAGCCGAGCATGGCAAACCACGGCGTCCAGATGTGCGCCGGAACCAGCGCGCAGGCGGGGTTGGCCTCCAGGATGATTTCCAGCAGCTGGCGCGGGTCGAGGCCCAGGATCGGCCGGCCGTCGGAGCGGATGTTGCCGATGGCATCGAGGCGGGCGTTGATCTTCGCGACGGTCTCCAGGTCCGGCGCGAACACGAGGCTGTGGATCTTGCGCACGCGGCCGTTGCGCTTGTAGATGCTGCTGATCTCCGTTGAGAGCAGGAACCGCACAGGGGCGCGGCAGGTGGCTGGCAGGTCGCGGTCTGCCGCGGCTGCGCAGGCGGGGCGCAGCCGGAAGAGGCCGGGCTCGGCAGGGATGAGCCGGGCGGACAACTCGGCGAACCAGCCGGGATGCGTGAAATCGCCGGTGGCGACCACGCGCACCCCTTTGCGCTGCGCCCAGTGGTGCAAGCCCTCAAGCGTGCAGGCGCGGCTGGTGGCGCGGGAGAAGCGCGAATGCACGTGCAGGTCGGCGAGGTAGGAGTTCACGGTTTTAGGGTTCACGGTTCAGCGGTTGAGACCAGAACAAACGCGAATATCGCATCGGGGTCGGCGTCGGTATCGGTATCGGGGTCGAATCATGCTCGTGCGCTTCGTTATTTGCGTGGCCAAGAAAGTAGGGCGCGGCGTCCTCGCTGCCGCCCGAAAATCGCAGCGCTCGTCTCTTACTTCCTTCTCTTGGGCTCGGCGCGGGGACGCGCCGGCCTACTCGTGTTGCGGCGGGTCCGGCGGCCTCGCCCTACCTGTTTACCTGCCCGGCCGGTTGTTGGAGCCCTGCGTGCCGCAGCAGCGCGTCCACAGTGGGCGGACGACCGCGGAAGGATTGGAAGACGTCCATGGGATGCTGGCCGCCACCGAGCGCCAGAATCGTGTCGCGGTAGCGGCGGCCAGTGGCGCGGAGGGCTGCCTCGTTGTCGAGCCCGGCTTCCTCGAACGCGGCAAAGGCATCGGCGGAGAGCACTTCCGACCACTTGTAGCTGTAGAAGCCGGCGGCATATTCGCCGGCAAACAGATGCGCGAAGCCGCAGAGCATGCGGTCTTCCGGCAGCAAGGGGTATGGCAGCAGCCGCTTGGCTGCCGCGGTTTTGACCGCGTTGGCATCCGGCCACCCGGGGCGCGGATAGCGCGCATGCAGGTCCATGTCCACGATGCCGTAGCAGAGCTGCATCAGGGTCATGGTGGCGATCCGGTAGTTGCGCGCGGCGCGGACCTTTTCAAACAGCGCATCCGGCAGTGCGACGCCGGTTTCGACATGGCGGCTCATGCCCTTCAGGGTCGTGCGCTCGAAGCACCAGTTTTCCATGAACTGGCTGGCGATCTCGATGGCATCCCATTCGATGTTGAGGGTGCCGGAAGCTGCCGGCTCCTCGATCGTGGTGAGCATGTGCTGCAGCGCGTGGCCGAACTCATGGAACAGTATCCGGATCTCCTCGAAGCGCATCCGCGTCGGGCAATCGCCGGCAGGGACTGACTGGTTGCAGACCAGCACGGCCATGGGAATCTGCAGGGAGTTGTCCGGCCGCCGGTCGCGGGTGCGGAAGTGGTGCATCCAGGCGCCGCCGCGCTTGGTGGCCGGGCGGCTGTAGGGATCGAGGAAGAAGCAGGCGATGGGCTCATCCGCTTTACCCGCGGCGTCGTACACGCGGAAGAAGCGCACATCCGGGTGCCAGACCGGCGCCTCGCCGTCGGCGGCCTCCACGCGGATGCCGAACAGGCGCCCGGCCAGCGCGAACATCCCCTCCAGCACGCGGGGGAACTGGAAATAGGCGCGCAGTTCGTCTTCGCTGTAGGCATAGCGCGCCTCGCGCAGGCGTTCGGCCCAGAAAAGGAAGTCCCACGGCGCGAGCGACTCCTCCGCAAACCCCTGGCTGCGCGCGAATGCCTGCAGGTCGGCCATCTCGCGGCGGCCGGGTTCGCGCGCGGCAGCGGCAAGCTCCTCGCTGAACTGGTCCACTGCCGCCACGGAGGGCGCCATCTTGTTCGACAGGCTGAGGTCGGCGTAGGTGGCGAAGCCGAGCATCTGCGCCATCTCGCGGCGCAGTTCCAGAGTGCGCTCGACAAGGGCGGTGTTGTCGAATTTTCCGGAAGAGGCCCGGGTGGCGTTGGCGCGGAACAGCTCCTCGCGCAGAGTGCGGTTGCGGCCGTGCTTGAGGAATGGAATGTAGGTGGCGAAGTCGATCGTGATGCGCCAGGGGCCGGCTTCGGCCGTAGCCTGCGGCTCGCCGGCGTCGCGCGCGGCCTGCGCGGTCGAGGCCAGCAGCGTGGCGGGCAATCCCTCGGCGTCGCGCGGGTCGCGCATCCAGAGCGAGTAGGCCTTGATCGCGTCGAGCAGGTTGTTGCCGAACTCGGTGTTGAGCCTGGCCAGCTCCTGCTGGATGACGTTGAAGCGTTCGCGGGCCGCACCTGCGAGTCCCACGCCGGACTGTTCGGTGTTGCGGATGGCGGTCTCCAGAATGCGGCGACGCGAGCCGGAGAGCCGTCTGTCGCGCTGGTCAGCCTCGCGCAGCGCCAGGTAGCCCTTGTAGAGGGCGGGACTCTGCGCCACGCGCAGGCCGAACATCACGATTTCCGGCTGCAGCGCATCATGCGCCTGGCGCCAGCCATCGCTGTTCATGACGCTCAGGAGGTGACTGACCACGTTCCAGGCATCGTTGAGCGGCTCAGTGGCGCGAACCAGCGGGTCCATGAGCCCTTCCCACGTCGGCTGGTACGAATGTTCCAGCCGGTCGATCGTGGCTGTCGCCTCAGCCAGCAGGGCGCGCAGCGCAGGCTCCGCATGTTCCGGCTGCATGCAAGCGAACGCGGGATGAAAGGGGATACGGTAGAGGGGGTTGTTGTTCATGAGGGGCAGGGCATTCATCATTGGGAGAAAACGGGAACCGCAGAATATCGAATATTGAACCGCAGAATCAGGAAGGGAGGGCAGGTGCTTTCTTCCCGCCTTTCAGCTTTTCGATTCCTTTCCCGATATTCTGCGGGCTCGTTGTCTCCCCACTGGTGACTGGCGACTGGCCACTGGCCGCTGATTCTCTCAGCCATTCCTCGACGATCTTTCGCACCTGCGCCTTGGCTTCCAGGAGCGGTGCGGGGATGGTGCAGCCGGCTGCGCGAATGTGCCCGCCGCCGTGGTAGCGGAGCGCGAGGCGGGTGGCGTCGAGCGGCTCGCGGGTGCGGATGCTGAGGCGCGTCACGCCCTCCTCGCCGGCCTGGTAGAAGAGGAGGGCCAGGAGGCTGTTGCGCAGCGAACGGGGGATTTCAATGAGGTCCTCGGCTTCGGTTTTGGTGCATCCGGCGGCGGCGAAGTCGTCGCGGGTCAGCGTGATGACGCCGATGCGGTCGTCGGCCCAGGTTTCGAGGCTCTGGAAGGCGCGGCGCTTGAGCTCAAGGACCTTGCGCTCGAACGAGCCGTAGAGGCGGTCGTTGATCCAGGCGGTGCGCACGCCGTACCGCAGAAGGTCGGCGCCGCAGCGCAGCGTGCGGGGGGTGGTCAGGTCATAGGCAAAACGGCCGGTGTCGGTGATGACGCCGACCCAGAGCGCCTCGGCTGCGGCGCGGTCGAGCGGCCAGCGGGCATGGCGGATCAGGCGCCAGATCATCTCGGAGGTCGAGCCCATGCGGGGCTCGATCCAGTTGATCTGTCCGAAGCGCGGGTTGGTGCGATGGTGGTCGATGTTGGCGACAGGCAGGCGCTGGAGCAGCGGCTGCAGTGGTTCGGGGATGCGGTCGGCCGTGCCAGCGTCGAGGCAGACGATGGCTGTGGCAGGGAGCTTGGCGGCTTCAGCCGGGGTGACGACGGCCTCGCTCCCCTCAAGGAAATTGACAAGCCCAAGCTCGGCAGGGTCGGCCGCGACAACAGCCGGCTGCCCCTGGAGCGTCAGCGTGCGCGCCAGGCCGAGCGCGGCGCCGAAGGCGTCGCCATCCGGACGCATGTGGCCGGCGATCAATTTCAAGCCGGGCTGCTGCAGGAAGGCTGCCAGTTGCGGCAGGAGGGCGCGGGCGCTGGATGGCGAGGAAGGCATGCCCAACAGGATAACCGCTGGACGTGGCAGGTGTCGAGGGAGAGGCGGTTCGCGGTTTAGGCAGAAGGCTGTCAGGGATGGTGTGGCCGCGGAAGGCATTTGGGGTCGCTATCGGTATCGAAAAGCGGCTGTTCTGGCCGTCGAATCAGCGGATTCAGCACAAGCGGTCGACCCCGATACCGACTACCGACGCCGACTCCGGTATGATTTGCATGCTTACCTTTGCCTAACAGCCTTCCCTGACAAGACACTTGCCACGTGCTGCGCGGCGGCCTACTCTTACTGGCATGCCTGTCAATCTCCACCTGGTCTGCGGCTCGGACGATTACCTGGCCGAGCAGCAGGCGCGTGCGATCGTGGATGCGACCGTACCAACGGCGGAGCGCGTGCTGGGGCTTGAGATCCTCGACGGCCGGGTCGACACGAAGGATGCCGCTGTGGCCGTCATCCGGCAATGTCTGGAGTCTGTGCAGACCGCCGGTTTCTTTGGTGGCGGCAAGCTGGTATGGCTGCGCAACGCCACGTTCCTCAATCCACAGTCCCGTCCCGGCGACAGCGAGGATGTCAAGGCGCGCGTGGCCGAACTGGTGACCCTGCTCAAGGGCGGGCTGCCCGCCGGCCAGCGGCTGCTGATCACGGCGGTCTCGGTTGCCCGCAACACCGCGTTCTTCAAGGCCTGTCAGGCAACGGGCGAGGTTTCCGACTTCGGCAGCGGCGAGAAGCCGTGGGATCAGGAGAAACTGGCCCGGGAGCGGCTGGACGGTCTATTGCAGGACGCCGGGCTGGAGATGCCGGAGGAGGTGCGCGACCGGTTTCTGCAGCGTGTGGGAACCTCGACGCGCCTGCTGGCGGTTGAGCTGGAGAAGCTGCGGACGTACCGGGGGAAGGCGCCGGGGGCGGTGACGGCGGAGGACGTGGACGCGATCGCTTCCGTGGGACGCGAGGCCATGGCGTGGGATCTGACGGACGCCCTGGGTGATCGCGACCCGGCCCGGCTGGTGGCGGCCCTGCGGCGGCTGGAGGCGCAGGACGAGAACGCCATCGGCCTGGTCACCATGGCCGAGCGGCGCATCCGCGAGATGCTCATCCTGCGGCAGGCGATCGACCAGCGCTGGCTGCAGGTGCGGGATTCGGACCGTGGCGTCTTCTGCCAGTGGGGCGATCCGCTGCCGGAAGAAGCCGACCGCATGCTGCAGTCACTTCCCAAGGATCCGCGCAAGACCGCGCCGTTCATCCTGCGCCGGACCTCAGCGCAGGCAAAGCGCTACACGCTGCAGGAGTTGCGGCGCGCGCGCCACCTGCTGATCGAGCTGCGCGAGCGCCTGGTTTCCTCCTCGGCGCCGCCGGATATCCTGCTGGAGACAACGCTGCTGCGCATCATCGGCCTGCATCCCGCAATCGCCGCCGCGCGATAGCGCGGGCTTTGACAGGGGGGTGGGGACACAGAGGGCACAGAGCGGGAATGAGCGCACAGAGGATTGTTGCAGGCGAAGGACGGATCCTGACCGCCTGAAGAAGTTGCAGTCACCAACCCCTCGGCGGACTCTTGCTCGTTCACAGAAAGAGTGACAAGGCAGACGGGTTTTTTCAAGAGCTGTGGGGAGTTCTTCGGGGTCGGGGTCACTATCGGAATCGGTAGCGATTGAATATCCGACCCCGATACCGATACCGACGCCGACCTTGATGCGTTTGCCACTTATTACGATCGTGAAATAGGCACCTCTCCTTGCTGTCGGCAGAAGAGCCTTGCGACTTGTGCCGCCCAAGGGGGGATGGTACAAAGAACGTCATGTCGTCGGCTGCGCAACAAAGCGAATTCCTGGCCCTGGGCGAGCGCCCGCTCGATCCCGGGGTGCCCGAAAATGCGCGGCCGCGGGTGGGAACGATCTTCCTTCGAACGCCGGGCCTGGTGACGCGCACGTCCATGCACGCGACCCAGCGGTTGGCGTGGATCGACGCGCTGAACGAGGCGCGCGTGGCTGCCGGCGAGGGGCCGCTGAGCGAGGCCGAGACCGAGGAGGAGTGGGCGCACTCGGTGGACCTGCTCTTCAGCGACGGCCATGTGCTGATCCGTCCGGACCCTGCTGCCATGGACCTCGCGTTTCAGGCGGACGAACTGCTCCAGCAGCAACTGCGGATCTCCAAGCGCCAGATCCGGTTCCTCAACATTGCCAACGACCGCGTCCGCGGCGCCCTGCGGGCGCGCGGCGAATACTGGCGCATGAGCAGCGTGCCACGGCTGCAGGAACAGATCGTCGCGCACATCCGCGGCGCGCGCGTCGCCATCGACGGACTGCCGATCTACTACTACAACCAGTCCACCGGCACGCGGTTCGTGACGCTGCAGGAGTTCGACGCGCTGCGGCAGCAGCCGGACCACGTGCTGCGCAAGATGCTCCTCGAGATCCGCACCTTCAGCCTGCGGCGCAATCGGCAGGGGAGCCCGGAGATCGATTTCTTCCTGGCTGCGCCGGCCTTTGGCCGCCGCAACCTTGAACCGGTGGACTTCGTGGAGCTCGACGGCGTTGGGCTGCGGCGCGCGCACGACGAACTGGCGGCGACATTCCACGGGGAGGTTCCGGCGGCGCTGTGCGAGGACAACCCCGCCGAGATCGAATGGCGCAACCGGATGTTTGCGGCGCTGATCAGCGGGCTGCACGAGACCGCCGCCAAGGAGATTGTGCAGGGGCTCTCGCCGGAGTTCTTTCTGCAGATCGAGTGGCTCCCCGGCGCGCGCATCGAGGAGGGCGAACTGCTGCTCGATCCGGTCTTCGCGGAGGCCGACGCCCTGCAGCAGGACGCCGAACTGCAGGCCCTGTGCGACCCCCGCGCCCGGGAGTTCATCTTCAATTACGTGCGGGAATTCGGCGACATCGAGTACGTCAACATCGGCCGGATCGGCCACTCGCTGTCGCTGCGCCGCGAGGAGACGCGCCGCACCACGGTCTACATCGCGGAGGTCAAGCAGCTCGGCAACCCCGTGCCCGTGGTGCGCATCATCCGCCTGCACAAGTGGGGGATCGCGGAGCACCTCAACGACGGCGTCGACCTGCTGACATCCATCCTGCGCGCCGAGGACTACGCCGACTACATCCTCGACCGCCGCCTCGGCTGCCGCCAGCTCGGCATGCACCTCCCCGCGCATGTGCAGACCCGGCGCATCAGCGAGCGCTACACGGGGCGGAACGAGCGTTACTACGGCCAGACCTACTGGACGACCTGTCTCGAGCGCGACTATGTCGACGGCCGCGCCAGCGACAAACTGCCCGACGCCTCCTACCAGAACCCCGAGTTTAACCGCCGGCTCGCGCACCTGCTGGGCGAGGCGGCCGCCGTGAACCTGATCGTGGGGCGCATGCGGCTTGACGATGCCAGCGTGCTGTTCGACGACGGCGACGAGGTCATCCTGCTCGACGCCGGGGGGCTGCCTGCCACGCTGGCGGTCTCGGATCACACCGGCACGTTCACGAACTACCAGGGCGATTTGTCGCAGGACCTGGCCACCTATGCCGAGGTGGTGAACCGGCGCGCGCCGCGGATGCCCAATGCCGCGGAGTTTGCGGAGATCTATCTCGAGACGTTCGTGCAGCGCTTCGATCGCACGCAGGAAGTCTACCGCGAGCGCCGCCGCGCCTTCGACTCGCTCTTCAAGCACCGGCCGTGGGATCCGGGCGGCAGCATGGCCTTCCGCTGGTTCCACGTGCTCAAGCGGCTGGACGCGGCTGATCCCCGCCAACTCGCGGCCGGCATCCGGCAGCATCTGCATCTGCCGGCGCCTTCGGCGTGAAAGCGGATGATGCCAAAATTGAAAGCACTCGCATGGGGAACAGTTGTGACGCTGTGTGCTTCCTGCATGGCGATCATGACCTCGCACGGCGAATCCTGGCAAACGATACAATCGCGCGGCGGGTTGCGCGTTGACAATCCGATTCGGCAAAGCGAAGGATCCCTTTTCCTGCCGGTGATTTGCGATGTAAGCGGCATGCAAGCAATTACGGTCCAGCCGAAGAAACTCGATTCCGCCTCGGTTGTCAGGCGTATTGACGTAACGATTGAAACGGGGCGAATCGGGATCCAAATCGTTACGTGTCTTACGGACAAACGGCACCAATCAATGACGAAGGGCGTTGACCTTGGCATTCCTCCCAGTGGAAGATATCGCGTAGAATATCTAAACCCCGATGGAAGCACGGTTCTTGTGAAAGAAATCGAAATCAAGTAATTATCTGTCGTCAACTACAGCATCGGGGTCGGCGTCGATAACTTGTGCGGAATTCGCTGATCTGGCGACGCGGACAACCGCTTTTCGATACCGACCCCGACCCCGACGCGATGCAGACAGTGTCGGAAGCCAAGAAGACCGTGTGACTCATTTTCGCAAGACTCAGTAGATCGAACAATCATGTGTGACAATCCAACCCGGAATACGGAGATCACCATGAAGGCGGTTATTTTTTCCGGCAGCCAGCTCTGGATCCGCCGGGACGGCGCGCAGGCTGTCTGCTGGCTGGACGCGGAGACACGGCGCGGCGCGGCACTCTGGACTGAGCCGCTCGAGGCCGCGGACGGCGCGGCCGTGGAGGCCGTGGATCTGGTGGCGGGCACGGCAGAGCCCGACGGGATCGAAGGCGTGACGCTGCGCGATTTCTTCGACCTGGCCACGCTGGCAGACTACGCCCTGGCTGCCCGCGCCTTTGAGCTGCTGCACTGGCGGCGCTCGCACCGCTTCTGCGGCCATTGCGGCCGCCCCCTGGCGCGGCACGCGAGTGAGCGCGCCATGGCTTGCGCCGGCTGCCGCGACCTGGTCTTTCCGCGCACCAACCCGGTGGTGATCGTGCGGGTGACGCGCGGGCGGGAGATCCTCCTGGCGCGGCGCGCACACGGCGCCACGGCGTTCTACAGCGTGATCGCCGGGTTCGTGGAAGCTGCCGAGACGCTGGAGGCGGCTGCGGCGCGCGAGATCGCGGAGGAGGTCGGCCTGCGCGTGCGCAACCTGCGCTACTTCGGCAGCCAGCCGTGGCCGTACCCAAACAACCTTATGCTGGCCTTCACGGCCGAATACGACGGCGGCGAGATTTGCGTAGACGGCAAGGAGATCGCAATTGCCGGGTGGTTTACGCCCGGGAACCTGCCGCCCATTCCGCCGCCGGTCAGCATCGGCCGGAAATTGATCGATGCGTGGGTGGAGGAGGAGCGGGGGAAGGTTTAGGGCAAACGGTGGATGGGCTGGAGAGGCACACAAACCGCAGAATATCGAATATCG
>Ga0073936_10004859_pt1 | contig 18387 bp, 22 predicted proteins | sample AliMusrvi5mmetaG_FD_87041 | JGI IMG/M metagenome (GOLD analysis project Ga0073936, IMG submission 87041) | Freshwater lake bacterial and archeal communities from Alinen Mustajarvi, Finland, to study Microbial Dark Matter (Phase II) - Alinen... | ecosystem: Environmental > Aquatic > Freshwater >... | reverse complement strand
CCCCTTCTCCGCGTTCGGCCCGGGCGGCGGCGGCACGCTGCCGGCGCCGTGCACCGACTTCCAGAGGATCGCGTCGAGCTGCGCCTGCGGCACCGCGTCGGTCCGCCCCAGCGACAGGCTGTTCGAGAGCGCCGCCGTCATGAGGATCGGCGCGACCGAAGCGGGGATGCCGCTCGGCCGCAGCTTGGCCAGCACGAGACCGGCTGCCGCGAAGTGATGACGGACCTCTGCCCTACCTGGCCACGTAGTGGGCGAGCGCCGCGCCCGTCGTGTCACGCAGCCAGAGCTCGTCGCCCTCGATCGAAAGAGTCGCGGTCCTGGGCAGCGCCGCCAGATAGGCGGTCTCCTGCCGCATCAGGTCCGCGGGCCCCGCCATCTTGGTCGAGACGATCTTGGCGTCGATCGTCATCCCGTCGCCGGACTGCGACACCTGGTACGTCGTCGAGTAGCTGTTGACGCTCGCCTTGCCGCTCAGACTCCCGTCGGCGCCGAACTTCGCGGTGATGGAACTGCCGGCGGCGAGCGACACCAGGGCGTCCTTGCCGTTGTTGTAAGCCAGGGCGTCCCATTCCGTCCCCTCGAGCGCTGTGGGCTGGACGACAGTGTAGGCCACGAGCGTCGTCCCCTGATCGTCCGTCAGGGTCAGCGAGTCAGCGGTCACCGCGTACTTCGTCGCCTTCGTGAGCGCCGCGAAGTACGCCTGCTCCTGTGCCATCGCAGCCTTGGAACCGGCCATGAGCGTCGCCGCGGGTTGCGAGATCTTGATCTGGTCTCCGGCCGGCGTCTCGTATGTCGCGGTGTACCGGTTGACGCCGCCGGACCCGGAGAGCTCGCCGGCGGCGAACTCGGCGGTCACCTCAGTCCCTTTGCCGGTGAGGACCGTGGTCACGCCCGAGATCGCGGTCGCCTCCCACACCCTTCCCTCGAGAGCCTTGCCGTTGCCGGCGCTGCTCGGGCTCGCGCCGGGGCCAAGGCCGGACGAGCACCCGGAGACGACGAGGAGAGCCAGCGCCAGAAGGCCGGCTGCAGCGAGCGGCACCGCGAAGCGTGAGCAGACCCGAACGACCATCCCATCCTCCTTCTGTCCCGGCGACCGGAGTCGCCCCTCGAACCTGCGGCGAGTCTACCGCACGCCTCAGACCTTGACCGTGTGGGTACACACCTAGCCGACGCCCCGCCACGACGGCCGGCCACGCGCCGGCCGCGGAGGGCGACTCTCACGAGCGAAAGGACGCGCCGTGCCCAAGCCCCAGTGGAGCGACTTCGGCGCCATGTGGAAGACCGTCCGCGAGGTGGACGTCAACGCGATCCGCCACCAGGCGGAGCGTAGTCTCGTCATCGTCTGCGTCGGCGACGCGGCATCTCTCGCGTGGGTCGGCCGCGTGCTGCACGACGGCCCGAGCCGCTACCCGATGAGCCCGGATCCGCTGGCCCGCGTCCCGCTTCCGGAGGCCGGCGCCTTCGTCGACCTCCTCGCCTCGGCCGACCTGCTGATCCTGGCCCTGGACGCGACTTCCCCCCTCGACGACCGCGGGCTCGCCGGGCTCCGGCGCCTCTCCGCGACGCCCCGCCCGGACCAGGTCGTGCTGCTCTTCGGCGACCCGTCGCGCGCGCCGGAGACGTGGTCCGAGTACCTCCGGAGAGGCGCCGCGATCATGGTCGATCCTCAGTCTGCGGACGCCGCGGAGGTCGTGGTCGCCGCCGTCCTCGACGGCCTCCCGGCAGGCGCCGGCCTTGCCGCGGCCCGGCGCCTGCCCGGCCTGCGGCCCTTGTTCGCCGCGCGCCTCACCGGCGAGGTCGCGGCCTCCAACGCGGCCGTCGCCATCGCCTCCGGCGTGCCCTCGCTGGTGCCGATCCTCGGCATCCCGCTCGCCGCCGCCGACACCGTGATCCTCACCAAGAACCAGGCGCTCATGGTGTACCGGCTGGCCCTCGCCTGCGGGGCGCCGCCCGAGTTCCAGAAGCGCATGCTCGAGATCACGCCCGTGATCGGCGGCGCCGTGATGTGGCGCCAGATCGCCGCCGCCCTGGTCGGGCTCGTGCCCGGCTACGGCATCCTGCCCAAGACTGCGGTAGCCTACGGCGGGACCTACGTCGTCGGGCTGGCCGCAACGCGCTGGTACGAGACCGGCCTGCTTACCGACGCCGAGCGCAAGCGCATCACCGCCGAGGCCGCGTCCCGAGCGCGCGACGTCGCCCGCAGGATGGCGGCGCAGGCACGCACCGGCGGCGGCAAGGCCGGCGCGCGAGCAAGAGGCAGCCTCGACAAGCTCTCACAGGGCGCCTCGACCGCGCGCGCCCAGGCGGGCAAAGCCGTGAGCCGCGCCCGTACGGCGACCGGCGCCGCCGGCGCCCAGGCGCGCAGCGCCGCGAAGCGCGTCGGCGACGGAGGCCGGAAGGTAGTAAGCCGCAAGCGGCCGACGAAGGAGGAAGCATGACCAAGCCAAGCAACTCGTCCGGCCAGGATCCCACCCGGCTGATCACGCGCAAGATCGCTTCGCTGGGAGACTGGCGCGGCGAGATGCTCGCTCAGTTGCGCGACGTGATCCACAAGGCCGACCCCGACATCCGCGAGGAGTGGAAGTGGGGGACCGCCGCGTGGGCGCACGACGGCATCGTGTGCAGCGCCGGCACGTTCAAGGACCACGTGAAGCTCAACTTCTTCAGAGGCGCCGCCCTGGACGACCCCAAGGGCCTCTTCAACGCCGGTCTCGACGCCAAGGCGACGCGGGCCATCGACTTCGGGGCGGCAGACGCGATCGACGAGGCCGCCGTGGGCGATCTCGTCCGCGCCGCGGTCGCCCTCAACGCTTCGTCGCAGGAGTGACCGCCGTCACGGACGCGCCTCTGGGCAGCGGCTTCTGCCCGGTCTGCGGGGGCGCAGTCCAGTGGATCCCCACGTCCCACCTGTGGCCGAGCCGGCGGGCGGCGCGCGAGGTCCTGACCAGCCAGAGCGGCACGTGCTCGAGCTGCGGCCGCGTCCTCATGTTCACGGTCTTGAACGAGCCGGCCGGCGAATCGGGCGGCGAGCCGGCGTAGGCCGCCCCGCGCCGGCCCTCGTCCCCCGCCGGCACTATGATAGAGACTCAGCTTCCACGAAAGGTACTGATGGAACCATTCACGATCGTCAACATGCTCGAGCTCGACGACGCCGTCGCCGGCCGCGTCGAAGGGCTCGAGGGCCGCTTCGCGCGGGCGAGCCTCGACTCGCGCGACCTCGGCGTGAGCCACTTCCGCTACGCGCCGAACCTCCGCTCCACGATGGGTCACCGGCACGGGGAGCAGGAGGAGGCCTACATAGTCGTCGCCGGGTCGGGGCAGGTCATGCTCGACGACGAGATCCGCGAGCTCAGTCAGTGGGACGTCGTGCGCGTATCACCGCCGGTCACGCGCGCCTTCGCGGCAGGGCCCGACGGCATGGATATCGTCGCCATCGGCGGGCCCAAGCCCGAAGGTCGTGACGGCGAGATGCTGGAGGTCGTGTGGCCGACCTGAGCGACGAGGGCCGCACCGTGCGGCACGTCGACATCGAGTGGGGGCCCACCGTCGACGCCGCGGCGTGCACCGGCTGCGGCATCTGCATCGACTTCTGTCACAACGACGTCTACCGCTGGTCGGACGACGAGAGCGCCGTGACCGTCGCCTTCAAGACGCACTGCGTCGCCGGCTGCTCCCACTGCGGGACACTCTGCGAGGCGCAGGCGATCGCGTTCCCGACCGTCGCCGACATCAAGCGCGCACGCCGCGGTGAGTGAGCACCTGACGCCCCGCGCCGGCGGCGCGCCGGACGCGCTCCGCAAGGTCTACGTCGAGCCCACGAACGCCTGCAACCTCGACTGCCGCACCTGCGTGCGGCACGCGTGGGACGAGCCCGAAGGCTTCATGGAATGGCTCGTCTACGAGCGCGTCGTCGAGGGCCTGGCGGAAGCGCAGGACGCATCCGGGCGCGGCGCGACGGCGCACGGGCGCGACGCGGCGGGACCCGGACGCAATGCGGCCAAGCCCGCGACCGTCGCGTTCATGGGTCTCGGCGAGCCGCTCCTGCACCCGCGCCTGGTCGACATGGTGCGGCTCGCGACCGCGCGCGGCCTCGCGACGGAGGTCACCACCAACGCGCTGCTCCTCGACCAGGCGATGGCGGACGAGCTCGTGGCCGCCGGCCTCGGCCAGCTCGTGGTCAGCATCGACGGCGCCACCGCCGAGACCTTCGGCAAGGTCCGCTCCGGCGCCTCGCTGGCCACCGTGGTCCGTAATGTGCGGTACCTCGAGGACAGGCGCGAGTTCGTCGACGGACCGCGCGTACGGGTCGGCCTCGAGTTCGTGGCGATGCGCAGCAACGTCGCCGAGCTGCCCGGCCTCAACCGCGTGGCAGCACAACTCGGCGCCTCGTTCATCATCGTCAGCAACGTCCTCGCCTACACGCCGGAGCTGGTCGCCGAGACGCTCTACGACCGCTCGGCGACGGGCTGCGCGGCGCCGGCCAGCACCTCCTCCCCGCGCTGGCAGCTGCCGCGCTTCGACTGGGACGAAGCCGTCGGCGCGGCCGTCGGCCAGGCGATAGAGCGGGCGCAGGGCGTGAGCATCGCGGATCAGGACCTCGCCGCCGCGAGCGGCCACTGCCCCTTCGTCGAGGCCGGCGCCTGCGCCGTGGCCTGGCACGGCGGCGTGAGCCCGTGCCCGCCGCTCCTGCACACCTACACCTGCTTCGTGCAGGGGCGCCACAAGCTCATGACGCGCTGGGAGGCCGGGAGCCTCTCCGTGCAGCCCATGGCGGCCATCTGGTCCCAGCCCGACTACGCCGCCTTCCGCGAGCGCGTGCGGCGCTTCGACTTCACGCCCTGCACCGACTGCGGGTGCGAGCTCGCGGAGGGCAACCTCGAGGATTGCCTCGGCAATACCCACCCGGTCTGCGGCGACTGCCTCTGGGCCCGCGGCATCGTGCGCTGCGCGTAGCCGGAGCGGAGTCGGTGATGGCAGCGAGCCCTGCGACGCGGAGATCCGCATGAGCGCTTCGGGCCAGAGGAAGCGCCCCCGGCCGCGCCGGTGGACTCGGCTCGAGGTGCCGGCGCTCCCGCCGAAGCTGACCGCGCTGGACGCCGACGGCCTGCGCGCCCAGCCCGAGCACGCCGACGTCGAGCTCGTCGACCTCGAACTCGCGGCCGAGCATCTGACGGGCTTGTCACTCGAGACCGTCCGCGTGAAGGGCTGCCGTCTCGAAGGCGCCGAGCTGCGCCGGCTGCGCTGCCGGCGCGTCGTCTTCGACACCTGCGACTTCGCCAATTCGCGCTGGCTGGACTGCGAGCTCGGCGACGTCGCCTTCCTCGACTGTCGCTTCACCGGGGCCAGCATCGCCGGCGGGCGGCTCGACGGCGTCGTGGTGCGGGAGTGCCTGCTGCGGCTGGCCAAGCTCTCGCATCTGGGCCGCCCGCACGCCCTGCTGGACGCCTGCGACCTGCGCGGCGCGCTGCTCATGGAGAGCGACCTGAGCGACATCCGTTTCGCAGCCTGCGATCTGGGCGATGCCGAGCTCTTCAACGTCGACCTGCGAGGGAGCGACCTGCGCGACAACGAGCTCGGCGGGCTCCGCGGAGTCGGCTGTCTGCGCGGGGCGACCATCGACGCGCTTCAGCTGCTCACTCTCGGCCCGGCTCTGGCTGCACACGTGGGGCTGGTCGTGGAAGCGGCGGTCGGCGAAGGGGCCTGAGGCGGCGCCGGGACCGGCGTCTACGGACGCCGGAGGGTGCCGCCGTCACCGCCGGCGCCGCGCCGGCGCCACAAGAAGGCGCCGACCCCGACCGCCACGAGCATGATCCCAGCTGCCAGCCACGGACGCGGGTCGAGGTACTGCTCGGAGCCGCTCGCCCTGGCCGTGTGCCAGTACACCGTGCCCGGCCCATAGCGCTGCACATAGGCGACGTAGAGGAAGAGCAGCCCCACGCCGGCGAAGACGCCGAAGGCCGAACGATCGGCGTGGTGGAAGACGATGAGCAGCACAGCGCCCAGCAACGCTAGCGGGACGGCGAAGATGCCGAGCGCCGTGACGGCGAGCGCGGCACCCGCGCCTACCGCGACCCAGGCAAGGAACCAGGGCAGCTGGCCGCGCACGCCTGGCGGCAAGACGGGCAGCAACTCGGCCTCCGGTGCGGGAACGTGTGCTGTCATCATGCCTCGGCGTCGCCGTGCGCTTTCGTCAGGAGTCTTCCCCCGAACGCGATTCTCACTTCGGCCCAGTCGCCTTCGTGCCGATAACGCTCCCAGGCGAGTCGGAAGGAGAGCATGGGCAAGTTGACGATCTACATGGGCCTCACAGTCGGTGGCGTCATCGGCGGCTACCTGCCGGTCGCGCTGCTGCACGTGAGCACGTTCTCCATCCTGAGCCTCGTGTGCGGCTTCGTCGGCTGCATCGTCGGCCTGTGGATGGGCTGGAAGCTCATGCTGTGGATCGAGGACTGAACGTGGCCTCGATGCCGCGGACGTCGCCCTCTTCGTCCGCGAGGACGGTGACGTCGGCGTAGCCGAGGCGTGCAACGTCGTCGGCGAGCAGGTCTGCCTCCGCTCCGCCGAGCTCGAGCAGCAACGCGCCGCCGCGGCAGAGGAAGCGAGGGCTGCCGGCAAGAACGCGCCGAAGGATCCCGGCGCCGTCCGGGCCGCCGTCGTAGGAGAGCGTAGACTCGAAGGTGAGGGTGTCGCGCTGCAGGAGCTCGAGCTCGGGCGTCGGGACGTAGGGCACGACGCCGACGACCACGTCAGCGCGTCCTTCCAGAGACCGCGGCAACGGCGCGAACAGGTCGCCGCTGTAGACCTCCACACCGTTCGCCCTCGCACAGCCGACGGCGCGCTCGTCCAGCTCGGATGCGACGATGCGCGCGCCGGGGCGCATGGCCATCAGCGCACTCGCGATCGCTCCGCTCCCGGTGCAAAGATCGATCGCCACGCCGCCCGCCGGCAGGCGCTCGGCGGCGCGCCGTGCCAGCGGTTCGCTCTGCCGGCGCGGCACGTACACCCCGGGGTGCACGCGGAGACGCCGCCCACAGAACGACGCGCTCCCCGTGATCCAGGCGAGCGGCTCGCCCGTGAGGCGGCGCTGTACCAGCTCTTCGAGCCGCCCGGCGTCGCCGAATCCGCCGACTCCGCCGGCCGCCGCCGCCGCTAGGAGCTCGTCCGCCTCCTGCGTCGCCGAGACGAACCCGGCGCCCGCCAGCAACTCGACGAGAGCGCCGCGATCCGGCGGTGCCCCGCTGCGACTCACTCGGGCTGGAACAGCGCCAGCGTGTTGCCGTCCGGATCCTTGAACCACGCCGACTTGCCGATGCCGGGACTGGTGAGGACGTGGTCGGTCATCTTGAGGTCGCCGAACTCGACCAGGTCGAACTCGACGCCTCTGCCGGCCAGCTCCGCTACGTCGGCGGCGATGTCCGCCGACCAGAAGCGCACCTGCGTGTGGTCCGCCTTGTTGGGCGACGGACGGCCGTACAGGAGCAAGGTCGTGCCGTCCCCGCATTCGAACACGACATGGTTCTTGATCGTCGCGCCGGAGAGCGTGAGCCCGACCTTGTCTTGGTAGAACTTCTCGCTTCTCTCCAGGTCGGTGGAGCACAGAACCGCAGATACTCTGTTGCCGGACATGACGAGACCTTCCTCGGGTGGATTATCGTATCCGGGTGTCGCCCGCCGGACTCCGGCGGCAAACCGTTGGCCTCGCGGCGCGCCCGGCTCTTGACAAGCTTCTGGGAGAGACTGTTAACTACTGGGTGAAAGTGGGAGAGGCCCCGGCGCCCCGTATCGGGCCTCGACCGCTGAGCCGTGAGGGGCGTGGTTGCCGGCCGCGGATGCGCGGCGCCGTGAGCGGATCCGCGGCCGGTTGGCCCCAGCTCGACGAAACGCGGCCTGGCCCCGTCCGTCAGGCCCGCTGCGTCAAGCCGCCCGGCGGGACTTCCCCTGGTCCCGCCGGGCGGCGTTCGTTTGGGCGCACGCGCAAGTCGTCGTATGCTCCAGGCTCCGGGAGCGACTGGAGGGGAAGTGGCGAACGCAGACGAGCCGATGCCGGCCGGCCAGGAGCCGGCCGGGAAGCTGATCCCCGCCGAGCGCCGCGCGCGCATCGCCGCACTTATCGGCTCGCGACGCTCGCTGCGCATCTCGTGGCTCGCGGAACAGCTCGGCGTCTCCGAGATGACCGTGCGCCGGGACCTCGAGCGCCTGCAGCTCGCTGGCCTCCTCTCGCGCACCCACGGCGGCGCCATCCTCAAGCGCCGGCTGGTCGAAGAGCCGCTGTACGTGGAGAACATCGCCGCGCACGCCGAGGAGAAGCGGCGCATCACGCGCGCGGCCGCGGCGATGATCCAGCCGGGCGAGACGATCTTCCTCGGATCGGGCACGACGGCCGTCGAAGTGCTGCGGAACCTGGACCCCGAGCTGCGGGCGACCATCGTCACTCACAACGCGGGCGCGCTCGAGGTGATGGACGCGCTCGGCATCGAGCTCTTCCTGCTCGGCGGGTCGTACCGCGTGCAGTCAAACGCGACCGAGGGCGCCGCTCCGGCGGAGCTCGTCGGCGGCTTCTACGCCAGCAAGATGTTCCTCGGCGCCGACTGCCTGAGCCTCGAGGAAGGCGTCACCACGCCGAGCATGGGCCTCGCCGAGGTGGAGCGGGCGATGGTCCGGCACACCAAGGGCGAGGTGATCGTGCTCGTCGACAGCAGCAAGATCGGGATCGTCGCCGACATCGCCATCTGCCCGATCGAGCGCATCGACGTGGTCGTCGTCGACGACGGCATCGAGGACGAGGTCCGCAGCGAGCTCGAGGATCTCGGCGTCCGGGTCCTCGTAGCCTGAGGCGAGGGGGCGATCCCCGCCGTGGCAATCGAGGGCCGGTCCCGCCCCGAGGCGCGCCGCCCGCTAGACGAGCAGAACGATGACGATCGCGGCTACCACCACGCCGATCGCGAGCCCGGCAACGGCTACGCCCGCCGGCCGAAGGGACTTGCGGGCCGATCGCCAGCCGATCACCGACAGGACGATCCCTGCGGCGCCGAGGCCAGCGGCCGCGAGGACCGCGGACCGGCCGAACCACAGGCTGCCGAGGCCCGCCACTGAGCACGCGACGCCGGCGATGGCCGGCACTGGGCTGCGCCGCACCGCGATCGCGTCGATCGCGTCCTGATTGGGGTCCGGCCGAGGGTTCGCCTCGACGTCCGCTGGTTGCGTGAAGTTGTGCGGAGGGATGAAGGCCATCGTCAGTAGCTTTCGACCCGAGGCCTCACGTCCCTGCGGGCGGACTCGTCCAGACTCCCGGCCCGCGCGCGACCTCAGCGTCGCCACTGCTCATCCCCGCAGCCTGGCAGAGCCGCGTGCGGTACGATGGAAGCTCACGAAGGCCATGTGGCCGACGAACGCCGAGGTCCGCACGTGAAGAAGCTGCTCGCTTCGAGAGGCGCCCCGTGGATCGGCGGCACGCTGCTGTTGCTGATCGCCGCCGCCGGGCTCTACCTCTTCACCGGCGCCACCGCGAGCGTGGAGTCCAAGGCGCCCAAGGCCGCCGCGGGCGACATCACCTACGGACCCGCGAACGCCAAGCTCACGGTCATCGAGTACTCGGACTTCCAGTGTCCCTTCTGCGCCGAATACGCGCCTATCCTCGCGACGCTGCGGCAGCGGTACGGCGACCAGGTCAAGTTCGTCTACCGCTTCTTCCCGCTCGCCGGCCACCCGTATGCCACCGTCGCGGCCAAAGCGGCCTACGCCGCTTCGCTGCAAGGCAAGTTCTGGGAGATGCACGACCTGCTCTTCAAGGACCAGAAGGCATGGTCGGCGTCGGCGGACCCGCGCGCGCTCTTCGACGGCTACGCGCAGAGCCTCGGGCTGGACCTCGCCAGGTTCCACGCCGACATGGATGCGCAGTCGACACTCGACTTCATCGCCCGCGAGGCCGCGGCCGGCGACAAGGCGGGAGTATCGCACACGCCCTGGTTCGTGGTCGGCGACAACGTCGTACTTCCGCGCGACCTGCAGCAGTTCGGGAAGTTAATCCGGGACGCGCTGTGAAGCGTCGGAGCACGCTGTGAGGCGGTCGCGCCTTTGGGTGCCGTGGTTCCTGGCCGCCGCTGCCTACGTCGGATTCGTGATCTCTCTGTACCTGACCTTCGTCCACTACCGGGGGTACGTCTCGCCGTGCTACGTCGTGCACGGCTGCGAACAGGTGCAGACCAGCAAGTACTCCGTTGTCCTGGGGATCCCCGTGGCGCTGCTCGGCACGATCTTCTTCGGTCTCATGGTCTATCTGGGCATCGGCCTGCTGACCGGTTCTCGCGCGGCGCTCGTCCGCGCGCACAAGGTGCTGGCTTTCCTGGGGGCGCTCGCGGTGATCCCGCTGTTCCTGCTGCAGGCGATCGTGCTCAGGGCGTTCTGCACCTACTGCGTCGCCACGGAGATCGTGATGCTGTCGATGTGGGCCGTGAGCTTCCTGCTGACGGCGCCAGTGCGTGACCGGGGGCCGGTCGAGGCCGGAGCGCCGACGGCATGAGGCGGGCGCCGACGGCTTGACGGGCGCGGCCGGCGGGGTCATGCCGATGCCGACGGGGCCGGCCCAAGCGGAGCCGCGGGCGCAGTGTCCGGCGCCGTTCGGCCGCCGCCCTCAACAACTCGTAACACGCCATCGGCGTAGGTTGCCGGGGCCGGGGGCACCGACAACCCATGCACGTCTATCCACAGCATTCACCCGGCGCAGCGACCTGCGCCGCGGCCGACTCCCAGGAGGGCACATCATGTCAACGCAGGACGAAGTCAGAGACGCATCCGCACGGTTCTACTCGGCGCTGAACCGAATGGCCGACGGCGACGGCAGCGAGATGTCGCGTGCCTGGTCGCACAGCGAGACGGTGACGGCGATGCATCCCATCGGCGGCGAGCAGGTGGGCTGGGACGCGGTGAAGGGATCCTTCGAGGGCGTGGCCGAGATCGCCTCGGGCGGGCACGTGGAGATAGCAGACCAGGAGATCCACACCGGCGAGGATCTCGCCTACGAGCTCGGCACCGAGCGCGGGCACATGAAGATGGCCGGCGAGTCGATCGTGATAGAGCAGCGCGTCACCAACATCTACCGCCGCGAGGCGGGCGAGTGGAAGCTGGTCCATCACCACACCGACCTTTCGCCGGCGATGCTGGGGATTCTGGAGCGGCTGCAGGCCGCCTAGCCAACCAGCGTGGGGAGGGCGTCACGCCCGCCTGCACGTTGAAGCAGCCGCCCGCTCGATGCTGAGCGGGCGGCTGCTTTGCTTCAACCGTCAGGGCACGGCCAGAGGCCGCACGAAGCGGAGCTTCTCCGTCTGCCTCTCGCCGCGCTAGACCACGGTGCAGACGTCGTCGTCGTCCGTCAGGGCCACGACCTGCTCGGCGTCCTCCGTGGGCTCCACGGAGAGGTGCGGCATGCGCTTGTCCACCGCCGCCGGAAGCCACCAGTTGGCGCGCCCGAAGAGATGCATCATCGACGGCACCAGGATCGTGCGCAGGATGAAGGCGTCGAGGAAGACGGCCACGGCCAGGCCGATGCCGAACTCCGCGATCACCCGCTGCCCGCCGAAGACGAAGGCGACGAAGACGCTGATCATGATCGCCGCCGCGGCCGTGATCACGCGCCCCGTGGTCGCCTGACCGACGATCACCGAGTGGCGGTTGTCGTGCGTGTGCACCCACTCCTCGTGCATGCGGCTCACGAGGAACACCTGGTAGTCCATCGAGAGGCCGAAGAGCACCGCGAGCATGATCACCGGCAGGAACGCCTCCACCGGCCCGGGGCGCCCCAGCCCGAGGAGGTTGGAGCCCCAGCCCCACTGGAAGAAGGCGACGACGACGCCGAACGAGGCGGCGGCGGCGAGCAGGTTCATCACCGCCGCCGTCGCCGGAACCAGCAAGCTGCGGAAGGCTACGAGCAGCAGCAGGAAGCCGAGGCCGATGATCACGCCGATGAACAGCGGCAGCTTGGCCGTGATGATGGCGGCGAAGTCGTCGAAGATCGCGGTCGCGCCGCCGACGTGCACGCGCAGGGTGGTGCCCTGCTCGGCGGCGGGGATCACGACGCTGCGCAGATGCTTGATGAGGTCGCTCGTCTGCACGTCCTGCGGCGCCGACTTCGGTATGACCTCCACGATCGCCACCTTGGCGCCGGGCCTGGAGGGGAAGGGCACCACGGCGGCCACGTTAGGCACCGCCTGCAGCGACTGCGTGAGCTTGCCGAGCGCCGCCGCGTCGGCCGGGGTGCCGACCTCGGCAACGAGCAGCAGGGGGCCGTTCGACCCGGGGCCGAAGCCGGACGCCAGCAGGTCGTAGGCCTTGCGCGTCGTGCTCGCGGCCGGATCGTTGCCGGCGTCCGAGAGGCCGAGGCGCAGGTTGAGCACCGGGCTGGCCAGCGTGAGCATGACGATCACCGCGACGAGCGCCAGGGCGACAGGGTGACGTGAGACGAAGTGCGCCCAGCGCGCCCAGAAGCCAGTGGTGTGTGCGTCCTCGGGACCGCTCTCGGCGAGGCGCCGCCGCTCGCGCCGGCTGAGCACCCGCGTCCCCATGAAGCCGAGCAGCGCCGGCAGCAGGGTGAGCGCCGTGGCCATCGTGAGCAGGACCGTGATGACCGACGCGTACGCGAGCCCGTTGAGGAAGTTCAGCCTCAGGACCAGCAGGCCGAGCAGAGCGGCGCAGACGGTGCCGCCGGCGAACACCACCGCACGACCAGCCGTGTTGAGGGAGCGTACGGCGGCCTCCTCGGGGGTGTGGCCGGCCTTCAGCCCATCGCGATAGCGGGTGATGATGAAGAGCGCGTAGTCGATGCCGACGCCGAGGCCGATGAGCGCGGCCAGCGTGGGGGCGAGGATGGCGACGCTGACGGCGTGCGTGAAGAGGTCGATGGTGAACGTCGCCGTGCCGAGCGCGACCACGGCGGCGATCAGCGGGAGCGCCATGCCCACCAGCGAGCCGAAGGCGATCAGGATGATGATCGCCGCCGCGATGAGGCCGATGGCCTCGCTGTTGGACGGCGGCGTCTGGCCGACCTCCTGGATGGCCTGCCCGCCGATGTCGACCTGAAGCGACCCGGTGTTCGCGGCCTTCACGAGGGCGATGATGTGCTTGACGTCCGCCTTGGGCAGCGACTGGGCCAGCTTGGTGAAGTCCACCGTGGCATATGCCGTCTTGCCGTCGCGGCTGATCTGCGCGGCCCCGGTCGGCACATAGGGACTGCGCACCGCGGCAACGCTCGGGGACGCCGCCACCTTCTTGAGCAGCGTCCCGATCTGCGCCTGCACGGCCGCATCGGTGACCTTCCCGTTGCTCACGTGCCAGACGATGGTGTCGGAGTCGCCGGCCTGTTTGGGGAGCGCGGAAGTCAGCAGCTCCTGCGCGCGCGACGACTCGGTGCCGGGGAGCGAGAACGTGTTGGAGTAGGCGCTCCCCACGACGCGCTCGATGCCGGCGACGGAGAACAGGACGACGAGCCAGGCGATGACGACGATGACGCGGTGCCGGTAGCACCAGCGAGCGAATGAAGCCACGGTGTTCTCCTCGGGGATCGATCCGGTCAGGCCGGCGAAGGCTTGCCTACAGGGCGGGGTCCCACCCACGGCGCCCTGGGCGTGACAGTCTCGCTGCATAGTACCCGCTGGCGCGAGAACGATGCGAGTCGCGCCGTACGTGGGCTCCCATCCAGCGCGGACCCGGCCGCGGCGCCGCGTCCGGGTTGCCTCCGCCCGGGTTGCCGCCGCCCGGGTTGCCGCCGCCCGGGTTGCCGCCACCCGAAATCCCCCAGCCGGCGGGCCTGGTGACGAACACGGCCGCCGCTTCGTAGCGCGGCGACCCGGCGGCAGCGATGGGCATCCGGTCGGCGATCGTGGGGACGCGGACGAACAGCTCCGACCGGCTGACGGCCGCGATCGCCGCGGGGTTCACGTAGACGATCGCGGCCTGCCGCGGCCTCGCCCGCAGGCTGCTCTCCAGTTTCTCGACAACATGTTCCATCAGCTTGGGCGGGAACGGGTTGAAGAGGTACAGCACCAGCGGGTCGTCAGGGAAGGCGAAGTCCTCGGCGTCCATCGCCAGGAGCTGGACGCGGGCCGGGTCGATCGTCTCGGGCCCGTAGGCCGCGATGTTCCGTCGCGCGCTCTCGAGGCACGCCGGCGAGATGTCCACCCCGATCAGCCGGCGGAACGGGTACGACGCCGCGACCATCAGCGGCTTGCCCTTGCCGCAGCCCAGATCGATGAACGTGGACTCTGAGAAGTCGACGCGGACGCTGTCGAGCGCCGCCGTGATCGCGGCGGCGCTGGTCGTCTCGTAGCGGGAGACCAGGTGCCCGCCGCGAGTGACGCCGGGTCCGAGCTCGCGGCCTGCCAGGATCTCGGCCGTGTCGGTGCCGTGCGCTGAGTCGAACCCGTCCCGCGAGAGCTCCGTCAGCTTGCGCCGCCGGAGGCGGCGCGTGGTCAGCGGAGAGAGCAGGTACATCGGCAGCTCGTCGAGGGTGGCGAGGACGCCGAAGTCGCGGATGGACGCGGCGATGAGCCGGAGCGATCTCAAGAGTCGCGCTCGTCGGGGAGGGTGGCGTGCATGGGCGCGGAGGGTCCGGCGGCGGTTCGGAGGAGGCTAGGGAGCGACGACCGGGGCCGAGGTGCTCGCGGCCGGCATCAGGCCGAGCACCCGGGCGGTCGCCCCGCGCAGCGTGACCGTGCCGTAGCTCAGTGACTCCCGGCCCGAGGTGAGCACGACGAGAGAGAAAGCGACGCCGTTCCGCTCGAGCCGGCTCGCCTCGTGCACGACGATGCCGCTCCCGTAGGGCATGTAGCCGCCCTTGAAGAAGACCGTCCACCCTGCCGGCCGCGCCACCTTGGGGATGCCCCAGCAGTGGGCGGGCGTGATGTGCGAGAAGAGGTACCGGACCCAGGTGCGGTACTGCGGCGGCACCAGGGTGTCCATGGAGGCGAAGAGCCGCGCCTGGTCGGCGGCGGTGATCTGCGCCAGCCACCAGTCCGAGCCCACGGAGAAGTGCGTCATGCCCGCAAGACGCGCGCACGCGTGGCAGCCCTGCGTGCCGACGACGCGGAAGATCGCCGAAGCGGCGGCGTTGTCGGACACGATGATCATGCGCGCCAGCGTGGCGCGCGTCGCCGTCGAGATGCTCGGGTGCGTGCGCAGGTAGTAGACCAGCATCATCGCTTTCACGACGCTGGCCGAGGCGAAGCGCAGGTCCAGGTTGTAGCCGCGCAGCAGGCCGCCGTCGTCGACGACGGCGAAGCCTACGGCGCCGCTGCGTGTCTGCAGCCACTTCGTGGCGCTCTCGATGTCGGCGGCGGCCGGGAAGACGGGCAGCACGCGCAGGCGGTCCTCGTGCCACGCGACCTGCGGGACGCCCAGCGAGTCGACCACCTCGACGTGGTAGCGGTAGGTGCCGGGCGCGAGGTCGCACTGGAAAGAGTACGACAGGTCCGTGCCGGTCGCCACAGGGTCGAGGATCGGGAAGGCGGCGACGGTGACGCCCTGCCGCGTGGTGATCACCGCCGTGGCCGTGGCCAGGGGCGCCGCCGCGTCGTCGATGCGATAGGGCAGCGTCGCCTCCGAGCCGGCGACGACGTCCACCTTGGCGAGCGCGTAGGTCTGCGGCTCCGGCGGCGACGGCGTGGGTGACGGCGACAGCGTGTCCGCCGGTGACGGCGCGGCGGCCGGGGCGGCGCCGGCGAACGCCGCGGCGACGCCCACGGCCGCAAATGCCAGCAGGGCGGCGAGCAGGACAGCCGCGGCGAGGGCCGGCAGGATCCCGGCGGCTACGTGTCTGGAGGGTGCTGGCTGCGTCACGACGGCTTGTCTCCTCGGGCGGCGCGTCCTCGGGGCTGCGCCCGACTGTACACCCGCGGGCGCGGCCGCGCCTCGCGCCCGCGCCCTGACCGGAAGCGCGACGCCAGGCGGCCGACGAACGGCCGCCGGCGCCGGCGCCACTACCGGCGGCGGGAGGTTACGCGGCGTGAACCCTCTGTTGCGCTCCCGTTAAGCATGCCTCCACGGCGGGCTGCGCCGCTGTCGGCGAGGGCATGGCTCCTGTAAAGTGCCGGAGGTCGCGGGCACTTGCGGACCCGAGGTCAGAGGCACGTGCGGGCATCCCGCACCGGCCTCGTCAGGATCGCGCCGCCGACGTTGGGAGCAAGAGGATCTTGAGAGCGAAGTACCCTGTCACGACGATCGCTGGAGCCGCCTCGATCGCCATCTGCGTCTCGCTGGCCGGCGCCGCCTACGTCTTCTATCCGTGGGCCTTCAGCCCCATGACCAACTGGATCAGCGATCTCGGCAACACGTGGCTCAACCCGCGTGGCTCGATGCTGTTCCGCGCCGACATGGTCGCGGTCGGCATCGGGCTCTCGATCTTCTTCCTCGGCCTCCGCGCCCTCACTCACGGTCAGAGCCTGCTCACCAGGATCCTCATCGTGATGGCGCAGCTCAGCGGCCTCGTGGCGTCGCTGGCGCTGGCGATGACCGGGGTCTTCTCGGAGAACCAGGCGAGCGCACACGCGCTCTGGGCCACGGTCCTCTTCGTCTCCCTGGCGGTGACGGTCATGATGCTGGGGTGGGGCGTGCTCTCCCACCCCGGCGTGCCGACCTGGATCGGCTACTTCGCGCTCGCCGCCTTCGCCGTGGACATCGTGTCGGTCGTGGCCAGGAGCTACTGGCTCGAGTGGGTCGCCGTGCCTCTGCTCCTCGTGATCGTGGCGCAGGTCTCCTACGGCACCCTGAAGGTCACGCGGGCGGGCGCCGGCCGCGAAGCGGGCGCCGGTGGCGAAGCAGGCGGCGGTCGCGAGGCGAGCCCCGCCGTCGCCGCGTCCGTCGAGTCCTGAGGCCGGGGTGAAGACCGAGCGGAGCCGGCGCCGGCGGCAGGTCCGCCGCCGGCGCGTCGCCCTCCTCGCCGCGGTGTTCCTGATCGTGCTGCTCGTACCGACGACGATCTCCTACGCCGAGAGCATGGAGCAGCCGTCGAGCGTGCCGTGGACCGTCCGCACCGTCGAGTGGGTGCGCAACAACCACGGCGCCTGGGTCGTAGACTTCGTCGAGCGGACCTACTACTCGCTGACGGCTCCCCAAGCCGGCGGCCCAGGGCTCTCGACGCTGCCGGGCGTCGCCGCGGGTCAGGGCGAGAACGGCGGCGCGACCAGGGCCGGGGCCGGCAACGGGACCGGCGGCTCCCAGTCCGCGTACACGCCGCCGCCGGTGAAGCCGGCGATCAGCCCGGCCCTCGCCGGTGAAGGCGCGTGGCATCCGGTGGGCCGGAGCGTCGGCGGCGTCTACCCGATCCGCACGACCGTGTTCCGCAACGAGGCGGCGTACCCGCGGATCGTCACCTACGCCGCGTGGATAGACCACTCGCTGACGCAGCTCGCCCTCTACCCCGGCCGCACGGAGCCGCCGCAGGGCTCGCCGCGCGGCCCGATGATGGTGCCGCGCGACCAGCGCAGCCGCCTGCTCGCGGTCTTCAACAGCGGCTTCAAGTACGCCGACGGCCACGGCGGCTTCGCCGTCAACGGCCACGTCTACGAGCCCTTCAGCGCCGGGCTCGGCACGCTCGTCGGCTACACCGACGGCCACCTCGACATCGTGCGCTGGCCCGGCGGGCCGCCTCCGGCCGACGTCGTCTACGCGCGCCAGAACCTGCCGATGATCGTCGACCACGGCCGGCCGAATCCCGACCTGAACAACAACAGCGCGCAGTGGGGCGTGACGCTGGGCAACTCCATCCGCGTCTGGCGCAGCGGCGTGGGCGTGGACGCGCGCGGCAACCTGATCTACGTGGCCGCGCCGGAGCAGACCGTGATGTCTCTCGCGTCGGCGCTCATCCGCGTGGGCGCGGTGCGCGCGCTCGAGTTCGATATGAACGTGTACTGGCCGACCTTCACCTACTTCCGCCGGCCCGGCGCGCACTCGCCGGTCAAGTACCTTCCCAACGCCCAGGATCCCGGCATCGACCGGTACCTCACGCCCGACGACCGCGACTTCTTCGCCGTCTACACGCGCGCCGGGAGCAGGAGCCTCGCCACGCCGTTCAAGTGACAGCGTTCGAGTGACGGAGGCTGGGTCCGGGGACTCGCCGGTCCCGGCGCCCGAGCGGCCGCAGACTACAGCAGCGGCTGCACCACCCAGGCGCCGCCCCCGGACATCCAGCCGACGAGGCCGTAGGTGGTGGCCGACGACGAGGCGTAGGCGAAGTCGCCGGTGGCGGGATTCCCGGAGCCGGCGCCCCCTCCGCCCCCCTGCATCTGGGCGCTGATGAAGTTCACGTTGCTGCCGTTCCAGGCGCGCAGGCCGGCGCCCCCGCTCGCGTAGGTGCTGTCGGTGAAGTCGAGCACCGAGGCGCCGTCCACCGTCACCACGATG
>Ga0073936_10004855_pt1 | contig 18395 bp, 17 predicted proteins | sample AliMusrvi5mmetaG_FD_87041 | JGI IMG/M metagenome (GOLD analysis project Ga0073936, IMG submission 87041) | Freshwater lake bacterial and archeal communities from Alinen Mustajarvi, Finland, to study Microbial Dark Matter (Phase II) - Alinen... | ecosystem: Environmental > Aquatic > Freshwater >... | reverse complement strand
CAGAAGTCCTATCGCCCTTGAATGAACAGTCAGCGAGGGCTCAGGCACATTATGACTTACATGTTCTAGTAAATGCAATCACTAAAGAAGCAAAGCCGGGAGATCATATTTTGGTAATGAGTAATGGCGGCTTTGGTGGAGTGCACCAAAAGATTTTGCAAGCACTATAAATCTATTTAAATGAAGTCTTAGGTTAAGAAAAGAAGATCCATATGGGTGAAAGACTAAAAGATAAAGTAGCCATCATTACTGGTGCCGCTAAGGGAATTGGTTTTGCTACAGCAAAGCGTTTTGCGGAGGAGGGCGCTAAGGTCATGATTGCTGATATCAGTATGGAAGCAGTCAAGACAGCTGCTGCCCAGATTCCGAATGCGGAAGCTTTTGTAGTGAATGTGACTGATCGGACCAGTATTCAGATAGCAGTCGACCAAATTCTTGAGCGTCATGGGCAGATCGATATTTTGATCAATAACGCTGGCATTACACAAGACGCAAGATTAATCAAAATGACCGAGGCTCAGTTTGATGCCGTTATTGATGTCAATTTGAAGGGTGTTTTTAATTGCACTCAACTCGTTGTGCCGCATATGTTGGGAAAAGGTAAGGGCGCTGTTGTCAATGCCTCAAGCGTAGTTGGTATCTATGGAAATTTTGGGCAAACCAATTACTCAGCAACGAAGTTTGGCGTGATTGGATTTACAAAGACCTGGGCTCGGGAACTCGGCGCTAAAGGCATTCGGGTGAACGCAGTCTGTCCTGGTTTTATCTCAACCGAGATGGTCAAAGCGATGCCAGACAATATCCTCCAAGATATCGAAAAGCGGAGTTGGTTGGGGCGTTTGGGTACGCCAGAGGAAATGGCAAACGTCTATTTATTCTTGGCAAGCGATGAAGCTAGTTATGTCAATGGCGTGGCACTCGAAGCCAGCGGCGGAATTTCCCTATAAACATGCATCTCTTATTCGAAGAGAGTGGCGATCTCAAGATTGCCACTACGCAATCTGCCAGTGGTGTTGGAGATGCAGAATCCTGGCAAGCTACGACGCTCTCGGGTAAAAAAATTAAACTCAAGGCAAAAGAAGTTTGGCTGCGTTTTGAAAATTCTGATGCGCATGCAGTCATGACTCAAGCCAATGCGTTATCCGCAGGGATTGATTTGCAACTATTATGGGACTGCGCCCCTGATGAAGAGTTTGGCTTGGTTGATGTATCTCAAGAATATTTTGGAGATCAGGCTAGCATTGAACAGCAAGTGGCTTTAGGCCTCGCATTACAAGGCGCCCCAGTATTTTTTCGGCGCAAAGGGCGCGGACGTTTTCAGCGTGCACCTTTAGAGCAACTGCAAGCCGGCTTAGCGGCCATCGAGCGCAAGCAAAAAGAATTAGAGCAACAACAAGCTTGGCAACAAGAGCTGATTGCCGGCCAATTTCCAGCAACTTTGCGCTCCATCAGAAAGCAATTGCTATTTAATCCCGATAAAAATACCAGTGCCTATAAGGCGCTCCAAGCCGCATGTTCGGAGACTGGCGAGTCAGCAGCTCAATTGATGATTCGTTGTGGAGCTATTGATTCTCCACTGGCCTTTCATCAAGAAATGTTCCTCAAGACCCATTTTCCTCAAGGTGCTGAGCATCATGAGCAAACTGGAATTGACCAAGCTTTGTGTGACATTCGTTTTGCTGAATTGCCGGTAGCGCAGGTTAAAGCATTCTCGATTGATGACTCTGGCACTACTGAGATTGATGATGCTCTATCTGTTACGCCATTGGAAGGCGGTGGTCACCGCATCGGTATCCATATTGCAGCTCCTGGATTGGTGATTGCAAAAGATGATCCAGTCGATTTGGTAGCACGTCATCGTATGTCGACGGTCTATTTCCCCGGTGACAAGATGACGATGTTGCCCGATTCCATCATTACGCAATTCTCCTTAGATGAAGGTGGAGAGCGGGCAGCGCTTTCTATGTATGTCGATCTCGATGCGGACAATAAATTACAAGAAGATACTTTAGAGATTCGAGCAGAGCGGGTGCCTATTCTTGCTAACTTACGTCTAGAAGATCTTGAGCACCTAGTTACTGAAGAAGCCTTTGCAAATAAAGAGGTATTTCCATTTCATGAAGAGTTGGCCATCTTGTGGAAAGGAGCCCAGCATTTGCATGCTGCACGCCAAGAGCGGCGCGTCGCTAATGGCTTGCGCGCTGAACAATTGGGCCTGGTAGATCCCAATGCACTCGCTAGAGATTTCTATTTTGAGATTGAAGAGCGCTCTGGTGACCAGTTTGTTGAGATCGTGCCACGTCAGCGCGGCTCGATCTTGGATACGATTGTTGCTGAGTGGATGATCTTTTGTAACAGTAGCGCTGGACATTTGCTATCAGAGCATGGCTTGCCAGGTTTATTTCGTACCCAAAAGGGTTGGGGACCATTACGGACGCGGATGCAAACCACCCCTGGGCCTCATGAAGGCTTAGGCTTGGATTACTACGCTTGGTCAACCTCACCCCTGCGCCGCTATTCTGATTTAGTCAACCAATGGCAATTGATTGCCCTGGCTAAACATGGCGTAACCGCCAAGATGGTAGCTCCTTTTTCTTCAAAGGATGCTAGCTTGATGGGGATCGCTGCTGACTTTGAGACCTGTTACCAAGCTTACGGAGAGTTTCAGGATCGCTTAGAAAAATATTGGTGTCTACGTTGGCTACAACAGCAAGGTCTACCCAAAACAGTTTTTGTACGACACCTCAAAGAGGGGATGTCTCGTCTTGAAGCAGTCCCTCTGCACATTGCTATTCCTGAGTTAGCAACACACCCCCGCATGACGAGAGCAGAAGTGGAGATTACCGATTTAGATCTATTGCAGCTGAGTGCAAGTGCCCGGGTATTACATGTTGAATCTGCACCAGCCCCAGTTGAGGTGGCACCTGAGCGTGGTGAGGATGATGCAAGCGCTGCGTAGACCTGCTTGGCCTCAGCTCGGACGAGCCCAAACACTATTTGAGAAAGCATGGCGACGCCATCCTTTGGGACTAGCGATTTGTATCTCCTTAGTCATTCATCTCATCTTCTTATCATTTCGCTGGGGTTTGGGAGAGATTCAAAGTCGTAGACTCAATACGCCATTGAGTGTGGTTCTAGTCAATGCAGCGAGCCATGCTAAAACGCCAGAGGCAAGTAAATTGGCGCAAGTCGATTTGCAAGGCGGTGGGTCTAGTACGGATCAGGACGCAACTGCATTACATCGTGCACGCTTGGGTACCGAGGCACGCCTAGAGGTATTAGAGAAGCAGCAAAAGCAAATGCTAGCGAAACTAGAGGCCGAGCGATTAAAGTCTGGTGGTCAAAAAAGTGGTGAGGCACAGCATGCTTTGCCTCAGCTCAATTCTTTGGAAGCCGAGTTATCAAAACGTCTTCAAACTGAAGGGCGTGGTATGCGTCATAAAGTCATGACTAGCACTACTACGAAATCGGTCGTATTTGCCCAGTATTACGATGCTATGCGACAAAAGATTGAGGCCTATGGCAGCACTTTCTTCCCTCGAGCAAACGGGCACCCCCTATATGGCAGCCTTATCATCGTCGTAAGCGTGGATTCTCAGGGGCGAATCATCAATAATCCTCAGGGAAAGGATGGTTTAAGTATTGGTCGTAGCTCTGGAAACCCAGAGCTAGATCGGCAAGCGCTCGCGATTGTCCGAGCATCTGCCCCCTTTGGCATGTTTCCCGAGCCGATGCAAAAGCAGATTGATATTTTGGATTGGATTGCAAGCTTTGATTTCACTCGCGATGGTACTGATCGACTAGAGTTGCGTCATTAGCAAATTCGCTTATGCTGTAGTCAGATGAGCACGAATCACACACCAGCCCCTATGCATTTAGATACCGACCCTAGCCAGTTTTCAGGATTGGATGTCTATGCTGTTGTCGGCCACCCCATATCCCATAGTAAGTCCCCACAAATTCACACCCAATTTGCCCAGCAATCCAAACAAGCGATTCACTACGGATATCTTGAAGCGCCCCTAGACGGTTTTATACAAACTGCAAAAGCATTTTTTACTGCGGGTGGGAAGGGCTTAAATGTCACAGTCCCCTTTAAGCTAGACGCAAAAGTGTTTGCAGATATTCTCACGCCAAGAGCCGAACTAGCAGGTGCAGTAAATACTTTGTGGCTTCAATCCGGAAAGATTCATGGGGACAATACTGATGGTGCTGGCTTAGTCAGAGATTTGTTGGCACAGGGCATTCGTTTGCAGGATGCACGTATTCTGTTGGTTGGTGCAGGTGGTGCTGCACGAGGTGTTTTGGGGCCGCTCTTAGATCAAAAGCCACAAGCTCTAGTGATCGCTAACCGCTCCCCTGATAAAGCGCAAGACTTAGGCAAGCTCTTTGCAGAAAAAGCAAAAATGCAGAATGTTGATTTGTTAATTCGTTCTTTAGATGAACTTGAGAACTCAGCCATCACAAATACTCCTTTTGATTTGGTCGTCAATGCCAGTGCTGCTGGTTTAACAGATGAATCCCCACTAAGCGATCAAGCTGCTACCAATATCTTTACGCCCGCTAGCTTCGCCTACGATATGGTCTATGGCAAAAGTACGCCCTTAATGAAGCAGGCCATCTATTGTGGCGCGCGGGTGAGTGATGGTTTGGGTATGCTGGTAGAGCAGGCTGCTGATGCTTTCTTGATCTGGCGCGGATCTGATTTGAGTGCGCAGATTCATCCTCGCTCAGTCTTAGCTCAACTTCGCTCTTGATGCTGTAATGCGTTGGTTGGGTTATCTTGCAAAATGTTTGCTCAGCGGCTTGCTTGCTATGCAAATTTATTTTGTGCTGCAGATCGGTTTATGGTCTTGGTTTAATCCTGGTGATACCGCCTTTGAGAGAGCGGAGCACTGGCGCTTATGCGGCTTGCATTGGTCTTGCCCATTTCATTCCTATTGGGTTCCTTATCAACAGATCTCTCCCAATCTGAAGCGGGCCGTGCTCGTGAGTGAGGATGATATCTTTTTTCAGCACCATGGTGTACGTGTAGAGGATATGGAAAAGGCTTGGGAAAAGAATCAACAGAAAAAAGGTCAATCTAAGACAGCTCTACGAGGTGGCTCAACTATCACTCAGCAACTAGCCAAGAATTTATTTTTATCGTCTGAGCAGGATTACCTGCGTAAAGGCCAAGAGCTTCTGATTACTGCTTATTTAGAACTCATTCTTCCAAAACAAAGATTATTTGAGATTTATCTCAACTCTGTGGAGTGGGGTGAAGGCATCTTCGGGATTGGCGCAGCAAGTCAACATTATTTCTCGACGAGTCCTACTGCTTTATCCCGCGAGGAAGCTGCAGCCTTAGCATCAGCCCTACCAGCGCCAAAGTGTTTTGATAAGGCGCAATATTGTCGGAGAGGCAGTATTGATTACGCTGCCCGCCAAGAATTTATTCTCGGGAGTATGGATCGGATTGCTCTATCACCAATCTCTAAAAGCAACTCTCGCTAGTTCACTTCGCGGCAGCGTTTAGAGCATCCCTTGTAGTCTGGGCAACTTTTCTAGCGGCCTGCGCAAAATCTTCACCACTGCTAGCATACAAAATCGCTCTAGATGAGTTGATGATCATTCCAGTTCCGAGTTTTTGAGCAATACTGCCTGCTTTGACGGTAGCAGCAATGTCACCACCTTGCGCGCCAATCCCAGGAATTAGGAGCGGCATATCACCAACCAGATTCCTGACCTTAGCAATTTCCTCTGGAAAGGTAGCGCCTACTACTAGACCTAGTTGACCTGAGGCATTCCATTTGCTGGCAGCGAGTTTAGCCACCTCAAGATAGAGTGGTTCACCAGTCGAGCTATTTTTGAGAAATTGCAAATCAGACCCACCCGGATTAGAGGTACGACACAGCACGATCACACCCTTTTGGGAGTAGCGTAAATAGGGTTCAATAGAATCAAAGCCCATATAAGGATTCACGGTCACTGCATCAGCACCATAGCGCTCAAAAGCCTCCATCGCATAATGCTCCGCAGTACTTCCAATATCACCCCGTTTAGCATCCAAAATCACCGGAATATATGGGTATTGTGTCTTGAGGTGACTGATCAGTTTTTTGAGTTGAGTCTCTGCCCCCTGTGAGGCAAAGTAGGCAATTTGGGGCTTGAAGGCGCAGACAAGGTCTGCCGTAGCATCGGCAATTGCTTTGCAAAACTCAAAAATAGGCTCGGGTTTACCTGCCAGGGAGGCGGGGATTCTCTTGGGGTCAGGGTCAAAACCAACACAGAGCATGCTGCCTTGAGAAGCCCATGCAGCTTGGAGTTGCTGGGTAAAGCTAGGGGACTTAGTATTCATCGGCTGAAGCCTTCATTTATCGAAACTGTCATGAGCTATAGGATAAACTAGCGCACATTCCTTAGGAGTTCACCATGATCAACTTGTTCGTCCTGCAAAATGGCCGCCTCTCTCAAGAGCAAGTCGAAGATCGCAATGAATTATTGCAATATACCAACCCTATTTGGATTGACGTAGTTGATCCAGAAGAGGAAGAGCTGCTCTGGATTAAAGAGGCATTTGGTGTCTTGTTACCAGAATTGGATGATTTGGGTGACTTAGAGGCTTCAGCCCGTTATTTTGAGGCCGATGATGGTCATCTTCACATTCGTACGGATTTCTTGTTGGACGAAGAAGAGGTCTCCCGCAATATTCGGGTTGCGTTCGTCCTTACTAAGCAGGTTCTGTTTTCCATTCATGACGAAGATTTGCCTGTCTTTAGATTAGTTCGTTTGCGCGCACGTTTGCGTCCGGGCTCAGTCAGCAATGCTAAAGATGTTCTGCTAGATTTGTATTCAACCGATGCTGAATATTCTGCAGATGCACTAGAAGAGGTCTATGAGAATCTTGAGCGAGCCGGTAAGCAAGTTTTGTCAGATGGTATTAATGACTCTACTGCAGCCTCTGTTCTTGAAACCATCGCTAAAGAAGAAGATACCAACGGCCATATTCGTCGCAATGTGATGGATACTCGACGCGCACTTTCTTTTTTAATGCGCAGTAAATTATTGTCTGATGAGCAGCAAGAAGAGGCACGCCAAATTCTGCGCGACATTGATTCTCTCGAAAACCATACCGCTTTCTTGTTCGATAAGATTAACTTCTTTATGGACGCGACTGTAGGTTTCATTAACTTGAACCAAAGTAAGATCATCAAGATCTTCTCCGTGGTGTCGGTTGCATTGATGCCACCAACTCTATTAGCCAGCATCTGGGGTATGAACTACAAATACATGCCTGAGCTGGATTTAATGTTGGGCTATCCGGCCGCTCTGGGGCTGATGGTGATATCAGCCATTATTCCTTTATGGTATTTCCACCACAAAGGTTGGATGAAGTAATTATTTGAGCAGTGTCAGTAGTTCGGATAAAGCATAAGCACAAGCTTGCTCTCGAATCGCTTGGCGGTCACCAGAAAATAATTGGGTTTTGCAAATTGTAGATTCTGCAACTGACCAAGCAAAGCAGACTGTACCAACGGGTTTTTGTGGTGATCCACCAGTGGGCCCTGCAATACCTGTGATAGCTACGCCCACATTGACCGCAGCATTTCTTTGGGCGCCTTCAGCCATTGCTTTAGCGACTTGCTCACTTACTGCTCCAAAAGAATCAATCGTTTCAGGCGCCACTCCGAGACACTCCGCTTTAGCGGCATTGCTATAAGTGACATAGCCTCTCTCAAACCAATCACTTGAACCAGGAAGCTCCGTTAGCGTTGCGCAAACTAGGCCGCCAGTGCAGGATTCTGCAAGAGCGATCTTCCAGGATTTTTGAATCAGGACGAGTGATAACGCTTTTGCTAGGGTAGATGATGAATTCATATTATTTGAGTAAGGTTTGTCCAAGCGCAATAACCAACAGCGTAAAGAAGGCCGCAGCAAGATCATCAACCATGATGCCAAAGCCTTGCCATATATTGGCTCGCAGTGAGTATGTTCCGGTGGGCTGAATAGACTCTTGAATTTTGAAATAGCGATCAATCATCCCAATCGGGCCGGGCTTGATGGCATCAAAAAACCGAAAGAGAATGAATGCAATGGCTTGCAACCAAATTTCTGTCGGCATGATGATCACAAGTACCAGCCAAAAAGCCACAATCTCATCCCACACAATGCCACCAAAATCTTTTTTACCTAACTCTTCACTGACTTGGCCGCAGACCCAACAACCAACTACAAAGCTTAAGGCAATAATCCCCAACCAATCTTGCGAAGAAAAAATATACTGTCCAATATAAAAGACCCCCCAAGCCCAGAGCGTGCCGGCGGTCCCGGGAGCAATAGGACTCAAGCCACTGCCAAAACCAAAAGCGAGGGTGCGACCCGCGGTTTGAAACACCCACTTCAAGGATGGTGAGTTTGTGGGATGTTTGATGGGTAGATTCATGCGAAGTGATCAAATGATTGCATGAATTTTGAGGCAGCTACTGAATTCATTTTGTGACCATCCCAATCGATGAGGGTGATCGTAGATTGAGTGGATGTTGAAGATTGAATTTCACCAATACAGGTCAGAGCCAAGCCCAATTTTTTACTCAAGGCTTTAATTGGCAATTCATTTTGTGCAGATGCGGTGAAGCAGATTTCATAATCGTCACCACCGCAAGCAGCAAATTGATCTTGGATCATTTGGCTCTGCTTGAGCAGAGTTGCAGACTTTGGTAAGTTTTTTAAAAAGACGGTGGCATCCACATGAGAAGCATTCAAGATATGTTGCAGATCACCTAGCAAGCCGTCTGAGATATCGAGGGCTGCAGTCGCTAAATTTCTTAGCTCGATTCCTAAGGTGATTCTGGGACTGGGTTGGTGTAGACGAGACTCAATGATTTTGAGTTGATCGCTAGATAGTCCTATTTCATGACGCAGTGCAGCAAGAGTAAGTCTTGCATCACCCAGGGTTCCAGAGACCCAAATTTGATCACCTGGCTTAGCGCCTGAGCGTCGAATGGCAGACCCTTTTGGAGTACTTCCGAGAGCGGTAATAGAAATATTGAGGGGACCTTGGCAGGTATCACCCCCAATCAGGGGGCAAGAAAATTCTGTAGCAGCCAAAAACAGGCCTTTGCTAAAGGATTCCAGCCAGGCAGTGTCAGCATGCGGCAGGGCCAGCGCAAGCGTGAAACCTTGGGGCTTAGCGCCCATCGCTGCCAAGTCTGAAAGGTTGACTGCAAGGGCTTTGTAGCCCAGCCACTCAGGGTTAGCATCCCTGAAAAAGTGCCGACCTTCTACCAGCATGTCGCTTGTAATTGCCAGCTCCTCATGAGCCAGAGTGGCTAATAGAGCGCAGTCATCCCCAATTCCGAGGGTGACTGCTGGAGCACCTGATAAATCCATTGCATCCGCTTTGGATTTAAAAAATACCTTAATCAGCTCAAATTCAGAGAGTGGTTTACCAGAAGAAGTCATCCCCCATTTTAGGGTGCTTATAGGTCAGTCATCTAGGAGGAATAGAATTACAGTCTCCCATCTGATTTATTGACGAGTAATTTCATGAGTTCATCTGGCAATACCAAAGAGCAACAAATTGCATCCCTAAGAGAAGCAGCCCTTCACTACCACGAGTTTCCAGTGCCTGGCAAAATTGAAATTGCCCCCACTAAACAACTGACTAATCAACGCGATTTAGCGCTGGCCTATACCCCTGGTGTAGCTGCAGCGTGTGAAGAGATTGCAAAAGATCCTGCTAATGCGTTTCGTTACACTGCACGTGGCAATTTAGTTGGTGTCATCACGAACGGAACTGCAGTTTTAGGTTTAGGCAACATTGGGCCGCTTGCCAGCAAACCCGTGATGGAGGGGAAATCTGTCCTCTTTAAAAAATTTGCCGGTATTGATGTTTTCGATATCGAAGTCAATGAAAACGATCCCGATAAATTGGTTGAGATCATTGCAGCACTCGAGCCTACTTTTGGCGGTATCAACTTAGAAGACATTAAGGCGCCAGACTGCTTCGTAGTGGAGCGCAAACTTCAGGCGCGCATGAAGATCCCGGTCTTTCATGATGACCAGCACGGCACTGCGATCGTAGTTGCCGCCGCGATTATTAATGGTCTCAAGGTGGTTGGCAAAGAAATTGGCAAAGTAAAGTTGGTGACTTCAGGAGCTGGAGCTGCAGCTTTGGCTTGCTTAGATTTATTGGTAGATCTGGGTATTGCTCGTGAAAATATTTGGGTAACCGATTTAGCAGGTGTTGCTTACAAGGGTCGAAAGGAATTAATGGACCCAGAGAAAGAGCCATTCTGCCAAGACACTAAATTAAGAACATTGGCCGAAGCAATTGAAGGCGCTGATATTTTCTTGGGACTCTCTGCTGGCGGTGTTCTCAAACCAGACATGGTGAAAAAAATGGCTGATAAGCCATTAATTTATGCGCTTGCTAATCCCACTCCAGAAATTCTTCCAGAGGAAGTCAAAGCAGTTCGTTCAGATGCCGTGATGGCAACAGGGCGTACCGATTACCCCAATCAGGTAAACAATGTATTGTGCTTTCCATTTATCTTCCGTGGTGCATTGGACGTTGGTGCGACCACGATTACGCGTGGCATGGAAGTCGCAGCAGTCAAGGCAGTAGCTGAGTTGGCGCAGGTGGAACAAAGCGAGATAGTGACTTCGGTCTATGGCAATGACAATTTATCTTTTGGCCCAGACTATCTCATTCCTAAGCCATTTGATCCCCGCTTAATTACAGTGATTGCACCAGCAGTCGCAAAAGCAGCAATGGATGATGGTGTTGCGCTTCGTCCGATTAAAGACTTTGACGCTTATCGCAATCAGCTGCAGCAATTTGTGTACCACTCTGGTACCTTAATGAAGCCTTTATTCAATATTGCTAAACGGGTTGCGGCAAATCAAAAACGGATTGTCTTTGCTGAAGGTGAAGACGAGCGGGTATTGCGTGCCGTGCAAATCGTGATTGATGAAAATCTGGCAGTGCCGATTTTGATCGGTCGTCCAGAGGTCATTAAATATCGCATTGATAAATTTGGTCTGCGCATGAAAGTGGGCGATGATTTTGAAATTGTTAATCCTGAGAGCGATACTCGTTTTAGAGATTTCTGGCAGACTTATTTGGCGCTCACAGAACGTAAGGGCGTGACACAAAGCTTTGCGAAGTTAGAGATGCGTCGTCGTCACACTTTAATTGGCTCGATCCTCATCAGCAAAGGGATGGCCGATGGCATGATTTGCGGCACTGTTGGTAATTCAGCTACCCATCTCAAGTACATTGATGAAGTGATTGGTCATGAGACTGGTGCGAATGTGTATGGCGCTATGTCGGGCTTAGTGCTGCCAGGTCGCCAAGTATTCTTGGTTGATACCCATATCAACGTTGATCCCAGCGCAGAAGAATTGGCTGAAATTACGATCATGGCTGCTAGCGAGATGCGCAAATTGGGCATTACACCTAAAGTTGCTTTGTTGTCGCATTCGAACTTTGGCTCCAGCAATGCGCCCTCAGCAATCAAGATGCGCGAAGTCTTGGCCTTGATTCAAAAAGCAGATCCCAGTTTAGAAGTGGATGGGGAAATGCATGGCGATAGTGCATTAGACGAGTCTATTCGTTCTAGCGCCGTTACCTCATCTCCACTTAAGGGTGACGCCAATTTATTGGTACTTCCCAATATTGATGCCGCCAATATTTCCTATAACTTACTGAAGACTGCAGCAGGTAATGGCGTCTCAATTGGGCCTCTGCTTTTAGGGGTGGCTAAACCGATTCATATTTTGACTCCCGCAGCTACGGTTCGTAGGATTGTGAATGTGACTGCTTTAACGGTTGTAGAGGCTGCTAGCAACGCCCGTGGGGTCTCATAAACCCGATTAATATATGTAAGTTAGCATTTACTTACATATATTAATCTTATATAAATCAATAACTTATATAAAAAGTACTTAATTCGGGCTTGATTTGATAGCGTGATCGGGGTAACCTAACACCCATCATGAATAATCAACCTGAAAACACCAGTTCAGCAGTCTGGGATGAACATAGTCGGGCTGAAAGTTGGGGTAGCTCTGATCGTCTCGAGACCGAATCTTCCGCAGCCAACGTTTATGCCCAAGGCGGTTTATCCCGCTTACAGAACTTTGCAGCTAATCAAGCCTCAGGCAAAAAAGTGACAGCCTCTTGGCGTGCCGCTTTAGCCGTCCGTGATGCCGGACCACCGGCAATGTTACGTAGTGTCCGCACTAATATTGTTCAGTCAATCCGTGCATTTCGCACGCCCGATTTGGCTGAAGCGGCTAGTGAGCTTGGCCAGCATTTCATTTACGCTAACTGCGCAAATGCAATGACTAAAGGTGAAGTTTTAGAAGCGATTGCTAATGCCTATATGTTTACCAAGCAGCAGGCTAAAAACTTCGACCCATTGTTGGATGCATTGACGACCATGGTCGATAAGGCTGGACCTCAACCTGGTTTCGTAGTGGTCTTGGAAGGCTTACCTTGTACTCAGAAGTTTGACAAGGAAGCGCGCGAGACTTTGCTCGATGTGTTCCGTGATGCGGTTGACTTCTGGTCTGAGCGTCGCATCCCTTATCGGGTTTTCTACTCTTTCGCTTAAGCCCCTAGGAGTCTGGGCTCCAGACAGTATTGACGGCCGTAATCGCAACGATTCCGGCCGTTTCTGTTCTCAGAATCCGTTTACCTAAAGAAACGATTTGATAGCCTGCAGCTTGCGCTATAGCTTCCTCTTCAGGTGAATGTCCGCCTTCTGGGCCAATCATCAAAATTACATCTTGTGGCGGATTTTGAGCTAGTACTGACACCATGCTGACAGTAGCATCTGGACTCAATAAGAGTTTAAGACTAGCGGTGGGAGTCTTCAAAAAATCAGCAAAGTTTTGAATGGGCTCTAAGTTAGCTAAAACAGTGCGATCACATTGCTCACAAGCTGCTTGAATAATGGCGTGCCAATGGCTCAGTCGCTTTTGCGCACGCTCTGCATCACTGGAACGATTTAACTTCATTACTGAGCGTTCACATTGCAGCGGAACAATTCTCTGGACGCCAGTCTCAACAGCTTTTTCTACGATCCAATCCATTTTGTCGCCACCAGCCAGGGCTTGGACCAAAGTAATGGCATAAGGGGTCTCACGATGGATATCAGTTCGGATTGCGCTCAGCTCGACCTCGCCATTTTTTTTCCCCAAGGAGAGCAATTTGGCACTAGCTACTTGACCCTGTCCATCAAAGACGGGGAAGGTCTCGCCAAGCTCAATCCGCCTCACGCGGAGGTGATGGACGACCTCAGAGTTCAGTGGGGTCGGCTTTTGGGTTTCCCATGGTCCAGGAAGATAAAATTGAGGCATTACTGAAATATAGCCAATTTATTTTCCGAGAGACCCTTTTTACGATGTCAAACCTTCAAATTCGCATGGCTAATGCTATTCGCGCCCTTTCTATGGATGCGGTTCAACAAGCAAACTCAGGGCATCCAGGCATGCCAATGGGTATGGCAGATATTGCCGTTGCTTTATGGAACGATCATTTGCAACACAACCCGACTGATCCACATTGGATGAATCGTGATCGCTTTGTTTTATCGAATGGCCATGGTTCGATGTTGCTTTACTCTTTGTTGCATCTGACTGGTTATGACTTACCGATCAGTGAATTAAAAAATTTCCGTCAGCTTCATAGCAAAACTGCTGGACATCCAGAATATGGAATTACTCCTGGCGTAGAGACCACCACGGGGCCATTGGGTCAGGGCATTTCCAATGCAGTTGGTATGGCGCTAGCGGAAAAATTATTAGCAGAAGAATTTAATCGTCCTGGTCACGATATCATCAATCATTACACCTACGTATTTTTGGGTGATGGCTGTTTGATGGAAGGCATTAGCCATGAAGTTTGCTCATTAGCAGGCACACTCAAGTTAAATAAACTCATTGCATTATGGGATGACAATGGCATCTCGATCGATGGTAAGGTCGTTTCTTGGTTTAATGAAGATACCCCCAAGCGTTTTGAAGCTTACGGTTGGAATGTGATTCGTAATGTAGATGGTCACGATGCTGAAGCGGTATCTGCAGCAATTGCGCAAGCGAAGAAGACTGATAAGCCTACCTTGATTTGCTGCAAGACTGCGATTGGTCAAGGTGCGCCTAATATGGCTGGCAGCGATAAGGTGCATGGCTCTCCTTTGGGCCCTGATGAAATCGCAGCGACCCGCGTCGCGCTCAACTGGCCTTATGCTCCTTTTGAAATTCCGCAGGATATCTATCAAGCCTGGGACTTTAAGAGACGCGGTCAAGCTCTTGAGCATGAATGGAATAAAGATTTCCAATCCTATAAAGCCAAGTACCCTGAGCTTGCTTCTGAATTCCAGCGTCGTATGCAAGGTGACTTATCAAAAGATTTTAGTAAGACTGTTAAAGAATATCTAGAGCGCTGCCAAGTAAAAGCAGAAACCATTGCGACCCGCAAGGCAAGTCAAAATGCAATTGAAGCTTTAGCGCTTGCCCTCCCAGAATTTATGGGCGGCTCTGCTGATCTCACGGGATCCAACTTAACGAATTGGAGTGCTTGTAAACCGGTTCGAGCAAATCAGTGGGGCAACCATATTAATTATGGTGTGCGCGAATTTGGTATGAGTGCCATCATGAATGGTATCGCTTTGCACGGTGGCTACATTCCATTTGGTGGAACCTTCTTAACTTTCTCAGACTACAGTCGAAATGCCATTCGGATGGCGGCCTTGATGAAGTTACGTAGCATCTTTGTCTTCACTCATGACTCGATCGGTTTGGGTGAGGATGGACCAACACATCAATCTGTTGAGCATGTAGCCAGCCTGCGTTTAATTCCGAATTTGATGGTTTGGCGCCCCTGCGATACCTCTGAGACAGCTGTAGCTTGGGCCTCTGCAGTAGAGCGCAAGCATGGCCCTAGTGCCTTAATATTTAGTCGTCAGAATTGTCCCTTTGTTGCACGAAATGCGCAGCAGATCAAAGATATTGCCCGGGGTGGATATGTGATTCGTGATTCAAAAGCTAGACCTGATGCAGTCATCATGGCGACCGGTTCTGAAGTGGGCTTAGCCCTGCAAACTGCAGAGCGATTAGAAAAAGAGGGCGTAGCTATTCGGGTGGTATCGATCCCATCAACGACCGTATTTGATCAACAAGATGCTGCGTATAAGGCGAGCGTCTTACCCGCTGGCATTCCTCGTATTGCGGTTGAGGCGGGTGTGAGTGATTTTTGGTGGAAGTACGCTTGTTCAGCTGTACATGGTGTCGATACCTTTGGCGAGTCTGCTCCCGCTGCACAACTATATGAATATTTCGGCTTAACTGTCGATCAGATTGCGAAAACAGTTCGACAAGTGATTAGTCAGCAATAAATGCTGATCAAAAAATTGATTCAATATTAGTAAGGAAAAATAAGATGACGATTCGTGTTGCAATTAATGGTTATGGAAGAATCGGGCGCATGGTATTGCGCGCGCTTTACGAAGATCTGGCTAACGGTAAGCCAAGACGGGATATCAAAATTGTGGCAATTAATGCAATGGGCGATATTGATATCAATGCCCATCTCACACAATATGATTCAGCGCATGGACGCTTCCCCGGTGAGGTTAAGGTGGATGGCGATTGCATGGTCGTCAACGGTGATCGCATCAAAATGTTCTCAACCCGCAACCCATTAGAAACACCTTGGGGCGAGTTGGGCGTAGATTTGGTTTTGGAATGCTCTGGCAAATTCACTTCCAAAGAAAAAGCCATGGTGCATATTCAGCAGGGCGCTAAGAAAGTTTTAATCTCTGCTCCGGGTGAAAAAGATGTCGATGCCACAATTGTTTATGGCGTAAATCAAAATGTATTGAAGTCAAGCGATGTTGTGGTTTCTAACGCGAGTTGTACCACCAACTGTTTAGCCCCATTGGTTAAACCATTACTCGAAAAAATTGGTATTGAATCAGGCTTGATGACCACTATCCATGCATTCACTAATGATCAAGTGTTAACGGATGTCTATCACAAGGATATGCGTCGGGCGCGTTCTGCGGTCAGCAGCATGATTCCAACCAAGACTGGGGCCGCTAAAGCAGTGGGTTTGGTACTGCCTGCATTAGCTGGAAGATTTGATGGTTTTGCAATGCGCGTACCAGTGATCAATGTCTCAGTAGTTGATCTTACTTTTGCGGCGAGTCGCGCAACTAGTGTTGACGAAGTGAATGCGATTCTGAAGACGGCCAGCGAGGGTGAGCTCAAAGGAATTTTAGGATTTAATACTTTGCCCTTAGTATCGATCGACTTTAACCATGATCCGCGCCCTAGTATTTATGACGCATCCCAGACCCGCGTTTCCGCTGATGGCAAGTTGGTTAAGGTATTGGCTTGGTATGACAACGAGTGGGGTTATTCGGTACAGATGCTCAACGCCGCTGAGGCCCTCATGGCCGTGAAGTAAGTCCAAAACTGCCTGCTTTATATTAAAAAGACCTCAATTTGAGGTCTTTTTAATTACTTCTGCTTATTTCTGCAGTTTTTCTTGAGGCACTGACCATACATCGCCAGGGAGTGCTCTTGGAGCTTGAAACCCAGGTTTTTAGCAATATCCCTTTGCCTCTTTTCAATCGCCTCGTCCACAAACTCTTCCACATGGCCGCAGTCAAGACAAACCAAGTGGTCGTGGTGCTGACCTTCATTGAGTTCGTAGATTGCCCTACTATCGCCCTTGCTGGACTCAAAATGGCTTCTGAGTAGTAATCCAGCCTGCTCAAACTGGGTTAGTACTCGATAAACCGTGGCTAAGCCGATTTCTTGGTCATCTTTAGCCAGGGCAACATGGACATCCTCGGCACTGAAATGGGTGCCCGAATTTTGATGGAAAAAATCCAAAATTTTCATGCGTGGACCAGTGGCCTTGAGGCCAATATCACGTAAATCTGCAGTAGTAGGGTTTTGGTTCATTGCCATGGCTTTGAGAGCTAAAATCAATGTCTTAATGATACGGCCAGCTATGCAAAATTGCTTTCAACTTTTTAGTCGTTTTTTGAAGCCTTCAGCCGAAGGTTTTTATGCCCCATTACGCCTGGTAGCACTTCTCGGCCTTTTCCTAGGGGTATTGGGGGTGAGTGCTTGTTCAACTGCTGTGGATGATACACAGCGTGCTTGGGCTAATAAGATTTTCCAACCTTATGTTCCTGACGTGGTACAGGGTAATTTCATCTCGAGTGAGCAGTATTCCAAACTCCAGCTGGGCATGACTCGTGAGCAGGTTCGCCAAATCATGGGCACTCCATTACTGGCAGATTATTTTCATGCCAATCGTTGGGACTATGTTTTTGAATTTAAGCGGGATGGTCAGAAGATCGCCAAAGATCGACGTGTCACGATATTTTTTGATGAAAACAAAGTCGTGAAATTTGATGGCGATGCGCTTCCTACTGAGGTGGAATTGGTCGCCGAGATCGATAACTACGCTAAAACCAAGCGTAGTTTTTGGCAAAGAATTACGGGTACCGGAAAGGGTCCTGTGACCCCGCCATTACAACAGCCTGAATTATTGGTCCCCAGCAAAACAGAAACCTTGTCGACAGGCTCAGCAGTTCCTGCTAGCGCTACAACAACAAGTGATAACAACCCAACCACTACTAAGCAGTAGGCAAAGATATGACGATGAAAATTGCAATTGCCGGCGCTACCGGTCGTATGGGAAAGATGCTCATTGAGGCAATTCTGAATTCACCAGACGCGCAACTGGTTGGAGCGCTTGAGCATAGCAGCTCTGCGCAGATCGGCGAGGATGCTGGTGCATTCTTGGGCAAAAAAACGGGAATCACAATTACTGCTGACATTGCTGCTGCTCTTAGTCATGCAGAGTTCTTAATTGATTTCACCCGTCCCGAAGGAACCATGGCCCATTTGGTGGTTGCGCAAAAGACTGGTAGCAAAATGATTATTGGCACAACGGGGTTAAGTGCTCAGCAGCTCGAAGAGCTCAAGCTTGCTTCTAAGAAATTAGCAATTGTGTTTGCGCCCAATATGAGCGTAGGCGTTAATGTGACCTTTAAGTTGTTAGAGGTTGCTGCAAAAATGTTGAGCGAAGGTTACGACATCGAAGTCATCGAAGCACATCATCGCCATAAAGTAGATGCCCCATCAGGAACTGCTTTGCGCATGGGTGAGGTGATTGCTGGCGCTCTTGGTGAAAAATTAGATGATGTAGCAGTTTATGCCCGCGAAGGCCATACCGGTGAACGTAAGCAGGGCAGTATTGGTTTCGCAACCATTCGGGGTGGCGATATTGTAGGTGATCACACTGTCTTATTTGCAGGCGAAGGTGAGCGCATTGAGATTAGTCACAAATCCTCTAGTCGCCAGTCTTATGCACAAGGCTCCTT
>Ga0073936_10004854_pt1 | contig 18396 bp, 17 predicted proteins | sample AliMusrvi5mmetaG_FD_87041 | JGI IMG/M metagenome (GOLD analysis project Ga0073936, IMG submission 87041) | Freshwater lake bacterial and archeal communities from Alinen Mustajarvi, Finland, to study Microbial Dark Matter (Phase II) - Alinen... | ecosystem: Environmental > Aquatic > Freshwater >... | reverse complement strand
GCCCATACACGAACTGCGTATACGCTACAGGCGCCCGCGTCACCTGCCATCCGAAGTCCGGACCGATCGGAGACGGACACCCCGCACCCTCCATCTTCCACCGCCATCCCGACCGACCCTACCGTCTGTCAAAGCCAGACCGTTCATCCGACCGGCGATCCGTACCGCATCGAGAATTCGACAGGCACGCCCGCGTTTCCTTATATACAGAAAGCATGAAAGCCCCCGAAAAGCACACACCGAATAGACCGCAACCAGAATGGAGACAAATCCGCGTACAAAATGTGTGTCCGGTTGTGTGTCCAAACGTTCGCCGTGTATCGCCCCGTTTCAGACTGCCGCGCAATGACGGTCACAGCGTAAAATATTACGAATTTGCCAATGAATAAGCTATATGTTGAAACAATATGAGTGGAGCGGGCGAGGGGAATCGAACCCCCGTGTTGAGCTTGGGAAGCTCACATTCTGCCATTGAATTACGCCCGCAGGATGGCCAGTGGAAGTAAATTACCAAATCGCCCCGCTGTGTCCAGCGGCATTTTGACTTGTTTGCGCTTCTGTCTTGCCGCGGGGCCGTGCGGTAGTGTAAGAAAGACACAACACGGAAAGCGATAACTGATGAAGATCGCGCTCAGTCAGGACGAAGTAGCCAACCTCTCTGCCAGCGGCACCCATGCCGATGAACTGGCGCAGGCGGTAGGTGGATGCAAACTTGGCGATTGGGAGGCCAAGCACGCCTTGGAACGGTTGTTCGCCCCCCTGATTGCGATGCTGGCAACCAAACGCGCGGGAGACGACAACGCGGCGCGTGACGCGCTGGTCGAGCGCGGCCGTGCGGGGCTCTATCGGGCGGCGAAACGTTTTCCGCGGCGCGATCCAATCCGTCTCTTCCGCCTGTTTGCGCTGGACTATATTGAGGCGGAGATGGACAAACCGGCACGCCGGTTGCCAAAGATTTTCGGTTAGTTTTCGCGTGCCGCGGAAACCGGTTTCATTCGCGGTCTGCGCACCCCCTTTGTGATGGAAGCAAACCCCCTAACGTCCGCAAATCAGCCACTGACAGTCCTGATCCATCCGGGCAGCATTGATGCGCCACTGCCAGTGGACACGCTTTTTGATCCGGCGCGTCCGCTGGAGTTGGACTGTGGTTGCGGCAAGGGACGTTTCCTGCTGGCGCGCGCTGCCGCGCATCCGGACGTGCAGTTTCTCGGCATCGACCGCATGCTCGTGCGGATCCGCAAGTTGGACCGCAAAATCCAGCGCGTCGGACTTGGAAACGTGAAACTTCTGCGCATGGAGGCTTTTTACAGTCTCCAGCAACTCCTGCCGCCCCATTGCCTGCGCACGGTTTACATCTTCTTTCCCGATCCGTGGCCCAAGCGTCGCCACCACCGGCGACGCCTGTTCAGCCCGGAGTTTCTCGACGTGCTTTGGTCGCGCCTGGAGACCGGCGGCACGGTGCAGGTGGCCACCGACCATCTCGACTATTTTGCCGAAATCCGCAAATGTCTCGCCGCCGATGCCCGCTTTCGTGAGGTGCCGCACCTGGTGCGCAATGCGGAGGAACAGACCGATTTCGAACTGATTTTCCGGGGCCAGGGGCTGCCCGTGGGCGAATGCGCGTTCGAGGCGCTGGCGGCTGGCGGTTGATCGGTCGCCGGCTGCACAGGCTGCACGCACTGCCGTCAAACCGGCAAACCGCATGTTTCCCGGGACTTCTTGACACTGCCATGCGGCGTGGCCTATCCTATTGACCTCAACCGAGTCTTGGTTCCGGCGGGCGTTTGTATGCTCCCCGGCCGCTCTGGAGGTTCAACCACGTGCAGTCTCTCGAAGTGATGCGCCACAGCACGGCGCATGTGATGGCCTCGGCCGTCTGTCGTTTATTTCCGGATGTGAAGCTGGACATCGGTCCCGCGACCGAAGACGGATTCTATTACGATTTCGATCTGCCGCACCGCCTGACGCCCGATGATTTCCCGAAAATCGAGGCGGAAATGGCGCGCCTTGTGGCCGCCAATCTGCCGTTCGAGCGTCTGGAAGCCTCTCGCGACGAGGCGCAGAAACTGCTCGCCGGCCAGCGCTACAAACTGGAGCGCCTGGCCGACATCCCTGCCGGCGATGTCATTACGTTTTACCGGTGCGGCGAATTCGCGGATCTTTGCCGCGGTCCGCATCTCCCAACTACCGGCGCGATCACGGCCTTCAAACTCACGTCTGTGGCCGGCTCTTATTACCGCGGCGATGAGAAGAACCCCATGCTGCAGCGCCTGTACGGCATGGTGGCCGAATCCCAGGCCGCGCTGGAGGCCGAACTGGCGCGCATCGAGGAGGCTAGGAAACGCGACCACCGCAAGTTGGGGCGCGAACTGGAACTGTTCAGCGTCCACGAGGATGTCGGCCCCGGTCTGATCCACTGGCACCCCAAAGGCGCGCGCATCCGCGTGGTGGTCGAGGACTACTGGCGCCGCGAGCACTTCCGCGCCGGTTATGAGATGCTTTTCACGCCGCACATCGGACGGGCGCAACTGTGGAAGACCTCCGGGCATCTCGGCTTTTACAAGGACACCATGTTCCCTCCCATGGAAATCGTGGAGGAGGGCGAGCACGGCGCCAAGGTGGCGGAGCCATACTACGTCAAGCCCATGAACTGCCCGTTTCACATCCAGGTCTACAAGAGCCGGCGCTATTCCTATCGCGACCTGCCCCTGCGCTGGGCCGAACTCGGCACCGTCTACCGTTTCGAGAAGGAGGGCGTGCGCCACGGTTTGCTTCGCGCGCGCGGTTTCACGCAGGATGACGCGCACATCTTCTGCACTCCCGACCAGATCGAAGGCGAGATCCAGCGCACCGTAAAGTTCGCACTAGGCATCCTGCGGCGGTTCGGTTTTACCGAGGTCACGGCTTACCTGGCCACCAAGCCCGAAAAGGCCGTGGGCGACCCGGCGCGCTGGGAACAGGCGACCCAATCTCTGGAGAGCGCCCTCAAGGCCGAAGGCATCTCCTACGCGGTGGATATCGGCGGCGGCGCGTTCTATGGTCCCAAGATCGACCTCAAGATTAAGGACGCCCTGGGCCGTCCCTGGCAGCTTGGCACGATCCAGTTCGACTTCAACATGCCGGAACGCTTCGCCATGACCTATGTTGGCGAGGATGGCAAGGAGCACCAGCCGTACATGGTGCATCGCGCCCTGCTCGGCAGCCTGGAGCGTTTTTTCGGCATCCTGATCGAACATTACGGCGGGGCCTTTCCGCTCTGGCTGGCGCCGGAACAGGTGCGCGTGCTGCCGATCACGCAACATCAGCTTGATTATGCGCGCGATGTCGCCGACCAGCTTCGTCGCGCCGACGTGCGCGTGTCGGTGGACGAGGACTCCGAGAAGATCGGCGCCAAAATCCGTCGTGCACAGATGGAGAAGGTGCCTTACATGCTCGTCGTGGGCGGCCGCGAAGCGGAAGCGGGCGCCGTGGCCGTGCGACGTCGCGAGGGCGGCGACCAGGGCGTCATGCCCCGGGATGCCTTCCTCGAACTGGTCCGCAAGGGAAATGAGGCGTAATTCGCGCCTTGACTGAGGAGGTTAGCCATCGCTTCGTTCGTCCGTATCAACTTCAAGATTCGCGTTCCGACCGTCCGGCTTCTCGGCCCGGATGGCGGCATGCTCGGCGTCATGGCGACGCGCGATGCACAGAAGCTTGCCGATGCACAGGGGCTCGACCTGGTCGAGATTTCCCCCAATGCAGACCCGCCAGTCTGCAAGATTATGGACTTCGGCAAGTTCCGCTACGAGGAAAGCATCAAGCGCAAACAGGCGCGCAAGGCGCAGATCCGGCAGCAGATCAAGGAGGTCAAATTCCACGCCAGCGTGGATGAACACGACCTCCAGACGAAACTGCGCCACATCCGCGAGTTCCTTGCCGCGGGCGACAAGGTCAAGATCACCCTCCAGTATCGCGGGCGTGAAAATGCCCACAAGGAATTGGGGATGGAGGTCGTGACGCGGGTGATCAAGGAGTTGGATCCGGTGGCCATGGTGGAACAGCACCCGCGGCTGCTGGGCCGGCTGCTGGGATGCCTGCTGGCGCCGCGACCGGTCAAGCCCGGTCAGTCCGGCAAGTCCGCGCAACCCGCCCATCCGCCTGCGCCGCGTCCGGCGGTCGCGGTGCCGCCGGTTGCGCCTGCGGCAGTTGTCGCTCCCGTGGTTGCTCCGGACCCGGTGCCTGCGCCTGCGCCAACCGCTGCGCCGGTGCCGCCACCTGCCACGACGCCGTAAGGCCGCAGAAGCTGTGCAAAAAATCGTTTCACGCCACGGGGTGGCGATTCCCGAAACGGTGGGAGCGCCACCCCGTGGCGCGATTGCTTCACGGACGGATGGGACGCATGGGACGCTTGGAATGTAACGGAGCGCCAACAACGCAACCGGTCGCGTTGACCATCGCCGGCAGCGACAGTGGCGGCAATGCCGGTATCCAGGCCGATCTGCGCGCGTTTCACGGCTTCGGTGTGCATGGCTGCACGGCCATTGCCGCGCTCACGGCACAGAATCCCTCCGGCGTCTCTGGCGTGATGGTTGTGACGCCGGAGTTCCTGCGGCGGCAGCTCGACGCCATTTTTGCGGCCTACGACGTGCGGGCCATCAAGACCGGGATGCTGCTGAACGCCGCTCTGATTGAAACCGTTGTCCGCACCCTGCGCCTCCACCCGGACATTCCGCTGGTGGTGGATCCGGTGATGATCGCCACGAGTGGCGCGCGCCTGCTGGAGGATGCGGCAGTGACCGCGCTGGTGCGGCGTTTGCTGCCGCTGGCAATCCTGATCACGCCCAACCTTCCCGAAGCCGAAGCGCTGCTCGACCGCCCGGTGGCGGACGCCGCCGCCGCAGGCGAAGCCGCGCGCGAACTGGCGGCGCGTTTCCATTGCGCCGTGCTGGTGAAGGGCGGACACGACGCCGCGCACCGGGCGAGCGACGCGTTGTGTGTCGGCGGAAAACTTTTTCGCCTCAGTTCGCCGGTGGTGCGCCATCCGCTTTCGCTGCACGGCACCGGTTGCACGCTGAGCGCCGCAATCGCGGCCTCACTGGCGACCGGACGCACCCTCGCTGATGCCGTGGTGGAGGGAAAGGCGTTTGTCTATGCCGCCATCCGCCACGGACGAACCGTTGGCCCGCATGCCACCGTCCTGGGCATGACACAACGGCGCAAGGTCATGCGTGTGCGGATCGAGAAGTGGGCCAGCCGGGAATTTCGCCTCCCGAAGGCCCGTCTGTAGATTGACGCCTGCAACCCGATGGATTCTGAACAGGAGGCAACGGAGTCAACAGAGAGTTCTTCCTGCTCCGTTTCCTCCGTTTCCTCTGTTTTCTCCTGTTTTGATCCATGCTTCATATTATCCATATCCTGGAGGCCACGACCGGCGGGACGCGGCGGCATCTGCGCGACCTGGTGCTGGGGCTTGATCCGGACAAATTTCGCGTGGACGTGATTGTTTCGTTGCATCGTGATCCGGACTTTGTGCGTGATCTGGCGCTTTTCCGCACGCGCGGCGTTGGCGTGCATGTGGTTCCCATGCACCGGCGCATCGCGCCGCTGGCGGACCTGGTGGCGCTGGCGCGGCTGGTGCGTCTGCTGCGTCTGCTGCGGCCGGATGTTGTGCATACGCACTGTTCCAAGGCCGGGTTTCTCGGCCGCATCGCTGCCCGCCTGGCAGGCATCCGCGCCACGGTCCATACGTCGCATGTCTTTGCGTTCGAGGACACGAGTGCGCCGTGGCGCAGTTGGTGCTACCGCCTGCTGGAACGGCTGGCCGTCCGTTGGACCACGCGGCTCATCGCCGTATCGGAACGGGAGCGCGCGCTGGCGTTGGAACTGGGGTTTGCGGAAGAAAACGTGGTATGGATCGCGAATGGAATCTCAAATCTCAAATCTCAAATCTCAACGCGCAGCGAAGGCCCCGCATCCCTCCCGACGGTTACTTTCCTCGGTCGCCTCTGCTGCCAAAAGGCGCCGGATCTGTTTCTGGCTGCGATCCCGGAGATTCTGCGGCAGACGCCGGAGGCGCGGTTCCGGATCGTGGGCGAGGGGACGTGGCGCGACTGGGCGGTGCGGCAGGTGGAGCGACAGACGTGGCGTGATCGTGTGACCTTTGGTGTGGCGCGCGACGAAGCGGAAGTGGCGGCGGAACTGGATACGACGACGGTGCTGGCCATGCCGTCGCGCTGGGAAGGGCTGCCCTACACGCTGCTGGAGGCGCTGCAAGCCGGCACGCCGGTGGTTGCCGCCGGTGTCGGCGGTGTGCTGGATGTGGTGGCCGATACCAATTGCGCGGTGCTGGTTCCTCCCAACCATCCCGGACTGCTGGCGGCGGCTGTTGCCGGACTGCTCTGTTCGCGCGAGACGCGTGAGCGTCTGATCGCGGCGGGCCGTGTGCGTGTGCAGGCCTTCGGCTTGCAGCGCATGCTGGACCAGACGATGGCCGTCTACCGCCAATGTAATATGCATGTCGAAAAGTAATTGACGCGCCTGATATCTTCGTATATTCATGTTGGCATGCACTCGACTTCTCGGTCGGTAGAACCAGACGTCAAGCCTTCCGCTGGCACTGTCGGCAAGATCATCCGCTCCTTGCGCCGTCAGCGCCACCTGACACAAACCGAACTCGGTCGTCGCATCGGCATGCGCCCCGGCCCCATGAATAACATCGAACAGGGGCGCAGCCTTCCCTCCACGCCGGTGCTCTGCCGTATCGCAACGGTGCTCGACGTGACCGTGGACACGCTGCTTGGCCGTCCGTTGCCATATGTGCGCGAATCGACGCCACCTGCCACCGCCGTCCGCGAGACACCGACCGGCTACACAACGGTGCAGTCGGAAGAACGCGCGCGTTACCGGGTGCCGCTGCCCCGGCCGGATTTCAGTGGCGCCAGTGGCCTGCCATCTGCCAGTCCCGTCAGGCTTCTACCGACTGCCGCCCCCTACGCACCCGGCCTGCTGGAGAAACTCGAAGATCTGGTCCATGCCTATCTCACGCTGGAAGATCTCTGCGGCGCCACCCGCCGTGCCGCCATTCCGCTCTGCCTGGCCATGCCGCACACCGAGGTCGGCATCGAGGACTTTGCCATGCGCGTGCGCGCGTTGTTGGGGATCGGCCCGGGCGTGATTTTCGACTACCTGGAACTTTTCGAAAACGCCGGTCTGCGCGTCATCTTTGCGCCGCTGCCGGGCAATGTCGAAAGCGCGGCCTGCCACGATCCGGTCTCGGAAAACGCGTTCCTCTTCGTTTCCACCGCCGGCCATGCCACGGCCGAGCGCCAGCTCTTCCGTCTGGTCTGCGAACTCGGGCGAATCTATTGTCACACCGGCGGCGTGCGGCAGGTGGCGGGACGCAACAAACCGCTCGACGCCGAACACGTAGCCTCCAAGTTCACGGCCTTCTTCCTGATGCCCGCCGAGGCTGTGCATGCCACCGTGCGGCAGGTGGGGGTGAATTACGACGGCTGGACCTGGGAAATGCTCCTGCGCCTCAAGCATCGGTTTGGCGTGTCAGCCGAAACGTTTCTCTACCGTCTCGGCGAACTCGATCTGATCGCGCCCAAACAACAGGCCGATCTTAAGTCGCGCATCCAGGCGCACTACGCCGCCACGCACCACGCCGAACCCGATGGCTCCCGCCGCATCCTCTCCCCCAACGGCAGGCTGGGGGATTTGATGCTGATGGCTCAGGCAGGTGCAAATGGATATGAATCAAAAATCGAACTGTCCGCCATGCAAACCATGTTCAAAAGGAACCACATACAGGTGTGATTGGGGGAGTAGATGAAAATAACGCCCATTATAAGCAACGATATTTCATATGGTATGTCGTATTGGAAAGAGTACAATATGGACTCGTTTCGGAAGGAGACCGGCAATGATCATCTCGATGCAAGACATGCGATTGCGATTGGCCGAGATCGCAAAACGGGCCGAATCTGGCGAAGATTTTATCGTCATTCGGAACAGTCGCCCAAGTTTTCGCATTGTTCCGGCGCATGGAAATGCTTTGCGGAAAGAGGATGCGGCTGCAATTCTCGAAGAGGCGGCACTGGCGATGCGAGCAAGTCCGGTAAGGGACGGAGAAATCACGGATTCGGATGTCATGGAAGCCGTGCGTGCTGTCCGGCGGCAAAAGAAAAAGCCCGAGCTGAAAAACTCGGGCTTAGCGACAGCGCCATAGTAATCGTTTCAATCCACTCCTTGACGGAGACAGAGGGAAGAATATGATAATCCTTGCACTAAGTCAACAGCTTCAATTAATATGGAGCTGTAACACATGAACAGGTGGATATATGCGGCGATTCTTATGTGATACCAACGTCATTGTCTCTGCCATCCTTTGGCCTGATGGGACACCGGGGAAGGTGTGGGCTATTGCATGCAAGCAACATGGTTTCGCCAACGTCACCTCTGACGAGATGGTATCCGAACTGTCCGATGTTCTTTCCAGGGAGAAATTCGCACGCCTACTTGCCAAGCGCGGATTGACTGTCTCGACCTTGGTCGGAGCGGTTCGTGCAATTTCTGAAGTGATCGCTCTGAACTCGGATGCCCCCACACATCCATGTCTTACCGCACAGGATAATGTCGTTCTCAAGACTGCCCTCCTTGCGGATGTTGATTCCATCATCACAGGAGATCGTGATTTTCTGAATGCGCGTCCACCAATTTCCATACGAGTATTGTCACCCATAGATGCGCTGAAAGAGCTGCAAAACAGCGCAGATCAACTTCATTGAAGGAATGATCCGACATGTCCTCGCAGACGGATATTTACGCCCATACCCATCCCGACTTTCCGGGCGATCCCTCTCGCTGGCAGCCGCTGGAGACGCACCTGCGGAACGTGGCGGAAAGGGCGGGGGAATTTGCTGCCACCTTCGATTCCGCAGATTGGGCGAGCGTGGCGGGTGCTCTGCATGACCTCGGTAAAGCGCGGAAGTCCTTTCAAGATTACCTGCGCCTGTCCAATGGAATGACGGATACGGATTACGACACTTCGGAGCACATTCATTCCGGTGCAGGTGCGGTGTGGGCGGTTCAAACGTTTTTGCGGAGCAAGATCGGGCGGATTTTCGCCTACATCATCGCAGGCCATCATGCCGGATTACCGGACTGGATCGGCGGCGTGTCGCCGCAGGGTTCGCTGAGCTGTCGGGTGGATCACGAAAGACCGGTTGTCCAAGAAGCTTCGGTTGCCGCATGGATTCTGGAACACCAGGCAGCGTGGATGGCCCTGCAGGTCAGGCCTCCGTGGCGGTTTGGGAACGACAATCAGTCGGACGTCGGTTTCTGGATTCGGATGCTCTATTCCTGCCAGGTGGATGCTGATTTTCTCGATACCGAAGCGTTCATGGAGTCGGGCAAGGCGGTCATTCGTTCGCGCTATCCAACCTTGCAGGAATTGTCCGCGCGGTTCTTTTCGGCATTGGATGAAAAGCAGCGCTTGGCAAAGAAAACCCCGGTCAATCTCATCCGTGCTGAAATCCGTGCGGCATGCGAATCAGCGGCGGCCTCGCCGCGAGGCCTCTTCTCCCTGACCGTTCCAACGGGTGGCGGCAAGACGTTTTCCGGCACGGCGTTCGCCCTTCGCCATGCGCTGGCGCACGGCATGAAGAGGATCATCTACGTGATTCCCTACACGTCGATCATTGAGCAGACGGCAAACGATTTGCGGTCATTCCTTGGCGCGGAAAATGTAGTGGAGCATCATTCAAACTTCGATCCGGACAAGGAAACCCAACAGTCGCGCTTGGCCGCGGACAACTGGGACGCGCCGATCATTGTGACGACGAACGTCCAGTTCTTTGAGTCGCTCTACGCCTGCACATCCAGCCGGTGCCGCAAATTGCACAACGTGGCGGACAGCGTGGTGATTCTGGACGAGGCGCAGCTCTTGCCGCCACGACTGCTCCTGCCTTGCGTGGAGGCGATGCGGCAACTGGTGGCGCACTATGGCGTGAGTCTGGTCTTGTCCACCGCCACACAACCGGCACTGCCCGGATTGGCTCTGGTCCAGGAAATCATCCCGCCGGGCATGGATTTATACAGGCGTCTGAAGCGGACGGATATTGTGTTTCCCTCGGACCGGACGGTGCGGCAGACGTGGAAGGACGTCGAGATAGAACTTAAGAAGCACGATCAGGTGCTGTGTGTCGTCAACACGCGGAAGGATTGCCGCGCATTGCACGCGCTCATGCCGGAAGGGACGGTTCACCTGTCCGCGAGCATGTGCGGCGAACACCGCTCACGCGTCATTGCGGCCATTAAGGCCATGCTGCATGCGGACTTGTCCGTTCGCGTGATTAGTACCCAATTGGTCGAGGCGGGCGTGGATATCGATTTTCCAGTGGTCTATCGTGCCTTTGCCGGTTTGCCGTCCATCGCGCAAGCAGCCGGACGCTGCAACCGCGAAGGGCTCTCGTCAATCCCCGGTCGCGTGGTGGTCTTCATGCCGCCCAAGCCGGCGCCGATCGGCGAATTGCGCAAGGCGGAAGACACGATGGCGGGGTTGCTGGCGGATGGTGTGGACGCGGAGTCGCCGGTGAACTACCCCGAGTTTTTCAGACGGTTCTATGCGGCGCAGAATGACTTGGGGACGTCGTTCGCAAATTGGCTGACGAAGGATGCGCGCGATTTTCAGTTCCAGTTCCGCGAAGCGGCGGCGGCATTTCGGATGATTGACGACATGGCATCCGCGCCCGTGATTGTTCGTTATGGCGGGAATGAAGCGCTGATTCGAGCGCTATGCGCGGTGGGACCCAAGCGCGACCTCATGCGCCGGTTGCAGCGCTTCACGGTTACCGTGCCGCGCCGGACACTGGAAGCCATGCGGGCGAAAGGTTTGGTGGAGGAGCCACATCCCGGCATCTACATTCAGACGGACTTGCCATCTCTCTATAGCAACGACTTTGGGCTGGATGTATACGGGGATACGCCGTCCCCGGAGGACTTGGTGGTTTGATGCCAAACGTTCGGCTTTTGAAAGCCGAGTGTCGTGTGTCGAGCGTCGAAAAACGAAAGGGTTGTGCCATGCGTGGTTTCTGCCTGGAAGTAGCCGGCGAATTCGCTTGCTTCACGCGCCCGGAGATGAAGGTCGAGCGCGTCAGCTACGACGTCATCACGCCGTCCGCGGCGCGTGCGATTTTCGAGGCCGTTTTGTGGAAGCCGGCGATTCGTTGGCGGATCAAGCGCATCGACGTGCTAAATCCAATCCGGTGGGCCTCCGTTCGGCGAAACGAAGTCGCTGCTGTCGCCAGCCCGCGGAGCGGTGGCATCTTCATCGAGGAGTCGCGTCAGCAGCGCGCCGGACTGATCCTGCGGGACGTGAAGTACCGCCTCTACGCAGAGTTTGAGTTCATCCCCGTGGAAAAACGGGCGCGAGTCCGTAACCCGTTGCCGGAGTGGCTGACGGATGCGGAAGAACGGGAGTTGTACCGGCAGGCGGAGGCCCGCCCGGACGAGAAGGAGGAAAAATACGCCGCCATGTTCGCCCGCCGCGCGGCCAAAGGGCAGTGTTTCATGCAGCCTTACCTGGGCTGTCGCGAATTCTCCTGCTCATCCGTCCGCCTGATCGAACATCCCGAAACGGAGTCCGAGAAGCCGATTCCCGACAGCCGGGACCTGGGTTTCATGCTGTACGACATGAACTATTCCGATCCGGCCGACATCAAACCCATGTTCTATCGGCCTCAACTGATGAATGGCGTAATCTCAGTTCCCGACGAAGGCTCAGAGGAGGTGCGCAAATGATCCTGCAGGCACTGAAAGAGTACTACGATCGCAAGGCCGCTGATCCCGATTCCGGCATTGCGCCACTGGGATGGGAACGGAAGGAAATTCCGTTTCTTGTGGTGATCGACGATCAAGGTAAGTTCCTGCGGTTCGAAAACACGCAGGATTTGGTTGGGAAAAAGCCTCGGGCGAAAAGTTTTGTGATTCCCAGCCTCGGAGAGGCGAAAGGAAACGGTATCAAGGCGAACCTCCTATGGGAGAACGCCGAGTACATGTTCGGCATTCCCATGCGGGAGAACAGCGATTCGGCACGCGTGGCTGAGCAGCATGAGGCGTTCAAGCTAAGAGTTCTTTCGCTGGCTGCTTCGCCAAAGTCCGGCGGTGCCTTGGCGTCCGTGCGGGCGTTTGTTGAGCAAGTCGACGCGGAGCAAATCCAGTCAGATCCCTTGTGGCCGGAGGTGAAGGAGCTAAATCAGTCCCTCCTGCTTGCCATCAATGGGCATGGGGCCGTCACCGATATTGTGGAGGTTCGTCACGCCGTGGAACAGAACCTGGCGGCCCAGCGGAAAGGCGACAAGGTACTCTGTCTAGTCTCAGGCGAGCCAGACAGCATGGCCACGCTGGAACCACCGATTCGTGGTGTGCAGGGGGCTAGCACCATGGGCGCACACTTGGTGGCGGTTAACAACAAGGTCACCGAAAGTGGCAACAGCGGCGCAACGCCCGCATTTGCATCCTTCATGAAGGAGCAAGGGGCGAACTCTCCGATCGGCAAAACGGCTTCGCTCGCCTACACCACCGCCCTGAACACATTACTCGGCAAGGACTCCAGGCAAAAACTTCAGGTCGGTGATGCAACCACAGTTTTCTGGTCAGCCAAGAACGATGCTTTTGAGCAAGCATTTGGTGACTTTTGGTCAGAACCGCCGAAGAACGATCCAGATCGGCTAATCAACGCGGTGGCATCGCTCTTCAAGAGTGTGGAGACGGGCGCATTTGTGATGGATTCCGACAATACGACGTTTTATGTGCTGGGATTGTCACCCAATGCGGCACGCATTGCCGTGCGCTTCTGGCACGTTGGGACCGTTGCGGAACTCGCCGGGCATTTTCGTGAGTACTTTGACGATTTGCGGATCGTGCATGGTCCAAAGGACAAGGACGACCTTTCGCTCTGGCGGTTGCTTGTGTCGACGGCCGTGCAAGGCAAGTCGGAAAACATCACGCCGAATCTGGCCGGCAATGTGATGCGCTGCATCTTGGCTGGATTGCCTCTGCCGGAAACGCTGCTGCAAGCCGTGTTGCTACGCATCAAGGCCGAGCATGACGTGACCTATTCTCGCGCCAAGTTGATCAAAGGATGTCTCAACAGCAAGTGTCGCAACCATGATTCCAACAACGAAAGGAGGCTCACTGTGAGCCTTGACTCTACCAATACCAACATCGGCTACCGACTCGGCCGACTGTTCGCCACGTTGGAGAAAATCCAATCCGAAGCCAATCCCGGCATCAACGCCACGATTCGCGACCGGTTTTATGGCGCAGCCTCCAGTACACCAGCGACGGTGTTTGGTACGCTAGTCAACAGGATGTCGCCTCATCATTTGGTCAAACTGACGGCAGGGCGGAAAGTATTTTTCGAAAAATTGCTCGGGGAGATTCAAGATGCGGTAGATGGAAAAACAGGTTACCCGCCACATCTTGATCTCGCCGACCAAGGTCGGTTTGCCATTGGGTACTACCACCAAATGCAGTCCTTTTTCAAGAAGGCCACCCCCGCTGAACGGACTACTTCATCTGTTTCCACCACTCGTATCTAACGCCTAACACCAAGGAGCAACACCATGAACTCACCCGCCACAATCACCAACCGCTATGACTTTGTCCTCGTCTTCGACGTTCAGGACGGCAATCCCAACGGCGATCCCGATGCCGGCAACCTGCCGCGCATCGATGCGGAAACCGGTCTTGGCCTTGTCACGGACGTCTGCCTCAAACGCAAGGTGAGAAACTTTGTGCAGATGACAAAGACCGAGACCGAGGGCTATGACATTTACATCAAGGAGAAGGCTGTTCTTGGCGATGCGCACTTTGCCGCGTTCAAGAAACTTGGCATTAGCACCGGAGAAGAATCGCGCAAAAGTGTTCCGGCAAACTTGGTGGGTGCTTTTGCGGACCTGTCTTTGCCCGACGGCCTGACATTTGAGCCAGGAGAGGATGAAGGCGCCGGGGAACTTGTTGTAGCTGCCGATGCGGACAAGAAAACCGTTAACACTTGGCTTAAGGAGGAAAAGCCGGGAAAGGAGGTGGCGAGCCTGATTAAAGCTGCGTTGAAAGACGCTAAACCGCGCAAACCTACAGGCGAAGAGACCGCGCGTGGTCGCGTTCAGATGTGCAAAGACTTTTATGACATCCGCACGTTCGGTGCTGTCATGCAATTGAAGTCTGCGCCCAATTGCGGCCAAGTCCGTGGCCCTATTCAACTGACGTTTGCCCGCTCGGTCGATCCCGTTGTCACGCTGGAACATTCCATCACTCGCATGGCTGTGGCGAAACAGGCCGAAGCCGACAAGCAGGGCGGCGATAATCGCACCATGGGTCGCAAGAACACCATTCCCTATGGCGTTTATGTCGCACATGGTTTTATTTCGGCCCACCTTGCGGCGCAGACCGGCTTTTCACAGGCCGATCTGGATTTGCTCTGGGACGCGCTCGGCAGCATGTTCGAGCACGACCGCTCCGCCGCCCGCGGCCTGATGTCCACGCGCAAGTTGGTGATCTTCAAGCACGACAGCGCCTTGGGCAACGCGCAGGCTCATGCGCTATTCGATCGCGTCAAAATCCGGCGGCTGGACGCATCGAAGCCCCCCCGCGATTTCTCGGCCTACGCCGTCGCGATTGATCGCGACGGCCTGCCGCCGGGAATCGAAGTGATTGAGAAGTGAAATGGGAGGGGGCGACGAAAGGGCGACGCCCGGCACTCGACTCACGCCCCCCCGAGCGTCGAGCGTCGTGTGTCGAGCGTCGCCCAGATCGAGCGTCGCTTCTCCCCAGAAAGGAACCCAGCCATGCCGCAGTCTCCCATCGGCCCTTCGGGCGGTTACCGCCGGATGCTGTCGTTCGGCTTCACCTGCCTCGTGTATCACGCCACCACGCGGATCTGCAAACGGGTCTATCCGTGGAAGGAAGACCCACTGGGCAAGACCAGCGGGCAGATGATCGGCGCGGCGCGGTCCGCCCGGCAGAACATTGTCGAGGCATCGGCGCGGGCGGGGACGTCCAAGGAGACGGAACTGCGTTTGCTGGATGTGGCGAAGGGAAGCCTGGAGGAACTACTCGGCGATTATGAGGTGTACCTGATCGACAACGGCCAGACAGTTTGGTCCATCGCGGACGAGCGTTGGAAGACGGTCAATGCGCTTCCCCTGGATGAGTTTGCCGCAACCGAGGATGTGCTGCACGCGTTCAGCCGGCACATGATCGCCATGCGCGCGCGGTTTGCGCCATGGCTGGAACATGAAGACCCCTTTACCGCGGCCAATGCCGTCATCGTGTTGATCAAGCGGGCGGAAAGCCTGCTGTTCAAGCAGATGGAGAAAACGGCCGCTGTCTTCAGCGAGGAGGGCGGCTTCCGCGAACGCATGACGAAGCTGCGGCTGGAACAGCGCGAGGCGCTGCAGGCGGCGGAACCTCCGCCGCCTGTCTGCCCGGCTTGCGGCAAGCCGATGACGCTGCGCAAGGCCAGGACCGGCGCAAGCGCGGGCAAGAAGTTCTGGGGCTGCACCGGCTACCCGGTCTGCAAGGCGATTCAGGAGGTGGGGGAGAGGGGAGACGATACTCGACGCTCGGCGACACTCGACACTCGACTCACGACACTCGGGGGATGATCCCGAGAGTCGAGCGTCCAGAGTCGAGTGTCCGAAAGGACCCCAAGCCATGTACACCGAATCCGACCTCCTGCCGCTCTCCGGCCTGCAGCACCTGGCGTTCTGCCCGCGCCAGTGCGCCCTGATTCACATCGAGGGCGCATGGGGGGAGAACCGCCTTACGGCCGAAGGGCGCGTTATGCACAAGCGCGTGGACGAACGCGAGCATGAGACGCGTGGCGATGTGCGGCGGGAGTATGGTCTGCGCATCCGTTCGCTCGCTCTCGGTCTCTCCGGGATCGCCGACACGGTGGAGTTTCGACGCGACGGTGAATCATGGCACCCATTTCCCGTCGAACACAAGCGCGGCAAGCCCAAGGGCGACAACCCGTGCGACCGCGTGCAACTCTGCGCCCAGGCAATCTGCCTGGAGGAAATGTGCGACTGCGCAATTCCTGCCGGCGCGCTCTTCTACGGCGAGACCCGTCAACGTGAGGATGTTGCCTTCGATCCCACTTTGCGCGCCCTGACTGCCGCCCGCGCCTCGTTGCCGCCCGCCGCTCGGCACAGGCCTATCTCCACCGCGTTGTGATAGATGGCGACACTCGAGGCTCGAGGCTCGACGAACGGGATTCCCCCCGAGTGTCGTAAGTCGAGCGTCGAGAGTCGGAAAGGACCATGAAGAAACTCCTCAATACGCTCTACGTTTCCACGCAGGGTGCCTACTTGCACCGCGACGGTGAATGCGTTGTGGTCGAGGTCGAAAAGCAGGAACGCCTGCGCACTCCGATCCACATGCTGGGCTCCATCGTTTGCTTCGGCCAGGTGGCGTGCAGTCCGCCGTTGCTGGGGTTTTGTGCCGAATCCGGCGTGAGCGTCTCTTTTCTCTCCGAAGGCGGGCGCTACTGGGCGTCGGTCAACGGTCCTGTTTCCGGCAATGTATTGCTCCGCCGCGCCCAATATCGGGCCAGCGAGGATCCTGCCGCCTGCGTTCCGATCGTCCGCGCCATCGTGGCCGGCAAAACCGCCAACAGCCGCACCGTGCTCCAACGCGCCTTGCGCGACCATGGCGGGAAATCGGACATGTCCCGTGTCGAAAACGCCGTGGCGTGGCTCAGCAACCGCCTGCGCGCGTTGGAAATCGCCACCACGGTTGACGAACTGCGCGGCATAGAAGGGGAGGTCGCGCGCACCTATTTCGGCTGCTTCAACGACCTGATTGTGGCACAGCGCGAAGATTTCGCCTTTCACGAGCGCTCCCGACGTCCGCCGCTCGATCCGGTTAACGCACTGCTGTCATTCCTGTACACGCTGCTGGTGCATGACGTGCGCGGGGCCTGCGAGTCGGTCGGACTCGACCCACAGGTTGGTTTCCTGCACCGTGACCGCCCCGGTCGCCCCAGTCTGGCGCTAGATCTGATGGAAGAACTGCGTGCGCCGGTGGCCGATCGACTGGCGCTTTCGTTGATCAACCTGCGGCAGGTGTCGGCCACCGGCTTCCGCAAGGATGCGGCAGGTGGAATCACCATGGATGACGATACGCGCAAAACACTCCTGGTCGCCTACCAGAAACGCAAGCAGGAGACGTTGGAACATCCTTTTATCGAAGAAACCGCGCCCGTAGGATTGGTGCCCTTCCTGCAGGCCCAACTACTCGCCCGCCACCTCCGCAACGACCTCGACGGTTATCCCCCGTTTCTGTGGAAGTAGGATAAACAAAACTGATTTCGCGCAGCGAAATCAGAAAGGGTATCCCCGCCAATGATGGTCCTCGTCAGTTACGATGTCTGCACCCTCGACAAGGCCGGTCGCCGCCGGTTGCGACGGGTGGCCAAGGCATGTCTGAACCGCGGCCAACGGGTGCAATTCTCGGTCTTCGAGTGCGAAGTGGACCCGGCCCAGTGGGTGGCGCTCAAGAACGAACTCGAAGATTTGATCGATCCAGCATCGGATAGTTTGCGCTTCTACTACCTTGGCGCCGAATGGCGTCGCCGGGTAGAGCACGTCGGCGCCAAGGAGACGCGCGATCTGGGCGAAGATTTGCTCCTCGTGTAACCTTCCGCGAACCTGTAGTTCCCATCCGAATGCAGGGAGGTTCGCGCAGATTTCCCAACTCGTTCTCTGACAACTGAATAGTGGGCAAGCCATCCGCGAACCTCGTTTTTTGAGCCTTCGCATGCGCCCAGACTTGCCGTCATACGCGGAAAGCAGTAAGAATTATACGTGCCATCAACATGTATGAGGTGGCACAGTCGCGCCCCGCGCGGGGCGCGTGGATTGAAACCTCCCTGCTACGCGGTGGTAACGAAGACGGAACGTCGCGCCCCGCGCGGGGCGCGTGGATTGAAACGTGGTGTGGCACGAACTCCCGGTCCGGGATCTCGAAGTCGCGCCCCGCGCGGGGCGCGTGGATTGAAACATGGTTCCCTTTCCGCCGGATCAGCCGGCTGTTGTTGTCGCGCCCCGCGCGGGGCGCGTGGATTGAAACGATCATGCGCATCACGGTCCGCGTGCAGCACCCGTCGCGCCCCGCGCGGGGCGCGTGGATTGAAACGGCGATGCCGTGGAGATCAAAGCCGGCTTCCGCGTCGCGCCCCGCGCGGGGCGCGTGGATTGAAACGGTATCTGCTGCTTTTCGCTCTGCGACAAGGTGTCGCGCCCCGCGCGGGGCGCGTGGATTGAAACACTGCCGCCGGCGTCACCGGCGCCGGTGGCTGCGGTCGCGCCCCGCGCGGGGCGCGTGGATTGAAACTAATGACCGGCATCT
>Ga0073936_10004852_pt1 | contig 18400 bp, 15 predicted proteins | sample AliMusrvi5mmetaG_FD_87041 | JGI IMG/M metagenome (GOLD analysis project Ga0073936, IMG submission 87041) | Freshwater lake bacterial and archeal communities from Alinen Mustajarvi, Finland, to study Microbial Dark Matter (Phase II) - Alinen... | ecosystem: Environmental > Aquatic > Freshwater >... | reverse complement strand
TGCCAGCATCCCCTGGATCACCAATATGCCGCCTTACGGCATGAATTACTCGCGACGATGCAGGCGGTCGGCATTGCCGCCTGAACGACAACATGTTGTCGTAGAAAGGCCCATTAGGGCCTAACTGTTGTCCCGTACGCGCTTCACATGTCCGTGATCAGTGCCGACAGTCCGTCCGAGGTGGTGAATGCGGCCGGTGATGCATCCGCGGCAGTGAGCGGCATCGTCGCTCAGGCAGATTTTCCCCGGGTAAATCTCGTATTTCGCCCGGTATTCGGTGGGGCTGACGTTGGGCATCATCACATTGGCGCCGGCTTGCAGGGCGCGTTCGCGTCCATGCGGGTCCAGGCTGCCCATAGCGGTGGTGGCGGGCAGGTGAACATCGGGAAAGACCAGCCGCAACACCGCCACCAGCCGCAGGGTCTGGTCGACCGTGCCGCCGGTGCTCGCCTTTAACGGGGTGTCCGGGTGTGGAATGAACGGGCCTACCCCGATCATCTCCGCGCCGAGGTCATACATCCAGAGCACATCACGCGCCAGCATCTCCGGTGTCTGCCCGGGCAGACCCACCATCACCCCGGTCCCCAACTGGTAGCCCAGGTCGCGCAAGGTGTAGAGGCAGGCTTTCCGCTCCTCCAGATCGTCGTCGGGATGCAACGCGGCGAAGAGCGCCGGATCGGTGCTCTCGATGCGCAGCAGGTAGCGATCGGCGCCGGCGTCGCGCCAGCGACGGTAAGTTTCCCGGTCGCGTTCGCCGGCACTGAGGGTGATTGCCAGATCAGTCGTCGCCTTGATGCCGCGCAGTATTTTCTCCAGACGCGCGGGCGTGTACCACAAATCCTCACCGGACTGCAGCACTACGCTGCGGTAACCAAGTTGTTCAGCCGCTTGCGCGGTGGCGACAATAGCAGCGAGATCCAGCCGATAGCGCTCCACTCCGCGATTGCGGCGGCGTAAACCGCAATAGGCGCAATTACGCCGGCAATAGTTGGAGAATTCGATGAGACCGCGCAGATGCACGTCGCTGCCCATGTGCGCCGCGCGCACCGAATCAGCCGCGGCATACAGCGTGGGCGCGTCCTCGTCGCGACAGGCCAATAACGGCGCCAGCCAGCGTTCCGCCGGCCTGGCGCCGGCCAGTGCCTGCGCGAGCGCCGGTGTAAAGGGGAGATATGGAGTTGTCGGCCCGTTCCGCATGCCGTGTCCGTCCTCTGGTTCCAGCTCTGTTGCTTACACGACTAATTTTATCGCAATTACTTTCACGTAGCAAGCGCCGGGATATCCGTCGAAAAGTCAGCGAGATTGTCCTTGACCCGTTGCCTTTCCGCCACGCCTTCTTTATAATATGGCGAATCTACGGGCACGGACGTCGCGCATGTCCGATGACCCGACTTTACAGAGAGGCATTCGACTATGAAATCCTCAGAACTTCGCGTCGGGATTATCGGCACCGGCGGAATTGCCTTCGGCAAACATATGCCGAGTCTGGCGAAAGTGAAGAACGTGAAGATGGTGGCGTTCTGCGATATCGAACTTGCTAAAGCGAAGCAAGCCGCGGAGCAGTTTGGCGTCAAAGGCGCGCAGACCTTCACCGATTACCAGCAGATGCTGGAAACGGTGCCGCTGGACGTCGTCCACGTCTGCACACCGAACAGCAGCCACGCGCCTATTACCGTGGCCGCCCTGGAAGCCGGGGCGCACGTGATGAGCGAGAAACCGATGGCGAAAAATGTGGCCGGCGCGCGCCAGATGCTCGCCGCTGCCAAACGCACCGGGAAAAAGCTCTCTATCGGTTATCAGAATCGGTACCGTGCGGATTCACAGTACCTGAAGAAATTCTGCGAAGCCGGCAGCATGGGGGAAATCTACTTCGCCAAAGCGCTGGCGATCCGCCGCCGTGCGGTGCCCACCTGGGGCGTGTTCCTCGATGAGGAGGCTCAGGGTGGCGGTCCGCTCATTGACATCGGCACCCATGCGCTGGACCTGACGCTGTGGATGATGAACAACTACGAGTGGGAATACGCCGTCGGCTCCAGCTATCACAAACTCGGGAAGCGCAAAAACGCCGCGAATGCGTGGGGGTCCTGGGATCCGAAAAAATACACCGTGGAAGACTCCGCGTTCGGCTTCATCAAATTCAAGAACGGCGCCACCGTCACGCTGGAATCCTCCTGGGCGATCAACTCACTGCAGGAAGGTGAAGCGATCTGTGTGTTGTGCGGCACGGAAGCCGGCGCCGACATGCTGGACGGCTTACGCATCAATGGCGAGCGTTTTAGCAAACTATACATGGAAAAAGTGCAACTTGGCAGCAGCGGCGTGGCCTTTTACGATGGCGCGTCCGATAACCCGTCGGATATCGAAGCGCAACTCTGGATCGAGGCGATCGTGAAGGGGAAAGATCCGGTGGTGAAGCCCGAACAGGCGCTGACCGTCACCGAGATTCTGGAAGCGATTTACACTTCCAGCGCGACCAACAAGCCGGTCTATGCGGCTGACGCACGGAAGTAACAGCTAAGCCAAACTCGAATCACCGCACCGCAACGGCGCAAAGCGACATTTGTGATTGTCCTTTGCGCCGTTGTCTTGTCCGCAGCACACGGTAATCCGGGAACAATTCTCCGCGCGCCGCCGTCCTATCAGTACCAGGATGCCGGGAGGTAAGGGCTGATGACGACGGGGACCAAATGTTTCGCGGCGACCGGGCCGCTGGCACTTGTGCTGTTGGGCAGCCTGCTGCTCACGTTACTGCCGTTGACGGCGGCGACAGCGAAAACAATGCCCCCCAACGGCGCCGTCTTGGCGCTGCACGCGCCCAGCGCGCCGCGGTTGCCGGCGCCGCCGGCACGGCTCTTCGGATTGCCCGACCCCTTCACCGGTGGGCGCAAACGTCAAGGACCCACTCCAGCGCCGAAAGTGTATCCAGTGGTGCCGGTCTTTACCATTCCCGCCGTTCGCGTGACCGGCAACGCCACGCCGCCTTATCGTCAGACCACTACACGCACGTTGGCGGCGCCCATTGGTCGCTATGTTGGGTGGGTCGTCAACTCCGCCGGCCCGGTGAGCGCCATCTTTGAAGACGCCAGTGGGCGACAACGCACCATACATCCCGGCGACAGCGTGGACGGCCTGACCGTCCAATCCATCACCCCGGAATCGTTGGTGCTGGTAGGGCAAAACGGGAGCACCGTCATCGTTAAATGAACCCTAATTCCGCAACCCCTGCAACGGCGCAGGGATGCGTCCGCCCCGGTGAATGAAGGGGGCGCTGTCCAGACGGCTGACGGGCATGATGGGGGCGCGACCGAGTAGGCCGCCAAATTCCACCTCATCGCCAACCGCTTTGCCTGGCACGGGGATGATGCGCACGCCGGTGGTTTTGCCGTTAATGACGCCAATCGCCACCTCGTCGGCGATGAGACCGGCAATGGTCTCCGCCGGGGTGTCGCCGGGAATGGCGATCATATCCAGCCCTACCGAGCAGACCGCGGTCATCGCTTCCAATTTTTCAATGGTAAGCACGCCTTCGCGCACCGCGTCAATCATCCCCGCGTCCTCGCTCACCGGGATAAAGGCGCCGCTGAGACCGCCGACGTAGGAAGAGGCCATGGTGCCGCCTTTTTTTACCGCGTCGTTGAGCAGCGCCAACGCCGCCGTGCTGCCTGCCGCCCCGCAGCGTTCCAGCCCCAGTTCTTCCAGAATTTGCGCCACGCTGTCCCCCACGGCGGGGGTGGGCGCCAGCGACAGGTCGACGATGCCGAAGGGGACACCCAGGCGTCGCGACGCTTCCTGAGCCACCAATTGTCCCATGCGCGTCACCTTAAACGCGGTGCGTTTAATCGTCTCTGCCACCACGCCGAAATCAGCGCCGCGCACCTGTTCCAGCGCACTCTTCACCACGCCGGGACCGCTGACCCCGACGTTGATCACGCACTCCGGTTCGCCGATGCCGTGGAACGCGCCGGCCATGAAGGGGTTGTCTTCCACCGCGTTGGCAAAGACGACCAGTTTGGCGCAGCCGATGCCCGCGCGGTCGGCGGTGCGCCGCGCGGTGGCCACGATGATCTCACCCATCTCGCGAATGGCATCCATATTGATGCCCGCCCGTGTGGTGGCGACATTGATGGAGGCGCACACGCGCTCGGTGACTGCCAGCGCCTCGGGGATGGAGTGCATGAGCACCCGGTCGCCGTGCGTATAGCCTTTATGTACCAGCGCGGAGAAGCCGCCGATGAAATTCACCCCCACGGTGGCTGCGGCATGTTCCAGCGTTTCGGCGAAGGCCACATACGACTCGTCGCTGCACGCGCCGGCCACCAGGGAAATTGGGGTAACGGCGATGCGTTTGTTGATGATGGGGATGCCGAACTCCTGCTCGATCTCATCAGCCACCGCCACCAGCCGGTCCGCGCAGCGCGTAATCTTGCCAAATATCCGCCGCCGCGCCGTTGCCCCGTCATGATCGGCGCAATCCGCCAGGGAAATCCCCATGGTGATCGTGCGAATGTCCAGCTTCTCCGCCTCGATCATGTGGATCGTTTCCAACACTTCAAATGGATTGAGCAACGGCATAAGAACCATCCTTCAATACGAGCCCGCTCTATTTAGAGCCTCTCCCAAAGTCCGACATTTTTCCTCGCGGCATCTTTTTGCGCCAGGCTTTGTCGCGATTTCCTCGTGTGTCTCTTCTCGATACAGTCGAAAATCGCTTCGCGCCTGACCCAAAAACCTGCGCGCGATGAAATATCCCGGACTCTGGGACAGGCTCTATTTATGAACGGATGAAGATCGATATCCGGGTATGCTGTTGACTCAGGTAGCACAACCGGTCGTGGTGTAGTTTGTCCCGATAGGGACATCCGATAATAGCACCCCCATTTATTGGGGGGGGTACGGATGACCACCGGATCGCGAGTCCCGGCAGGGACGGCCGGAATTCAGGATGGCGCTCGAGCCGACGATACGGGTGTTCACACGTGATTTAACATTGCTGGTTCACCGCTTTCGGCCGTCCCTGCCGGGACTTGGCATTATTGTAACGCCACAATCCCCCAATAAATTGGGGGGCTATTCTCGGTCGTCCCTATTCGGGACGATTGGACGCCGAAAATCCGGGTTGGATACAATGCCAGTGTGCTGCAGCATGTGGCCGAACCCTTGTTTTTCAATAAACCCAAAGAGCTAAACTTCAGGGCTATTATAGATTGTCCCAATCGGGACAAAAGAACCTTGGGTTCCATTTTGCGACGCTATCCACGGGTTACCAGTACTTACCCTGTCGCCCCGAAAAACACGATATGCGCGCCAGGCTTGTCGAAGGAGCAGGTGATGACCGCGCGGCCTTTGTCGTCGAAGGCGACCGCGGCGCCGTCGGTGGCGGCGAAAGACCGGTCCACGACCTGTGCCGTGCCATAGGTATATGTGCCGCGCGCGTTGGCGAAGAGGCAGACCACGCCTTTACCCGATTCGTCTTCGATCTTCTCGTAAATCTCCGGGCTGCCGCCGACCACGCCGGTGCGCAGTTGGGTGCTGGCGGTGACGGCATCACGCACCTGCTTATAGTACCCCAGCAGCGTACCGAAACGCGCCACACCGTCGTCGGAGATCGCCGGCAGGTCGCCCCAGATACCGTTTTGCCCCAGGATGAGCGAGGCGATGTTGATGAGCTGGGAATCCGCCGGGTCGTCGGGCAGATAATGGGTCAGGAAGAGCACCGAAGGGATCCAGCGGTCATATGTCAACGGCGTGCGGCAAACCCACCCACGCGCCGGGCCGGGCCAAACGAAGATATTGCACCAGTTGCGCACGACGTCGGGGATATCATAGCTGCCAAAATACGGTCCGTTGTTGATGAGGAAATATTTCCCCGCGCTGAGGAAACCCAGACCCACAAAACGCCCGCCTTCCGTGACGTCGAAGTCGACGATCGCTTCCGGGCAGGCGTGGCAGAGACGGTCCACGACTTCGATCATCGCCAGCCCCAGTTGGAAGGCGTAGTTGTCCGCGCGCTCCTGCTCGGTGTTGTCCGCGGCGCCATGCTGGTGTCCGGGCGCATCGCATCCATACTGCCCGATGGCATCCCATTTGAAATAGGTGACGCCGACATCCTGTACCAGGCGAATCAGTTCCTCGGCAAAGGCCTCCCGGTAGCGGCTCACCAGACACATATTGTGGCTGTCTTCCGTCTCCCACACCGGGTGCGGCGTCCACTCTTTCCCCTGCGCGGCAATGTGGCAGTCCAGGTGCTGTTGATTGATAACGCTGGTCACCGCGGCTTCGGTTGGACTGAACCACAGGCCCAGCTTCATGCCATAACCGTCGAGCCGTGCTTTTACCGTGCGCAGCCCGTCAGAGAAGCGCTGGCGGTTCACCCGCCAATCGCCCGTTTTCTCATACCAGCCGGTATCCAGCACAAAGACTTCGACGCCCATGCGGTGGGCCACATCGATTTCCCGCAGGATGCGCTCCTCATACATGGAATCCAGAAAGGCCGCGCCGTGCCAGGACTGGTTGCGCTCCTGGTACGCCCAGGTGTTATAGAAGATGTATGGTTTGCGGCTTTCCAGATTCTGCGATTGATGCGTCAGCACGAAACGGCGATAGGCCGCGGCCAACGCCGCCACCGGGCCGTCGACCGCCGCTACCTGTAACCAGAGCGTACGGTACGTATGCTCCGCGCTCAACGGCTGCCCATGCACGTAATTGCCTTTGCGGGCGCGCAACGTGACGGTGTGCGCGGCGTCCAGGTGAAATTGCAGAAAGGCATCGGGCGCCTGCGAGCCGTGCTCGTACGCAAGTAGAAAACTCTGTTCTTCGCTTTGCCCCACGATCATCGGGCCCATCAGCGCGCGGCCATTCTCGAAGTCGCGCTCGGGCACCTCGGCTTCCACCAGGCAAAAGCTGTGCACCATCTCGTTAAATTCTGAGAAGCGCACCTCGGTGACCGCACAGCCCGCGGTGGAGACGGCGCCATAGGTCAGGGCATCGACGCCGGTGCTTTTGGTCAGATGGCGTGGGGCGTCGCTGAGTAACACATACTGCACGCGCAGCACCGGATCGCCGTCCGCAATGCGGAAGGCAATTTCCAACCCCAGGCGCGGGTCGGCGATAAAGGAGCCGATGAAGCGGTATTCCCAAACGCCGTTGCGGAAGGACACCGGATCAGTGACGAAACGCAATTCATGCAACACCGCCGGCAGCGATTGCCCATCGACCTCAAAGACCGGTGGGGCAATGTGCACCACCCGCCCGTTTGCACCAGCCTGATAACTCCACAAGCATGTCGCCGTGCCTTCAACGGTCAGCGTGTAGGCGCTGGTCGGTATGCTGAGCAATGTGGTGTCGAGCATGAAGAAACCTCGTAAATCGGCAATACGCTTCGCCGGTAACAACAGGGAGAACAGGAAGCGTCAAATTTGGAATAACACCACGGCGGTAGCGTATATGGCGTACCGTCTGAAAAGACCCTCCGCATTATTCATAACTGTTCGAATAATGCCACAGTTAGCCCAGCAGACAATTTCTTCTTGAATAATCCGGGCTAAATAGAGCGTGTCCCAAAGTCCACGTATTTGGATCGCGAATGGATATTTCCGTCAGGCTCGGAGAGAATTCCACACTTTATCGAAGGGAGATAAACGTGGTATTCTCGACAACGCCTGGCGGAAAAAGACACCGCGAGGCGAATGCATGGACATTGGGACAGGCTCTAAATACGATGCATGGCGGTAAAGATGGCGTCGTGCTGCACGCGAATCTGCAAGCCTAACTGGTGGCCCACGGCATTCAAGCGTTCCGACAGGTCAGGGATGGAGGTGCGCTCAGTGTCCAGTTCCACCAGCATGATCATATTAAAATAATCCTGCAGAATCGTCTGGCTGATATCGAGGATGTTGACGTCTTGTGCGGCCAACGCCGTGCTGACTCCGGCGATGATTCCCACGCGGTCTTTGCCAACCACTGTGATGACAGCTTTCACACCCCACCCCCCGATCGTCTCACGCACTGTAATAATACCCGAGGAGCCCTGTCGCCGTCCAGTGACGCGGCCGCGCCGTCCAGGCGGGGAGCAACGGTGTTATCGCGCTGTTGATGAACATGAATTCGCGAAGCGCATACAGCTTCGGTTAGAGATCAATGGACGTGCGGGTGTTGGGGGACATCGGGTCGGCTTCACGGTCATTGACGATCATCTTCTCGATGGCCTGCCAGTCGGCAATCGCGCGCAACCCGTCGGCGATCAGTATCAGCAGCACGACGTGGATCACCACGCCGATGCCCGCGGTTTTCCACAACAGCAGCGCATCGACGGCATAGCAGGCCATACCGCTGATGAAGGCCCAGGTGTAGCGCCGCGCCGCCAGCACACCAAAGGCGGCAATGCCTGCCGCCGGCAAGAGATTGAGCGCAAATAGCCCGAAGGGGGAGGCTATTTTTGGCAGCAATGTCGACACCCCGAGGCCGATGGCAGCCGTGATGCCGTTGCCGGTGAATGCCAGCACCGCGGCATGGACAACGGCCAGTACAGCGATCACGGTGAACCATTTCGCGGCTCGTTCGATGCGATCCGTCAACTCCGCCCGTGGACCGGCGGCGATTTTGGGGGATGATGGTGTTGGCATCTCGCGCTCCTTCCCAGGCTGGTGATCTCGTTGTTCGTGCGATGGCATGACTGCGGTAATGGTGTCGTGTTAGGGCGTGTTCACAGGAATCGTTCGAAGCGGTCCTTTCCCGCTTTACAGACCGGACAGGTGGCGGGTGGGTGATTACGCGCGCACAGATACCCGCATACTTTGCAGCGCCACACCGGATATGGCAATGCGGCCAATGACGCGTCCGTCGCCGTCGGTTGCGGTACGGCAATGGGCTCTGCGGGACGGCGTTCAGGGATGGGCATCGCCGCTGCTTCGCCGCGCGCAATTTCCGCCGAGACGTACAATGCGCAGTAACAGGCGCCGAATTCATCCAGGTCCGGGTCGCGGTAATCGCAGGGGCAGATCAGATCCAGATCCTGCGCGCGGTCCCCGCTGGCCAGTCGGCACGGACAGGCGCGGTAGCCGTAGCGCCCCTCGTTCACCAGCAATCCGTCGAGTAGTTCACGGGTGAAGTCGACGTCCGGGTTCAGGTGATAGCCGCCTTCTTCCGCTTCGCGCGCGAGTCGTTGCAGCAAGGCGTCAATGGTGGAAAGCTCGTGCGTGGTCATTCCTGCACCAATGCGCGGATGCGCGCTTCCTGATAACCGACGATGCACTCCGTGCCGTTGATTATCAATGTGGGGAAGGAACACTGCGAGTTCCACTTAGCGACTTCCGCGCGCACCTCCGCCTTGCGGGTGTCCTCCAGGTCGTTCACGTAAATATAGTCATACGCGACCCCTAACTCATCCAGCAGCGCCCGCGTCTTCTTGCACCAACCGCACGTCGACAACGCATACAACAACAACGGCACGGTTTCCCGGCCCGCGACATGCACGACGGTCATCCTTCCACACTCCTTCCCGGTTCACCAACGCGGTCTTCGCTGCGCGAATCTCGCGGATACTACGCCTTTTCGGCAAAAAATCGCCAGTTTCCTTTTTCATTGCAAAGATGCCTGGAAATCGCGACTGCCCGGCGCGTCGCGGTCCCGTTCACCCGTTTGACACCCCCACACCCCGTGGGTATACTGCAACGCGGATTGCTCTCCCACCTGATGCTTGAATACCTGCAACAGGCTTGGGAGAATTGAAACTGTCTTCGTTCACGAAGACTGTGAGCTGTGGAGGAATTGCCGATGTCCTGGGACGCGCGCGAACCCTATAAAGTACAGGATCTGTCGCTGGCGGAATTTGGCCGCCGGGAGATCGACATCGCCGAAAAAGAGATGCCCGGGCTGATGGCCACGCGTGAGAAGTACGGCGCGCTCCAGCCACTGCGCGGCGCGCGTATCACCGGCAGCCTGCACATGACCATCCAGACCGCGGTGCTCATCGAAACGCTGCGCGCACTGGGCGCCGATGTGCGCTGGGCCTCGTGCAATATCTTCTCCACCCAGGACCACGCCGCCGCCGCCATGGCCGCTGCCGGCGTGCCGGTCTTCGCCTGGAAGGGGGAAACGCTGGAGGAATACTGGTGGTGTACGCTGCGCGCGCTGGTTTTCCCCGAGGGCCGCGGTCCGCAACTCATTGTGGATGATGGCGGCGACGCCACGTTGCTCATTCATCGCGGCTACGCCGCGGAAGAGCGCCCGGCGCTGCTCGACGAGACGACGGACAATAAAGAACTCGCCATCGTGAATACGCTGTTGAAAGCCTGGCTCGCGCGTGACCCCGGCTTCTGGCACCGCTTGGTGGCCGACTGCCGCGGCGTCTCCGAAGAGACCACCACGGGGGTGCACCGCCTCTACCAGCTTGAAGCGCAGGGCGAATTGCTCATGCCCGCCATCAATGTCAACGACTCGGTGACCAAGAGCAAATTTGACAACATTTACGGGTGTCGCGAGTCGCTGGTCGACGGCATCAAGCGCGCCACCGACGTGATGATCGGCGGGAAAACGGCGCTGGTCTGCGGTTTCGGCGACGTGGGCAAAGGGGTGGCCGAGGCACTCGCCGCGCTGCGCGCGCAAGTGCTGGTGACGGAAATCGACCCCATCTGCGCGCTGCAGGCGTGCATGGCCGGTTATCACGTGACCACGGTGGAAGATGCGCTGCCCGTGGCGGATATCTACGTAACGGCTACAGGCAATTGCGACATCATCACCACCGCACACATGGCCGCCATGAAGGATCAGGCCATCGTCTGCAACATCGGGCATTTTGACAACGAAATCCAGGTGGACGCACTGGCTGCCTGGCCGGGCATCACGCGCACGGTCATCAAACCGCAGGTGGACAAATACACCTTCCCGGATGGCCACGCCGTCTTCATCCTGGCCGAGGGGCGCCTGGTCAACCTGGGGTGCGCCACCGGCCATCCCAGTTTCGTCATGTCGAGCAGTTTTACCAACCAGACGCTGGCGCAAATCGCCTTGTGGACGCAAAACCTGCCCATCGGCGTCACCCGCCTGCCCAAGGAGCTGGATGAGGAAGTGGCCCGTCTGCATCTGGCCAAACTCGGGGCTAAACTCACCACCCTCACCCCGCAACAAGCCGACTACATCAACGTCCCCGCCGCGGGACCGTACAAGCCGGACTACTATCGCTATTAGCCCGCGTTTTAACCCTTTTCAATCATGCTTTACAGACAAACGCCAATACTCATCTGGCGCGCAAGGGCGAAGTCATGAGTTACATCGAATGGTCTCCCGAGCACCGGCCAGGGATGGCCGGATCACCTGACCTTCTGCGGGAGGCAATACGATGTGGCTAAATTCCTCACGTCAGATGCTATCCTGACTTCAGACGATCTCCTAACTGAGGTGCTCGCGAGACCATTCGACTCAGCCCATGACTGCGCGCCATGAGACTGGGGGATCGGGAAAGGGGCGCAATGCGCATCACCATCATCGCCGTCGGCAAACTGCGCGAAGACTACCTGCGGCACGGGTGCGCGGAATACCTGAAACGCCTGCGCCGCTATGCCGCTGTCACGGTCCTTGAGGTCGCGGAAGAACAGGCGCCGGAGACCCTCTCCCCGGCGGAACAAACCCAACTCAAAACCCGCGAGGCGGAACGCTTGTGGCGCGCCGTGCCGGATGCCGCCTATGTCATCGCCCTGGACGCCGACGGCCGGGCCTTCACCTCTACGGCCTTCGCCGCCCACCTTGCCGATCTCGCGCTCACCAACGCCGGCGACCTCGCCTTCCTCCTCGGCGGTTCCCTGGGCCACGCCCCCGGCACCCTCCAACGCGCCCACCTCACCCTCAGCTTCGGCGCCTTCACCTACCCCCACCAACTCATGCGCCTGATCTTGCTCGAACAGGTCTACCGGGCGTTCAAAATTATGCGGGGGGAGCCCTACCATAAGTGACGGCTGCGGTTTGATCTCTGGTGGCGAGGTTACGTGAAGTTTTTCGAGGTCGCAAGCCCTGTCAGAGCCCATAAATTGGTGGGGACGAGTCCGAGCCCCAGTAGCGAGCCGGGCCGGGTGCGGCTAGGATGGTAGCGGATGGTCCGGTGTGACGGCACACGGTCCCCGTCTGGGCCAGTGGGGTGCGCCGCACTCGGTGTCACACCGTCCGTCGTCAGGGCAATGGTCGAGAGCCTTTTGTCCGCGCCGAAGGTGACCGACTCTACCAGCGCCTCCTGGTCGATGTTGTGGGCGTTTGTCCATGCACATGGGGTGCTCGTTGTTGTTGCGTGGTGGGTTTCCTGGAACCATCTTTCAGTGGTTTAGTCTGTGAAAGTCTGAAAACGTGTGCGCTGGCAGGATATATCCTGCTTATCTGGAATTCAGCACACGTGTGGACTTTTGGATGCCGTAACTTGATGGGAACTGCGCGCGAAGAGCGAAACATCGCGTTGCCTCATGAAGCTGGCTGGGTGCGAAGGCTGGTGTAAATCATGAACGACTGGTTTTCTATAAACCAAATCGACGCAGATACATATATCATCAGCGAATACCGCCATTGGGAAGAAACCCATTGTTACCTGATTCACGGGCAAGAGCGGAGCCTGCTGATTGACACCGGCTTGGGTATCTGCAATATCGATGCACAGGTGAGAAACCTGACGGATAAACCGGTGACAGCCTCGGCAACCCATATTCATTGGGATCACATCGGCGGTCATAAATACTATCCGGATTTTTACGCCCATTCAGCAGAACTGAATTGGCTTTCCGGTGAATTCCCGCTGACGATGGATACCATTCGGGAAATGGTTGTTGACCGCTGCGATTTGCCGGATGGTTACGATGTAAACAACTATGAGTTTTTTCAGGGAACCCCGACACGTGTATTGCATGACGGTGACATTATCGACATCGGAGACCGCACTATAGAGGTGCTGCACACCCCCGGGCATTCCCCGGGCCATCTATGCTTTTGGGAAAAGGAACGCGGATACCTGTTTACCGGTGATCTGGTATATAAGGACACACTATTCGCCTACTTTCCCTCTACTGACCCTGCGGCTTACCTGAACTCCCTGGAGAAAATTGCCACTCTGCCGGTAAAACAGTTGTTCCCGGCACACCACAGCCTGGATATCCACCGGGAAATTATAACCCGAATGCGCGACGCCTTTCGGCAACTCGATGCAGTAGGCAAACTCCATCACGGCAGCGGAAAATTCGACTACGGGGATTGGGGAGTATGGTTGTAGGGTGAATGTGCATTTACCCATCGACCAGCGTTTTTTCCGTGATTGACGAGCATAAAATGGTCGTCATAGGATCGTAAACCATAGCCGTAAGAGAGGTTTGGGGGAACCTTACCATAAGTAGCTTATAAAAATTGGCCTCAGTCAGCCGGGAACCCGTGAAGATTCATGGGTTCCCGGCTTTTGCTTCAGCTAGAATCGCGGGGGCGTATGCGTGGCTAATGACTGCGTCGGTAGACAACTACTCATGCCAGGAGGGATCAATCCTGTGCATGGCTCACCCGTTGATCTGATACCAAACGGCGGGCTCCCTGTCATATCGGGTGACAGGGAGCCCGCCGGGTCATGCTACTCCGTCAAGGTCCAGCGTACGCCGCAACTCGGCGACACCCACCAGTAGGGGTGCATGGACAGGCCGTTTTGCTTAGTAGCGGCCTTATCTTCGCCGTAGCAGATATTCGGGCCGTTGCTGTTGCCGATCGTGTAGGCGAAGCCGAAGCTGGTGCCCGGCGCCAGCTTCAGGTCGAGGATCTCCGTGCGCGGGATGGCGAACTCGTAGAGGCGCTCGTTGCCATGCTGCTGGATCACCAGTTTGGCAGCCGTCACCGCGCCCGTCGCCGGCTTGCCGGCTACGGGGCGTGGCTGGTGCGGATAATCGTGCATGCGCGGCACGCCCGGCGCCAGCAACCGCCACAGTTCGCCTTTGCCATCGGCGCACAGGTACGCGGAATACTCGTAATCCGTATCCGGCACGGCGCTGAAGCCGAATGGGATTTTGTCGGTATTGGGTTTCAGGTCGTGCCAGTCGTTCCGCACGTCGAAGGCGAGTTGCACACGGTCGCCATCCCAGGCCATGGCGCCGTTCGGGTAGCGCTTGTAGACATAGGGCACTTCGGCAAAGCTGCGTCCGGCCTCCTTGAAGGTCTTCCCGTCGGGACCCTTGTTCTTCGCCAGCCAGCTTTTGAACGGCTCCTCGTTGTCCGATTGCGCGCTATGGAAGAACGCGTCGTCGTTGCGCGTGGCCTCACGACCTTTGGTCATCTCCGGCGTGGGGTCGTTCACGCGCACGGCGAAATACAGGTTTTCCGCATCCCATGCCATCTTCAACTCGGCGAAGTTGCCGTTGGGGATCTTCTCGCGCACGTCGAGCCACGGACGGCGCGCCAGTTCCGAGATATCCTGTTTCTCCGTGTGTGCCACCAGCGTGATGCCCGGTACCGTCTTCCAATCATCGAGCTTGCCGTCAACCTTGATCTTCCGCTTCGGGGCGATGGCGGCATTCAATACCTCGCTATAGGTCGCCGCCCCCAGGTTGCTCTCCAGCGCGAAGGTGAACGGGTAGGCATTGGCGGCGTTCGACTTGGCCGCAGCGAAGGCAAACATCAGTTGCTTCGTCTCGCCGGGCGCCAACTGCAGCGCCTGCCGGTCGCTCTTCAACGTCATCCCTTCCGGCGCCGTGACTGTCAGCGTGCCGGTCAGCGGGGTGGTCAGGCAGTTATGCACCTTCACGTTCAACGGACAGGCGGGCGCATCCACGGGCTGGGGGAAGTCCTGCGGGATGATCTCCACGGGGCGCTTGCCGCTGATAGTGCCCGCCGCGATGCGCGCCACAGCCGCCGCCGGGCCCTTGGCACAGCGCACGTAGGTGGGCAGGAACGTCAACGGCAGGACCACCGTGTCCTGTCCGGTGTAGATGGGGTTCCCCGCCAGGTCAATAAAGCTCAACAGGCGGTCACGATTGTCGAGCGTCAGCGTGCCGCCATTCACCGCTTCCACCTGCGCCATCGGGCGTTCCTTGACGGCATCCTGCGGCGATTTCGCGCCGATGCCGATGAGCTGTCCGTAGAGCACCAGCAGGCCATCCTTGTCGTCATCCTTGCCGAACTGGAAGAGCCACGGCAGGCGATCCTTCAAGGCGATCTTCTCGAAGCCTTTCCCGCTGGTCATGGCGTTGAAGGTGGCCGTCGCTGTCACCACGGGCGTGGGAATCACGCCGGTGCAACCGGGTACGCCGTCAAACAGGTCGCGCGGGCACCAGGGGTTGACGCGCTCCTGCCCGGTCGCCGTGAACAGGCACACGCCCATGGGCAGGCGGTATTCGCTATTCGCCATCCAGGATTCCGTCTCCATCGAACGTTTGCCGTGGGCTTGCGCCACCAGCGGGCCATAACTCATGCACGGGCGCACATAATGGTCGGTGAAGATGTCGATATACGGGTCCATCACGTTGGTGCTGTCGGAGTAGAGCTTGTCCTCCGTGTTCATGATCGACGACGCGGCGAAGATGCGGATATCCGGAGACACTTTCTTCGCCGAGGTGGCGATGAGCTTGAGCATGTCGCGATATCGCGGGGTGTCGCTGGCCCAGCCGGAGATGCCGCCGCCTTCCCACGGCTCGTTATAATGCTCCAGGCCCCACAGCGCGCCTTTGTCATCTTTCCAGTAACGCTGGCAGAATTCGGTGATCCAGGCGCCGTACCGGGGGTACAGGTCGGGGCGGCACACCCAGTCGGCTTGTCCGCCATACGGATTGCCATCCCAATTCGGGCTGACGGCTGCGGGTGTCTGGAAGGGATTGAACGGCCACATCCACTGGTAATGCCCGCCCAGCGTGACCATGATCTTCAGGTGGTGCTGCGCGGCGATCTCCATCGAGTTGTCGTAGCGGGCCCAATCTTTGCGCCCGTCCTGCGTCTCGTTCCAGCTCCACTCGCAGCGCATGCCGCGAATGCCGATGCGTTCGTAGATGCTCGCGCGGTAATCCAGCGCCGCGCGGTCACCATTGAAGAAGTTGCCTTCGCCGAAGATCAGCGTATTCTCGACGGTGGCGTTCGGGTTGGGGCGCGGCACGCGCGCGACCGTGGTCAGAAATTGCCGCAGCAGTGTGTCTTTGCGGGTAAGAATCAGGGCGAACGTGCCGCCGCGCTTGGGCACAGGCAGATCCGTGAGGGTCACCGTCGTCGCCGGCTGGTCGGTGAACGTCACGGTGAATGGCGGGGCGGAGATAGGCGCGCCCAGCGCGGACATCAGGTCCGGCGCGCCGAAGTCGGCCACCCCGGCGATGTTGGGATCCGCCTCTTTCGGCTCGCGCTGCGCGATCTCCTGAATGTCGATGGCGAAATCCTTCACCTCACCCTGGTCCTTCTCCTTGCTCAACACCAGCGTGATGGTGACCGGCTCGTCGAAGAAAAAGACCTGGCCAGGCGCCGAACTGCCGGCGAAATGGTATGTCGCGTTTGGCATGGTGCAGTCGAAGAGCTGCATGTTCTGCGCATGCACCAGCGCGCGGTAATCTGCCGACCAGGCGCACGCGACAGCAAGCAGCAGGCAGAGCAAGGGCAACCACTGTTTCATTGTGAAATACCTCCGGAGGGAAAGTGGCGGAATGCCGGGTCAAGCAGGCAGTGAAGACGATCCGCTACTGGTTAGATGCCGGTAACGAGGAAATGTTCCGTTACTTTTTGCAGGTCAGGTATCAAAACTATTCTCAAGCGTTTCCTTGTATGACGGCGAGTGCGCCGGACGGTATCCAGCACAGCCCCCATTGCCTTGCCGGTATGGTGGGGGTCGATGAAGAAAGCGGTGATTCGCAACTCGACGAATGGATCGCCCGGTGTTGTGAGGGAGATATGTATGACTCAATCAAACCACCAATCTCTCATTGTGCACCTGGGGCAAATTGGGAGGATGTTGCGACTCTTGATCTACCAGCCATCCTGATGCATTGGCGTTTAAGCCTCGATATTCACGGGTCGCCGGCCAACAGACCCCCTAGTTTTATAAAAGGCTATGAGATAAAAGAACCCTATCATAAGTAGCGGCTGTGGTTTGATCTTAGGTGGCGAGGGTTTTGTGTTCGTCTGCAAGGCCGCAAACTCCACCATGGTTGACTGTTGCTGGGATCGAGCCCACTGGAGTTGGTCGCACACCAGGTGAAGGCTTGGTGATCATGTCATCGCGGTATGGTACAATGGAGGGGTATCTGACCAGAAAGAGGTGTACCATGTCAACAACGCTCTATGCCATTGAGTCGCAGGACGGCACTCTCGAATTGGCCTTATGCCCGGCGACCATCGAGATCCGACTGTCAGCAACAACGCGGCAAGAATTTGACGCCGCGTGCGAAGCCGAAAAGACGAAAGCAAAGAGCGGATGGTTCTCACTCGGGGGGAAGATTATCAGTGGCATCGTCGACATGGCGAATAAGTTTAGCCACCATTCCGGCGACACGATGGAGATGATTCCGTTGGAAGCGATCATGGAGATCAAGTATGATGACGATCGTCTCCAGGTGATCAAGACCGACGGTACGCAAGTGACCTGCGCGGGGGAGATCGGCTTTGCGTCATTCAAACGCGAGTTTCGATTCGAAGCTCCCCGATACTTTGCCGAGTCGGACGCCACGAGCTTCATTGCACGCTTCACCCGCATCAAGCCGCGTTATGATGCATACCTGAGTGAAGTACAGCAGGAGATGTAATCGCGAGTGTCATAGATGAAACTTCCGAGAGGATGGCTATTTCAATGTGTCGGACGCATAATGAACAGAAACGTTGCGCAGAAGTAGTGCGGCGTTTTCGCTCAATTTCAGCGGTTCCACCTTTTCCTACACCGCAAAACCGCAGCCGACGGAGTGCCTTGGGAGAACCTTATCACAAGTAGCTTAAAAAATGCCTTCAGTCGAAACAGTATTGAAACAGTATTGGGGACAATCATCCGCCATGCTTCCCAGCATCTGTGGCGGAAGCACTACCAGAGATGTAATTTGGCTATTGGGAGCCGAATTATATGACAGACTGTGATGAGCAATGTAAATATAAAAAACGGGCGGTTGAGAATATCAAGGCAAACACGACCGTCCGATAACGGACGTTCTGCAGCATGGACGTGGGAAGACACACCACCAGTGAGCGAGGAACAATGCGTATAATGGCACCATCATCTACCGATATCCATGGAGATGGCATACAGGACGATACGCGTGGTATCCAAACCTTACTCGATACGGGGGCCAGCGCGGTCTACCTGCCACCACCGCCGGCACACTACCGTATCAGCCGGACGTTGCGCATCCATTCTGGTCAGACACTACAACTCGACCCGTATACCGTTATACGCCTTGCACCGCACAGCGACACGGTGATGATCACGAACGATGACCAT
>Ga0073936_10004848_pt1 | contig 18411 bp, 21 predicted proteins | sample AliMusrvi5mmetaG_FD_87041 | JGI IMG/M metagenome (GOLD analysis project Ga0073936, IMG submission 87041) | Freshwater lake bacterial and archeal communities from Alinen Mustajarvi, Finland, to study Microbial Dark Matter (Phase II) - Alinen... | ecosystem: Environmental > Aquatic > Freshwater >... | reverse complement strand
TTCGGGATAATCTCGGCTTTTAGAAAGCTGGATGATACATATAATTATATTCAAACAGACGCTGCCATAAATGCAGGTGATAGCGGCGGCCCGATACTGAATATTTCAGGCCAGGTCATCGGGATAAACGACTCGGCTGATATTTACGATAATAATGGCGACCCTGTGATGAATATGGGGTATTGCCTGCCAATGGATGAACTTCTGCCACTTATCCAATCTTACGCAGGGTAAACCAGACCGTTAATATAAATGGACGGCATTTTCACGTGCCGTCCATTTGTGTTGGCTTTATGCTCCCAGATTTAACGTTTCGGCCTGGATGGGCGAATTTTAGCTTTACGGGCGCCCTTACTCATAGGGGGCGCAGATTCGCTTATATCGAGGGTGCGGTCCAGCAATAGCGTCCGATTGAGATTTTCCATTGCAGTCGAACCTTCAGCCTGTGAAGGCATTTCGACGAAAGCGAATCCTTTTGAAATCCCCCGCCTGTCAGTCATCAAATTCACTTTTCCCACTTCACCAAACCTGGCGAAGAGGCTGCGGAGAGTCTCTTCGGTTACATCATTATCAAGGTTCCCAACATATATATTCATCTAAGCCCTCCGCTTGGTATCACGATAGATTATTTATCAATCCAATTCTAGCGCATAAAGGGTGCTCTGAACAATGCAACCTCGCCTGTGTCCCCAAACAAACGCAAAATTTTGTAAATAAAGCGTTCCTTCAAATATCCTTCCCTCCGAAATGGTAAAATCTTTTGAATAAAATTAGAGAATAGTGTCTCAGAGTGTTTGGAACATCGGACTCGCACCTGGATCCGAAACTTTTAGTGGACCTTGTATCGCAGAGAATGCCCTTCGGCAGATACCAGGGCCGTTTGCTGTGCGACCTGCCGGAACCTTACCTTGTATGGTTCAATCAAAAAGGGCTGCCGGAAGGGAAGATAGGAATATTACTAGGTGCAATCTACGAAATCAAACTTAACGGACTGGAATATCTTCTTGAGCCTGTTAAGAAATTGAGACGTTAAAGTCCCGGCTTCAAGAACCGACCTGTTTTAGCAGTTCGGTGAAGAAAGAACCGGATCCTAGTACTTCTTCTTTGCGGGTTCTAGATAGAGATTTGAGCTTGTTTTCAACCTTTAAAGCGGTGCTTTTATCGGGCAGGCTTTTTTGGAACACCATGGCAAGAGGCCCCCTGCCCCTGAGATACTTCGATCCTTTGCCGCTACCTGCCTGATGCTGGGCAAACCTGCGGGCCACATCGGTCGTTATACCTGTGTAAAGGCTCCCGTCAGCGCATCGTATCATATAAACGTGCCATACGAGTGAAACTTTGCCGTTGTTTGTGCCCATGCCGTTCAATAGTAGAGGGTTCGACGGTCGGGAATCAAGTGAGCACAGGTAAATCTGCCGGAAAACCCGGAGAAAAGGGAATCCTTACCGGGTTTGCCAATCGGCATTGGATAGCTTGACTATATAAGAACCCCCATCCGACATTTGAAACTTTTCACATGTGACACTTTTGCATAAAAGTGGTAGTATTGTATATCATATAAGTATATTGTTCGTTAAAGACATCTGAACAGCACGGAGGAAACAGAGCGAAAAAGGAATAATAAAACGTTTAAGTCAATGCCCGAATAATCATCACATGGCATTTAGGTGGGGGAATAATACCGCTTGCCGGTATTGAGGGGAACAAAAGGGAACCCGTCCCTGCCACAGCAACTTCAGGGGATATAGAATCCCGGATGCCATAGGTAAGCTCCATTCGAGCTGGTTGAAGTAAAGGGGATTGACTTAATGTTAAGGGTCCTTGGACAATGGATTGATTCGCTCCTGTTCACCGGTATAATTATAACGATACTTATAGAGTTGTCAGGTCTTAACATGACCAGACGACGTGTGTGTGTTTTTAAGCGAATCCCTCATTTCCAGACCGGTAAGCAACGTTGTGCATCAAACGCGTCACCATGGTCGGGAGATCGGCACGGCACAATAATCTTTGATGCATTCAATTCACATTCATCCGAGCAAGGAATACGTTGATGGATGCTCCGCAAAATAAATTCGCACAAGCACTAAGCGTCGTACAGGACAGCAGAAGGCGTTTCCTGCTGTCTATCGCCATGCTTTTTTTGGCATGGGGCGTCTCGTTTATGTTTGCGAACAAAGTCATCCTCTTTTTTGAAGGACTGTCGCCCGCCGGCACCCAATTCGTCGCCTACCAGCTTGAAGCCAATTTTGAAATCTACGTTCGCGTAGCCCTTTACAGCGGACTTGCGCTGGTATCCCCGTTTTTGCTGATCCAGGCCCTGAGGACACTATCACCTGTCCTCAACTCTAAAATCAAATTTTATGTATACACTTTCATCCCGCTGATATTGCTCTTTTTTGTCGGAGGCACCGTTTACGCTACGTATGTGTTTGCGCCGATGGCCCTCAAATTCACAATCGGCTTCGTGAACCAGATAAGCCCCAGCATCACACCTCTGGTGGACCTGGGAAATTACATCGGATTTTTAACACGCGTTTACTTCATGATAGGTATCGCTTTTGAACTTCCTGTAATCATGTATATACTCGCGAAATTTGGTATCGTATCGCATACCTGGCTGCTTAAAAAATGGCGTTGGGGCATCCTCGGTTCCGCAATAATCGCGGCGCTGGTCACTCCTACAGGGGACGTTTTTCACGACAGCCTCAGGGATGTCCTGTTGATGGACTGCGGATTTTCCGTCTCCGGCCCAATATTCTTCCTCTATTTCGTCAGCATATTCATGGCGTGGCTCGCGCGCAGACCGAAACAAGAAGTTCCGATTTCCGACGTCGGACTGGAAGAAGATTAAATACCATGTCTGTTTGAAGCGGATTGTTCCAAGACTTTTTGATACGCAATGAAGCAAAGAACAACAGGAGGTGTAAGTCATAGTAAAAAGAATCCACATAAACAAGTTTCGTTTTGTAGATATAGTTAATATACCCAGGATTGCCTGAAGGCAACCGGGTGTCGGGAGGAGAAATCAAATGCTCGGTAAAATCGGACCTATGGAACTTATCATCATCCTGCTCATCGTCGTTATGATATTCGGCGTCGGCAAACTCCCCCAGGCTGCGGGTTCTCTCGGTAAGGCCATGAAGGAATTCAGGAAAGAGTCGTCCCGCACCGACGACGACACCGTCGCTGACGATGAAGAAGTAGTAGTCGTAAAAAAGAAACGCGCGACAAAAACAACCGCAGCAACCACAAAAGCAAAGGTTGCAAAAGTTAAAGAGATCGAGGAATAACCTGACAGTCGATTTCTCTCACGGGGCCGTATGCCGGGATAACCGGACCCCCTAGCGGCAGGCCCCTGAGAGACGATTTCGTAACGCCAGTCCAGAATGCACACGCATTACGAATCGATTGACGGAAGCAGTGATGATGAACTGCCTTACCACGGCAGATAGGCCTCAATAATGGAGATGGAACCTTGAATATCCTTGGCATGAACATAGACTGGTTTAAATTCATGATACTTCTCATCGTGGGGTTGATCGCCGTCGGCCCCGAGAAGTTGCCTTCCTATGCTCGCAAAGCCGCCAAGGTCATCCGCAATTTCGAGAAGGTCACCAAGGTCATCACGGGGCAGATCAACGAGGCGTTGGATATGGACGATGACGGAGGGGATAAGTCCCCTCGTTTCAAGCAAGACCTCATGGCTGTGAAGCGAACCCTGGAAGCTGATGTCGCGGAGCTTAAATCCGCACTTGAAAGCCAGGCCATGATACTAACGGAAACAGTCGAAGCCGGCACGAAGGAAACAACAACCAGTTTTGAAAAGCAGGCCAATGAGATCTCGGAAACCGTCAACACCCAAGCCTCAGGGCTTGATACAACCCTTCAGGAACAGGCCAAAATCGTTGCTGCTACACTCGAGGCCGGGATGAACACTCCCGTCACAACGATCCAGGCAGATCCTCCGGCTGCCGAGATTGCCCAGACGCCTTTACTACCCGGGGATGAAGACATCCAAGCCTCACCTCCCCCTGCAATCCCTCAGGCAGAAGAACCCGGAACAGGATAGTATGATATTCCACGGTGTAAAAGGCGGCATTTAATTATGGTTGACGAAGTGATGAGGCCTCCGTCTAATGACGGCCGCGCTCCTTTGATGGTCCACCTCAAGGAACTGCGCAACCGTATAATGTATTCCGCCATCGCTCTCGGCGCAGGGTTGCTCGTCGGAATGTTTTTCGGCAACCCCATAATCCGTCTTTTAATCATACCCGGCGGAGATATCGGCCTGATAACTAGAACGGTCATGGAACCCATGTCTGTGTATTTCCAGGTGAGCATGCTGACCGCTGTCGTAATAGCCATGCCTTTTCTCGTGTTTCAATTGATGGCATTTGTCGCGCCCGGCTTGACCAGTAAAGAAAAACGGGTCGTATTTTCTATCCTTCCGGGCATAATTTTCATGTTTTTATCCGGGGTCGCTTTCGCATATTTCATCGCACTTCATCCCGCGCTTACCTTTCTTTATCATTTCAACAGCTCCATCGCCGCGGCAAAACCTTCTCTTTCAACATACATCAACTTCGTCGTACGCGTGCTCCTGATATTCGGTGTGGTTTTCGAAACACCGCTGATTGTCATGGCTTTAGCCAAAATTGGCGTAGTGTCCCCTGATTGGCTGGCGCACAGGCGCAAATGGTGGGTTTTGATCGCATTCGTCATCGCGGCAATAGTCACGCCTACTCCAGACCCGCTCAACCAAACGATCGTGGCCGTGCCGCTAATATTGCTTCTTGAACTTGGGATACTCCTTTCACGCCTGGTTTATAAAAAGAAACGCGTTTGGGTTCCCGAGGAAGAGTAGCGTCATTTTACTACTCATTGAAACAAGTTCAACGATCGATTCAAAATCGATGATGAATACAACCCCGGAGAGTTTGAATGGAACTAGGTTTTACCGACGTATTACTAATTTTTGCTCTCGTGGGCGTTTTTTATTTCTTGCTGCGTCAAAAAGCCGGTAAAAGAGCGGCCTTCAAAGCTGCACAAGCAGCCAGGGCCCGCCGCCCCACCCAGGCTGAAATTCAGGAAGCGCTACAGCGGGAGCGTATCAAAAAAGCGCGCAAAATACGGCTTCGTATCCTGTCCGGGGTGTTTACACTCGCCGGCGCGGGCATGCTTCTTGAAGTTACGGGAGTGTTAAAACACGTCACACTGCGGTACGCCATATCTGGTACGCTGATAATATGCGGGGCGGTCGTGCTTATTTTCTCCACCAGGAAGTAAAACTCCTAGCCTCACCTCAGTGTTGGATGTTCGGTTATAGGTTTATTTCCCTCGACGCCTCATTATTTCGGGGCCACCTCCGGTTTTTAGGATGACAAGGGGTTCACCGGTCAGTTTGTTGTGAGTAACTGCCCTGATATAATTAAAAACCTCGACAAGGGTTGCCACGATTGGCACGAGCAAAATTACACCCCAAACTCCCCAGAAGTAAGCACCCAACACCAGAAGCGCAACTACTAAAGAGGCGTGCAGGTGGAGACGGTCAGCGGTAATCTTGGGGACGACGAATAGTGTTTTTGCCAACTCTACAACTACGAGTAAAATCGATACACCTATAGTCTTTGAGGTCGCCTCGGTCAAGACAACTATGACGATAATCACGCCGGCGATAATAGGCCCAAACGAAGGGATAACGGCAAATAACCCGTTGAAAAAAGCCAGCGGCAAGGCATAGGGCACCCTGATAATACTCAAGCCGAAGTATGTGACAATACCCACTATAATTCCAGTTACGACCTGAGCCCTAAGATATCTTCCGAGAACCTTATCAACTATATTGACTATGTTTCGGGTATGCCCGGCTACCGCCGGGGAGAGTGCAGAATAAATATTATTCTGGATCAATTCTGAATCTTTAAGAAGATAGAAAACGAACAAAGGCAGTGAAGCAAAACCTAGCAGCAAACCGAATGATCCGCTTATCCTGGTAAATACCGTACTCCCGCTGCCGACGAAACCTGAGATCGAGCTTATGAATCCTGTCCCGATATTATTAATAAAGGTGTCCATTTCGGATTGCATATTCGCAGGAAGATGCTCGCGGATATCATGCGTCCATTGTGTCAATTTGGACCCGAAGGAAGATATTATCTGGGACGCGTTGTTTAATAAGCTTGTAGAACCATGAACAATCGCCGTAACAAGAAAAATTATCACGAGAGCTATGGCGCCAAGGAAAACGACAATCACCAATAACGCCGAAATCAGGCGGCGGGTCCCCGCATACTTGTCCGGGATCGGCAGCAAGGCTTCGGTCCATTTTACTATCGGCATCAGAAGATATGCCAGAAGAAGCCCAACCATAAACGGAAGAAGGGCCATCCTCCAGGTGTAGAGGGCCCAGAAAAGTATCAACGTTACGGCGATGAATAGCAGGTAACGCCAATTGCTGCTCATCGCTTTTGATACGTTTATTTCTTTCATATTTTACCAATCTTTCATTTCCAATTTACATGGTTTGATTCCATCACGCAACAATAACTAATGCCTGCCCAACTACCCAATCTGCAAGCGACGACAGAAGCATCTATCAACCACGCACCTTCAGTGCCTGAATCGCAGTTTATTGCTGGCCGGTTAACCCTATGGAAAGTTTGCGCATAAGGTAGTAGAATATTCGAAATTTGTTTGAGCAAGAAGCGATAGGGGATTATTATGTCTTTTAACTATCTATTCATCTTAAGCATCCTATTATTTCTTGCCGTAACGGTCATCGTGTTCAGAGTATTGAACCATTTTTTCAAATGGTTAGGTGAAAAACTGAGCAGCGGTAAATCCGCAGTAAAGGCACCGGAAACTCCCGGCGGCCGTACAAGACAAGCGATTTTATCCGTACTGAATCATATTCTTGTGATTTGCCTGGTGCTTTTTACGATGGCCATAAGCCTAGAAGGCACTATTTTCAAAGCAGATTTCGTTGTTGATGAAATACAAAGGCTGGACGTAAACGCAACTGTCACCGGGATGTTGAACCAGCAATCCACGGATCAACTGCTGGTCACCCTGAAAGAATTGTTTCCTTCCAGCGTGTCTGCTACTGCAGAAGAATTGTCGAACCAGGTATCCAATAAAGTCAACAAGCTGACTACCGACCAGGTTTATGGTGCAGCAAGCGTACAAGCGACGATGGCGGTATTCGAGCCGTCCCTGAGAGAAGAACTGGTCGGAGCCATTTACTCGGTTTACGATTATTTCGATGGTAAAACAGCGGACCCGAATGTGGACATACCATTGGGAAGCTTGCGGGATTCCCTCAGAGCTAATCTTGAGAAAGCCATTTTGAGCTCCCCTCCAGCCGAGCTGACAAACGCGTCCCCGGAGCAGATACAAGCTTATATTGACACCGTGTACCAAAAACAGTTCGCACATATTCCCAGTGATGCCGTGCTGTCACTGAAAACAGCTTCGCCATATGTGGCTTCCCCTCTTAAACTGATGCGCCTGGCCTTCACTTATCTACCGTCTTTCCGCATGGTTATGTTAGCCCTGATCGCAATCTCCATGGCGGGGATAATCCTAGCGAGCAAAAACCTCAAGACCGCCCTGTGGACATTGGGCTTCACAGTCGTAATTTCAATCATAGTAGACTACATGTACTCCACGCTGGCTAAACTAGCAAGCACGCATACCGATGCTTATATGTTCCTGCCATCAATCAACGTTTGGCTGATCAATCTCCTGTCAGACGTCCTGGAATTTATCAAAGAGCCGATCATGGCGCTGCTTGGGATCGGCTTGGCTATGTTGTTCCTGGCGCTGGTACTGGTGATTTTTGACAGACCTAAAAAACCAGCAAAAGTTATATCCGGTTCGGAATAAATCCATAGCTGAAAGCGCTACGACGATATTACGCAAGCGATGCCCTTTTGTTGGCCCCGGCTGTCAACGTATGCCTTATGTTAACCTCAGTTCGTTTAAACAATCACGTTATTTTTGTTCAGTGATATGCCGCATCATGGGCTCCTCCTAAAATCATAAGCTTCACCAGGCCTTGGATTTTGGAAATAAAGATTTAAATTCAACTCGTTGCTATACAAACGCCAGAGCATGAGACTCTGCCCTTTTTGTTTTGGTAAACAATACATTCACAATGACCTTTGTGATTTTCCAGAGCAGCATCAAGTTCGTCTCTTCAATTTGCGCCAGTTTATTCAAACATAACCATGACCCGCTTCCTAATTTCTTCCCGGCAAGTTATGAGCCCACTTTGAAATATTACTATTTTACTGGCGGGAAAATACTATTCTGTTAGAGTATTATGGAAATTGTAAGGAGGACGATATGAAAATCACACTTCTACCGACAACAAAATTTGGCCAATGGACAATCGGTCTCATTATTTCGCTGGTTTCCTTTTTTCTTGTCGCTACGTTAGTCGTTACATTAGGCCATCAAACAGGCGGAGACACAATCACTGCCAATAACTATATCGCCATTCCCATGTTAATCGCGGTAGGGTCCGGAATAGCTGCTTTTGTGGTAGGTTTGATAGGTATATTGAAGTACAGAGAACGGTCTTTGCTTGTTTTATTGTCCACGTTTATCGGATTTGATGTGTTATTTTTTATACTGGGGAGTTTGCTCTTTCCAGAATAGATCTCATGGTTCTTCTGCGTACAGCGTTGATGCTGTTGATACTAACGTGAAATCTCAAAAAAGAAGAACACAGAATAAATGCGGAGAATCCGGTGGAAGTTAAGAGTGAGCCGCCTGGGGCTCGAACCCAGCACCACTTGATTAAAAGTCAAGTGCTCTACCAAATGAGCTAGCGGCCCACCGAGGTAATAGTCTATCAAAAATGAGTTCACCAGCGCAAGCCGCTATCCCAACATCCATACAGAATTACCGGCCGAATGATATAATTATCTTATAAATCCCTCCGTCACGCTTTGCGTGCGCCTGAAAGAATAAAATGCAAAAAAGCGATATCATCGTGGCCCGTGCGCCCTCAATATACGATTACCCCGAAAAACCTTTGCTCCACCCCCCTGTTTCCGATACCGAATCACGCGTAGGAGACAATTCTCAGAACGAGGACCTGCTTCGGGCAGTCAACGAGATCAACAATACGGGAAGGAAAATCCGTATAGTCGACATGGCTTCACTTTCTCCAAAACAGCACTTCGACCTCAGTGCTTACATCGAGAAGTCAGTCACGCCCATCTTAGCGTTGGAAATCGAAGAACGGGAAGAGATCCCGCAAGCGCTTGAAATTGCAGAGACTGTTAAAAAACTGCATCCTGAAACGAAAACGGTCCTGTTCGGCCGGGTAGCTGCGGCGCTCGAAAAAGAATTGTTAAGTTTTACCCAGATAGACGCCGTGCTGCTTGACAGCCTTGACGAGCAAGCGTGTATTGAACTTATACAGTCCTCAGGTACGAACAGTCTCATCAAAGTACTTGACCTTGCATGGAAGGCAAAAAGTGGCAAAACCCGCATCAACCAATTCTCACACAAGGTTCCGGCTAAAACCATCGTCGTTTCCGAGATGCGCCGCGCAGCCCTCAACCAAGCACTGAAACAACACGATCCCGGGGCCAATCCGTTCATAGCCGACATTTTGAATCATCCCTGTGTAAAGATCGCAGCCAGCCGCAAAGAGGGTCTCGAGATAACCCTGGCAGACATTTTAAACGACACACCGACGGCCTTGTCCTATCGGAGCCCTGAAGATATCTATCGCGAAATCGTCGAATTGTGCCGCTATACCGCCAGTCCCATCGTAGTAAAGGGGGACATCCTCGCTCCCGGAGGCCATTTTGCCGAGCAACTCTTAAGCCTGCTGCAACATAAGCCCGCCCGAAATTACCTGGTATTCGAATCCCGCGGAGTTGTTAAGCCATTCTTCATACAAGAAATAGCCCGGTCCGCGCCGCGCTTCCAATTAAGGCTAACTCCAGGGAGCCACGACGAGGCTTTGAGAAAGGCGGCAGGCAGGAATTATTCCAATGCCGACATCGAATCGACCATATCGGAAGCCCTTAAAGCAGGAACAGGGCGCATAGAGATATCATTCATGGCCGGGCTCCCGGGTCAGACCCCTGAATCCGTTTACGATACTTCTGTTTATTGCGAATCGCTGCTGAGGGCCTTCGATGGTGACAAGCGCATTTCGCTCACGATTACACCCGTCTCTTCCCCGGCATCCGCAGGTTTCGGAGCGCTGGCCGGGTACGGTTTCGTCTCCCGTTTTAAGGATTTTAAGGATTATATCGAAGGCATGAGCCTGCCCTGCTGGAGCGACAGGCTTGAATATCGCACACGGGAGATGTCGTCCCAGGAGCTCGCCCTAACGACCTACGCTATTCTGGCACGGCTGATCCGGTTGAAAGCTAAATACGGACAGATCACAGCCATCACGGCTGAACGCGCGGCCGCGGTTTACGAGAGGGGGATGGAGATGGTGAAGCGCATCGCCAAATTCGAAAGTGATGTTTCCCCCGAAGAGATCGCCATGCTGCTGCCTGAAATAACAAACATCAACCGGCTATCGGATGGCCCGCGTTCCGCGGGCGGCCTGCATCTGCTCATGCGCCCGCACAATATACTGGCAATGGGAAAAGCAATAATAGGCACATCTCGTCTGAAAAATAGCAACCCTCCCGGACAGGCTGACACCGGCGAGAGTTAAATGCTATTCCTGCGGTTTATCCCTGAGCATGCGGTTAAGCATGAAATATATGGCTTCCTGCCGTGTGGTTACATGAAGTTTTGAATAGATATTGTTGATATGGTTTTTCACGGTCTTTTCTTCGATATTGAGCGCTCCAGAAATCTCGCGATTGTCTTTCCCTGCAGCTATCAGCTTCATTATCTCGACTTCACGCTGGGTCAGTTCATTGCCTTCGCTCTCGACAGGCGCGAACACAGCTTCCTCCGGCAATGGCGGGATATTAACGCGTTGACCGGAAGCTACGGCCTTGACCGCTGCGATAAGCGACTCCGGAATAAAGTGCCCGTAAACCATGTAGCCTCTGGCCCCTGCGAGCATGGCGTTCATGTGTACCCTGGAGTCTTCGACAACCGTTGCCATCAACACCCGCGCCTCGGGATTTTGTTGTAAAAGAAGCGATGTGGCTTCGATACCGTCGATATCCGACATCCGGATGTCCATAAGTACCACGTCCGCAATACATCCTTGAAGTCGTTTTAGGGCTTCCGAGCCGCTTGACGCCTCCCCCACGATTTCAATATCGCTTTCGGATTCAAGCACACTCCGCAGTCCGCGCCTGGCGACAAAATTGTCATCCACGCAAAACACACGTATCTTGTTCATAAAGGCTCCGGCATATGCCTTCTAGACTTTCCCAAAGGGACGTAGACATAGATGGTTGTTCCATCGCCGCTGCTGGTCAGGCAGAAGGTGCCACCTGCCAATTCTACGCGTTCTTTCATCGAAACCAGCCCCAGCCTTCCTTTACCGACAAACGCGTACAGGTCTTCCGGCGTGAAGTCGAAGCCATGCCCGTTATCACTTATCTTCAACTCCAGAGAATCCCCAGAAGCCGTGAACTCCATATCTACTCTCGTTGCGCCTGAATGCCTCTGGATATTAGCCAGCGCTTCACCTACGACCCTGCGTATATCATGCGAAAGCTTCAACGGCAAAACCGGCACTTCACCTTTGAAAATCAGGTCTACCGGTATTTTCGAACCTTTGCCCCAGGTATCGACGATTTCCGTCATCTGAGGCTTAAGGCCCTGAGCTTTGTTGCCTTCAGATTCGCGTAATTCAAGCACTACCCCCCTGATCTCCTGGCTCATTCCGTTGCAGACCTCTTCGATGTAACGGGCCCTCGATTCGACGGCGGATTCTCGGTTTTCGGGGATTTTACCAAGCGCATGGGCTTCAAGGGCAAGCCCCTGGAGACTTTTAAGCACAGTATCGTGGAGCTCGTTCGAGATACGCCTTCGTTCGATAAAAAGAGCCTTTTCATTTGAAAGCGTCTCCGCATAAGCCCGCTGCTTGCGCCCTTCCCGTACCGACATTCCCACCATAATGGACAGAAGGGTTATGAGCCCGACCCAAAAAACGTACGCGGCCAGGTCGAAATTCATCCCCAGCACGCTAACGCGGTAGATCCATGCCCCGGACAACCCGATAATAAAGAATAATCCGGTAAGTAGACTCCCAGCAAGACTGAAACGCACGGCCCCTTCGATAACCACCAGCGCGAAGATCGCGTAAACGATGGCCGAAGGCTGGCGGATGAAAAGAAGCATCAATCCCCACGAGACCAGCCCGTCCACGGAAAGCATCCCCAGGCTCAACATAGTCTGCTCTTGAAGTGAACCGATTTTGCGGTATATGAACCAGTCAAACACGTTGACTAAACCCAGGCTGACGGAAAGGCTGATGATGGCCGTGAGAGGCAGATCCTTATAAACAAGCGCCATGAGGATTATCGCGACGACATATAGCCAACGGTGATAAAGAAAGATACGTTCCAGCCTGCGGGATTCGCGAAGACCTAGATCTTCCCGTTTACGAATTTCAGAATTGTCTTCTGTCTTTGTAACCACGCCGCAATTTTACTCCTTCGCCCGTTTTGGCGCACTTTTATCTTTGAATATTTGGGGAAGCAGGTAAAACAATGGGAAATGTAATGTTTTTTTAATTAAAATACGAACAATTTTATGATTTCTTGATAACCTCAAGTGTATTATGGATAAATTCCGCTGAAAGAAGCGGGACTGAGAAACGAGCATGATTAAACGAGTACCACCAGCCGAAACCCAATTATCGGCGGAAGAGACCGCCAGGATAATTGACGAGATGGACCGCCTCCTGAATGAAATGAAAGAGGCCATGGGTACAATCAAGAAACTGATAGAGACAGAACCCGTTTCACGTGGCGCCGGGACATATGAGAGGGTCTGACGTCCATAAACCCAAGGTGCATTTGATAATGTACTTAAAAAGTAGAGGTGAATAAAATGGCCAACTGGAAATTGAAGTGCTGCCCCAGGTGCAACGGCGACGTGTTTATGGATACTGAAGAAAACGACTGTTTCTCGCATTGCCTGCAATGCGGGTTCACGGGGATCAAAAAACCTATCGATGCGTCTGAGTTAAACCTGCCGGTGGGCAGGCCAATGCGAACGGCCAATCGCGCGAATGAGAAGAAGTACGCAAGGGCGCAGTAATATCTATCATGCGGGATTATTGCGAAAGGGAGGGCAAAAGCCCTCCCTTATTGTTGCTTTTAAGCGTTCGATTTCGGTGAACAGGCAATACTGTCAAAGGCGGGACTTAAGTGATGATGGAGCGGGAGACGGGACTCGAACCCGCGACATTCTGCTTGGGAAGCAGACATTCTACCACTGAATTACTCCCGCTCGGTGGCGTGCCTAAATTCTACGATACAAGGAGTTGAAAAGCAAGTATACAGGCTATATGGTATATTAAATGCAACTCCACAACATTTTATACAGGATATTTCTATTGAATAATAAACTTATCCGGTCATTGCCGATTTTTAGCCTTGCGGCCTGCGGTGGAACGGCGCCGGTTACGTCCACGGTCAAAACGACAAACCAACCATATTCGGGCACACCCGCAGCTACTTCAACTTCCCCTACAACCACGGCGGCAGCTCCGTCATCAACGCCAGAACCGATAGTTACGGGCGAACCTTCTCTTCCCGCCGCAGAGAACAACCCCACCATAGTTATCGGAGTCGATGGCATCTTTTATCCGATGTCACTGACTGTCAGCGCGGGAACCAAGGTGGATTTCAAGAATGAGGATTGCTGCAATTATCACAAGCTGTGGAGCGACGCCCCGTTTACAATGAACATGGACCCGCTGGCTCTTATCCCGTTCAATTTCAACAAACCCGGTACATACAAGTTCTGGCTGGACGGGGTCCAATGGGTTTACGGGACAGTAACCGTCACATAGGCGGAACCAGCAAGCAATAGAAAAGGGAGGTATTTTGCTACCCCCCTTTTAATTTTATCCCGATGCGTTTTTATGACAGATTTTTCTTGATCTTTTCAAACTCGTCGTGGTCTATCTCGCCTTTGGCATATCTTTCCCTGGCGATATCAAGGGCGTTCTGGCCGCCGTGCATCGATTGCATCGTTTGCCCGCCCCGGCTCAGCCTCATCACAAGCCAGATAAATAAAGAGATGATCAGGGCCCAGACGACCGCATTAAGAATAAAACCAACCCAGTTCCAGCCGCCGCCATAGTAAAATCCGTGCATCATATGCATCTTCTCCTTTAATTTATCTAGATTTAATTATAATTTATGCAAGTAAAGACGCGGTAAAGGCCGCATTATTGCGGCAAGCAGAGATCACAACAAACCCGACAAAGCGACATTGGCCAATATCATTCCGACACTATAAAAAGGGAGACCATGGGATGTTATGTTTTTTGCTAATAATTCATATATTGCCCAATTTCAAGATCGAAGGCTATCGAGTTCAATCGCCTGTCGAAGGTAATAATCGACAACCTCCCTGTCTATATCACCAGGACTTTTGAATTTGAGGTACCGCGCAAACTTCGCGTGTCCCTTGAGAATCCCGTATTTGTCCTCGAACTTCGCTCCGTAAGTGAAGGAAAATGTAATATCCTTTTTTGTGGGCAGGATGTAAGAAACGATACGCTTAACTTTATATGTCGGCATCCCGTAGCTCAAAGTTTCCCTGGCTTCCGGGGCCAGTTCATGCATCAACTCCCGCAGCCGTACAACTGTCGGCTGGAACTCGTGCGGCACTTTCGCCCGGACGTATTCGTCAACATTCACGGCTTCAGACTAACAACCCGGATAAAACCTCTTTGTGATATGCGGCGTCAATCATCCTTAACCTCCTAGATCATTCTAATTAATTATAGGACAACTTGAAATACTGAAAATATACCACTAAAAATGGCCCTGCAGTCCTATTATTTGCCATTGCGGTGTGGTATATCTTTGCCAGGAAGGCTTGTCAAGGAAAACGCCATGGCCATCGAAGATAAATTTTTAAAGCTGTTTCACGCAAGTCCTGAAGCAATCCTGGTGACTGAATTAGCAAACGGAAAGATCGTTGAAGTCAATGATCATTTCGTAAACTTTTCCGGATTCACACGCGATGAATTACTCGGACATTCGGTATTGGACCTCGAGATGTATGATTTTGAGGGGCGGAATAAATTTATTTCGCTGCTTAATAATCACGGCAGTTTCAGTGACATCGAATTTACTTTAACGAATAAATCCAGAAAAACCTTTCCAGTACTGGCTTCGGCTGAATTAATCGAAATCAGCGGGAAGCCGCATGCGATTACAGTTCTTCAAGACATCACAGAGCGCAAGCAGAAGGAAATACAGGATAAGCTTTATTTAGATATATTAACGATACTTAATGGGAGCGACGAACTGCCCGTCAAAATCCACCAAGTCTTAACGCTAATCAAAGAGTTCAGTGGTTTTGAAGCAGTTGGAATACGGCTTCACGAAGGAGACGACTATCCCTACTATGAAACGCAGGGGTTCCCCGATAAGCATATTTCGTTGGAGAATCGCCTCTGCGCCTATGCGACGAGTGGAAAGCTTCTAAGAGACCAAAACGGAAATCCCGTTCTGGAATGTATGTGCGGCAACATAATTTGCGGCCGTGTCGATCCGAACCAGCCGTTCTTCACCAAGGGCGGCAGTTTCTGGACAAATAGCACCAACGCGCTATTAGCCAGTACAACCGAAGAAGACAGGCAGGCAAGAACCCGCAACCGTTGCAATGGAGAAGGATACGAGTCGGTGGCCTTAATACCTTTCCGCTCCCAGCAGGGCAATATCGGCTTACTCCAGTTAAATGACTCCCGCAGTAACATGTTCAACCCGGACCTTATATCGTTTTACGAGAAATTGGCTTTAGCAATCGGCAATGTTCTGGCGCGCGTAAAAACGGAGGAAGAGAACCGTAAACTCCGTTATAAAAATGAAATAGCCAGCCGCCTGGCATCAGTAGGCGAGATGGCCGCCGGCATCGCTCATGAGATCAATAATCCTTTAACACCCGTTCTTGGTTTGTCCGACTACCTTGCCAGGAGAACTGACCTGCCTGAGGACATCAGGCAAGACCTCCATGTAATCGCTGACGGTGCTAAAAGAGCAGGAGACATCATCAGGCGAATGCTTGTTTTTGCCGGGTAGAGCACTCCCAAAAAAATGAGAGTCGACATCAATGAACTGGTCCTGGCGACACTAGCGTTGAGAGATTATGTCCATACTACCGCCAACATAGAAGTGGTCAAAAACCTTGATTCGAAAATCCCTCAGATTGTTACGGACCCAGCACAAATACAGCAGATTTTCGTTAATATCATCGTCAATGCCGAATATAGCATGAAAAAAGCCCATGGCAAGGGCAAGCTGATCGTCAGCACAGAAAGGGCAGGCAATCAGGCGCGCATCTCTTTTCAGGATGATGGCCTGGGCGTGAATAAGACCATCGCAAAACAATTATTCGATCCATTCTTTACGACCAAAGCGGTCGGAGAGGGCACGGGCTTAGGCTTGAGTTTGTCCCGCGCGATGGTTGAAGAGCTTGGCGGCACCATAGAATTTGTAACCGAACACCAGGGAGCAACTTTCACCGTTGTCCTGCCGCTTTCCTCATCCTCAGATGAAATGGAAGAGAAACCGCCTGGCGACTCCCCCAAGCCGAAGATCACCAAGCCGGGACGCATACTTGTAGTCGACGATGAGGAAATGATAAGGAAAGTAATCGAAAGGGTATTGACCGTAAACGGATGCTCCGTAGAAACGACAGCTTCCGGAATGGACGCATTATCGAAATTGGAAAAGAAGGACTATGATTGTGTCCTCCTAGATTTACGGCTGCCCGGAATGAGCGGGATCGAGGTATACCGAGAAATCAAGGAGAACCACACGAAATATAAGAACAAAGTAATAATAATTACAGGGGACATTGCAGATCACGGTACAGATGAATTCCTGATCAATAACAAATTAACGAGCATCAGAAAGCCTTTTGACATCGATACTTTAGTGCGAAGAGTCAACGAATTGCTCTAGTGGGTCCTTTAACTATTTTTCAGCCCCAGTGAAGCCGTTGCCAGGTTTGATGGAAACTATTTTGGTACAACTCAACAGATATCCCGATCCGTGCGTGAGTTGAATATATTTTCCTTTTTTGGCAACGTAGAAAAATGATTAAGATACGCCTTAATCCAGGTCAAGCATTCGATGGGCCCTTATGTTCGGTTTTTGCCCAAAGAAGCAGAGTTGAACTCAAAACAACAGTCAGGCAGCCTGCCTCCTGAAAAGTCACCGCAAGCACGGGTGTGAGCAAGCCGAGGATACTCAAGGTAAGTCCGATAACGTTGTAAATGATTGAAAAGAAGATGTTCAGTTTAATGCGCCGAAGTACTTTATGGGACATCTGCACGAAATCCACTACCCCGCCGAACGCATCGCTCATCAAAGTCACGCCAGCCGTCTCGATAGCTACGGCGGTACCGGCGGCCCCCATGGCGATCCCAATATCGGCCTGTGCCAGAGCGGGGGCGTCATTGATGCCGTCACCGACCATAGCGACACGTTGCCCTTCTTTTTGAAAACGCTTTACAACATCCATCTTCTGTTCAGGCAACAATTCGGCCTGATAGTCTTCGACTCCGATGTCATTTGCCACAGCGGCTGCTACGGTCGGATTATCCCCCGTTAGCATGATAATCTTCGTAACGCCGAGCTTTTTCAGCGAGGCGATGGCCTTTGGAATGCCCTGACGAACTTCGTCGGCAATGGAGATAACGCCAGCGATTTCCTGTCCATGCGTAACGAATACAACCGTTCTGCCATGGGACACCTGCTGGGAAACAACGTCTTTTATATCCTGGTTTGCGAGAATGTCCCTGGCACGCAACAATTCTTCATTCCCGACTAACAGTTCTTTCCCCAGCCAGTGTGCCACCACACCCTTCCCTGCTTCAACCTTAAACTCGTCCGGGTCAGGGACGGTGATACCCGCTTTTTTAGCCGAAGATAAAACCGCCCTGGAAAGTGGATGCCCCGAGTATTTTTCGCCTATCGCGGCCAGGAGCAGTATTTCATCCTCGGGATTTCCATTGAAAGCAACAACTTTTACAACCTCGGGTTCTCCGATAGTAAAAGTTCCTGTCTTGTCTACCAGGAGTATATCCAGCTTGCTGGCAAGTTCCAGGAAGATGCCCCCTTTGACCAGGATGGCCTTTCTTGCCAGATTGGAAATCCCAGCTGTGACTGCCGTCGGCGTAGCGATGGCAAAGGCACAGGGGCAGGCGACCAGAAGTACAGACACAGCTACCTTTATGTCCCGTGAAATTATGTATCCCAATATTGCCAG
>Ga0073936_10004843_pt1 | contig 18423 bp, 23 predicted proteins | sample AliMusrvi5mmetaG_FD_87041 | JGI IMG/M metagenome (GOLD analysis project Ga0073936, IMG submission 87041) | Freshwater lake bacterial and archeal communities from Alinen Mustajarvi, Finland, to study Microbial Dark Matter (Phase II) - Alinen... | ecosystem: Environmental > Aquatic > Freshwater >... | reverse complement strand
GCATCGAGGACCGCGATTCCCAATTGCCCAAGGCGACTCCATACAAGCTGGCGGAAATCCTCAATCATCTTTTCCTCTCCACCATCTGCCATTCGGTCGGGCAAATCATCGTCCCGCTCCTGGCCGATGGGGATGAACCTCCTGCGGTTCGTGTCCTTCTCGATCATGTTTTTGCTGTGGCCCTTTTGAATCGCAAATCTAAGGGACCGTGCCGCCGCTCATCAAAATCTCGGAACAGCCCGCCAATAAGCAATTTGACCACGATATCGTGGGTCCGCTCCGCGACGTCCCTTTGGTCGCGGTAGCCCGAGTTTCGTAGGGACTTGGCAATGTAGCCGACCCAATTGAAGCCGCGCATCCTTTCAATTGCCTGCCTATGCTCGGGCGACGACACGGAAAGTTTCCCAAGTTCGCCATCGAAAAGTTGATTGTACTGCTGCGGATCAAAACTGTAGTAGTTCTCGATGAACAGCAGGCGGGAAAGAATGGCAACGTCGGAAAGGAATTCACAGAAGGTCTTCATGCCTTATTTATGCTGCTCGCCTTTCGTTTTCCCCTGCTGAAGTGGACAGAGTTCCTCGCTCAAAATCGTGCTGTCGGCCACTACATAAAGTATGGTGGCATTCGCAGAATGGTTATTTACAGAAGAACGGAGCCTTATCGACAAGGCGGTCCTCGATGGCTACGACCGCGCATTCGGCTTGGAGTTGGATAAGCTGATTCAACGGACGAAAAACCCTGAATTGCGCAAGACATTTGCCGACATGCGGGAATGCCCGATCAAAGACGGCAGTGGGCATTGCCGATCATGGGCCGAGTATATCGTTTCCGCCCTCATTCGTCATGGGTGCCACCATCGAGTCAATTTAGATGATGCCTTGCAATATATCGTATTCCGTATGCTCGCCCGCGTGGGAGAAAGAGGTCTGCCGAGCCGCTCTCTTTTCGATTTCGATGAGAGCAAGCCATTTGATTTGCGCATCGGCAATCCATTGCAGGCCATCTTCCGTGCCTATCTAATGAATGATCTTAGGTCCGTGTGTTCGGGGAAGATATCGCGGCTCAAGATTACGAACACACCCCCAGGCACCGTGACCATAGGAGGCCGCACTAAGGATGCCACTGCGGGAACGGTCAGCGCAGACGAGATTCCAGACAGGGCCGATTCGCACGAAGAGGAACTGTTTGGCGATATCGACGCATTGCTGCGGCGGAAGTCCACTCCCACGATGCCTTTGTCGGATATTTGGCAGGCGATGTTGCAAGGAATGCCGTTGAAGAGGCAGCGTCAGGTCTTCGGGCATACCAAGGCCGACTCGATGCGGCTCACGATCAAGGCCGTGCTACGGGACTACGCGATCAAGACAGGGAATCACGAATTGCTCAGACTTTTGGATAAGTTCAGAGATTTCACGGGAAATAAGCCCGATCCAAATAGCTCACGTCAAGAGAAACTCAAGCGACCGCCGAAGCCCAAGTCGAATCTGCCGCCCGATGTGCAAGATTATTTGTCGATCCTCGATGTAATCGAAAAGAACGGCAGCGGTGCGTCGATGGCCGTCCTGGGCAAGAAACGGCGGCGTTGGTTGGAACGAAAGCCGCGCAATCCGAATAGCCCGCACAAAGATCGGCTGCACGATGTTCTCGCCAATATGCTTGCGGCGGGCATCTTAGAGAAGCGGGGAACGCATTACGGCATCGGGCCAAACTATCAGCAATTCAAGGACCGCGTGGGCATTCTTTCCCCCAATCCAGCGGGTTCTTCTTCAAGTTCCTGACCGACCCCGCAACTTCGCGCTTATGACTATCGGGAACTTGACCGAATTGGTCTCCCTCGACATTCCCAATGAACCATCTCAACCGCGAAGGGGTCCACAGAAGAGATGAAAAAGAAAGATCGAGAACAATTCGTCAAGCAGGCCACGCAACTCCTGCTGGACTTGGGTGCCACGCAGGAAGAGGGCGGGGCCTATTCATTTTCCTTGCAAACCAAGGCGGGCCGTCTGCGCATCCAAGTCACGGAAAACACGACAAAAGGCCCTGGCAGTGTATTCACCCGCTTTGACGATCCCAAGGCCGCGAAGGAGTTGGTGGACTGCAATGCCGCAACGGGAAAATGGAACCACTACTTCTTCGAGGGGACCGTGGAAGCGGCCATCGACAATCTCTCGTTTTGGCTGAAGAAAGTCATGCCATGATTTTCGTTGTCAGGAAGAGTCTGATCGAGGAAGAGTACCTTGACGGCGACGGCAATTGGGGGGCTTTCCCGCGCGCCAAGCAATTCGGTTCGGAAGATGCCGCCGAGGAGTTTATGACGGCCCACAACGCCAGTGATAGCCACATTTTAACCTACTGGCGGGCCAAAGAAATGTGGGAACTGCGCATGGACTTCTGGTGTGGCGAGGACGAGCTATGGAGTGCGCGGCCCGCAGATCGCATTTTTATCGTCACGCCGACCCGCGACAGCGACCTGTATAGGGTGTGCAGCACGGGCGACAAGGACGGCGAGTTGATTTTCATTTATGCCCAAAACGATTACGAAGTCGTAAAGCGATTCTCCTCGATGCAGGAGGCCGCTGCGTATTGCTCGGCTGAGTACGGCATCGACCACGCGGAGTCCATGTAGCATCGAGGAGAAAAAGTGTCGCCCTCCATCCAATGCGGGCGGTCGTGTTCCGTTGAAAGGACCAAACGATGAAGCCATTCCACGAAATGACGAAGAGCGAAAGTGTGGACCATCTCCGTGCCTTGTACTTTGCCCAGCCCAAGGCCGATTGGGATACGCTGACCGTGGGCAACATCATCGTGAGTAAGGGGCAGGCTTGGCGCATTGCCCATATCCCGCCGAAGCGTGGATTCGTCCTGGCGGCGAACGTCATGACAGGGGAGGCCGAAAAGCTGCTCCGCTCGAAATTCGACAACGGCGATCTTCTCGTAACCGACGAGGCCACGCTTGCCACGCTGCGGACGGTCCATCAAGAGGAAATCGAAAAGGCCATAGCCAAGGGCATCAGCATCGCACCGCTCGTCCAATATGATTATCCCGCACTTTTCACGCCGTTCCCTGCTTCCTGGGACGACAAGCGGCGGCAAAAGGCCGTCGAACTATGGCGGCGGATCAACGAAATGCGGGCCTTCAACGACCGTCAGCAAGGCCGAGGTTGGCAATTCGGCAAGGTCGATGATCTGAGAGAACACGCCGAACGCGATATTGCTTCCTGGGAGGCATATCGTGCGGAGGTCGCGGCGGGCGTGAAGATCAAAAAGCCCGAGGCCATTCCCCGCATCGTATCAAACGTGGACAACACCATCAGCGAATTGAAGGATGAAATCGACATTCTCGGCCACTTGCGTAAGCATCTTGAAAAGACCCTCCCGATTGAATTGCCGCCCTCCAATCTAAGGTAATCCAAAGGATCATGGGACCGACCCCGCAAATGTTCGCTTATCAGGGATAGAAGGGTGATCGAAGAAGTGTCGAATGAAAGTGGCCTCCGAAAAGATTCTGCCGCGCGGCGGCAACGGGCGGTCTGTTTTTCAACGTAGACGATTCCCCTTTCCCCACAAATCCATTTATGCGACCACGACTTCCCAAATTAGGTGTCCAGATCGTCGGACGCACGTTTCTTAGATTCATCATCGGCTGCGACGATGGCACCTTTTGGAATGGCACCGATTGGACTCCCCAACGCTCCAAGGCCCTGCTGTACGCGCACCTCGATTTGGTGCGAGTTGACTTACGAGAACTGAAAAGGAACCGCCGTAAGGCCCTATAAGGATTTCCTCAAATGCACGAAATCAATGACGTCAAGCCGACGAGCATTCGCCATATCGTCGGCCAAGTCGGAGTCGTCAAACAAGTCGGCGTGGCGTTGGATGCTGCGTTCGCGGACGGGCGGAAGTTCGATTCCGCGTTGCTTGTCGGCGGGCCAGGGTTGGGCAAGAGTGCCTTGGCCGCTGTGATTGCCGAGGAAATGGCGACCAATTTCCACGAAATCCTGGGCCAGAGCATCAAGACACCTTCTGACCTCAATGCGCTCCTCCTGTCCGCGAAAAACAAGGACGTGCTGCACATTGACGAAGGACACCTTCTGAAGAAGGAGTTTCAGACGGCCCTCTACTTGGCGATGGATCAGCGGAAATTCGTTGTGCAGAGCGGGTGCGGGCAGGCACCGTACAGCGTCCCCATCGAGGACTTCACTTTGCTCCTCAGTACGACAGATGAATACTGCCTTTTGCAACCCCTGCGCGACCGCATGAAAATGGTCTTGCGGTTCGAGTTCTATGACGAGAAAGAACTTGCGGTCGTCGCTATGCAGCGGGCCAAGGGCCTGCAATGGGATGTGGAGGAGACGGTATTCCCGCAGCTTGCCCAACGCGCCCGTGGGACTCCTCGATTGGCCTTGCGGCTCTTGCAAGCCTGCCATCGGGTTTGCAGATCGCAAGGGAAGCAGACCATTACCCAAGATCATCTTCGGCTTGCCTGTGAACTTGAGGGCATTGACGATCTTGGCCTCGGCCCCACAGAGAATAAATACCTTTCCATCCTCTTTCAAGGGCCTGTCCGATTGAACGTCATTGCATCGCTCCTGGGGTTGCCGCCAAGGACAGTCAGCCAAGTCACCGAACAATTCCTGATTCGGGCTGAATTGATTTGCAAAGACGACCAAGGCAGGCGGCAGCTTACGGCCCTTGGCCGAAATCGTGTCCATACTGCATCCAATTCGTGAGGAAATCGAAATGAACGAACCCGTGAAAATGATCGTGAGCAAAACGGAAATGGCCCGCATGGTCGGCCTGAGCAGGGCAAGGTTCTTCCAACTTGTGGGTACGACATTCCCGTACCCGCAATACGACCTGAGAACGCGCAGGCCGTTTTACCCGCCCGAACTTCAAGAAGTCTGCCTCTCGGTTCGGCAGCGGAACTGTGGCGTGGATGGAAAGCCGATCATGTTCTACTCACGGCGGCTGCAAACCACGCTTACGACAAAGCGGACGGCGAAGGCCGCACCCAAGAAGTCCAACGGCGACAACTACGGCCACCTGATCGAAGGCTTGAAGTCGCTCGGCCTCATCGTCGCCCCCGCTCAAGTGGCGGCGGCAATCAAAGAAATCTTCCCCAATGGAGTGGACTCCGTGCCTCAAGGGGAGGTCATTCGGGCCGTTTTCCTTCACATCAAGCGCAACAATCCTGCCGATAGTGTCGCGCGATACTAATGACTATACGCCCAGATAGAGCCTTAGACCGTCCAATTCCTTTCTGATTCGTTGGATTATCCTATGAAGAATTCTGCCGATAGTGTTTTCGACCGTATCCCTGTGGTAGACGGCCAAACCGCCCTGGCGGTCGCCTTCCTTGACACCCAGGATTTCTCCCCCCATACGCGGCGGGCATTCAGAAACGATCTGAACAAATTCGCCCGCTGGTTCACTGTTGCAAATCGTGAGCCGTTCTCCATCAAGAGGGTGACGGTCAGAGACGTGGCCGATTGCCGCGATTATCTTCGGCGCGTGGAGAACCAAGCGACGGCCACCGTCAATCGGTGCCTTGTCACGATCCGCTGTTTCTTCGACTGGCTGTTGAAGCAGGGCCACGTCGCCGCCAACCCCGCCCTGGCCGTGAAAGAGCTACGCCGCCAAATGCTGGCCCCCAAGGGGATGGAGCGCAGTGAGGTCCGCAAGCTGCTACGCGAGGTCGAACTTCGTGGGGATGTGCGGGCGGCAGCAATTTTCATTTTCATTCTTTGCACGGGTTGCCGAGTGTCCGACGCCGCCGACGTCGAAATGACGGACCTCATGCTTGGGGATCGTAGCGGGTCAGTGGTTTTCAGAAACGGCAAAGGGAACAAGCAACGCAACGTGCCGCTGCCGCTGATGGCCCGCCGCGCATTGGCCGCGTACTTGGAAACTCGCCCGCCGATGGGAACGGCCAAGGTCTTCCTTGGCGAACGCGGCCCGCTGACGGATAGAGGGTTCCGCGCGTTGTGCGACAAGTACAGCGCGATTACGGGCATCAGCATCCACCCCCACTTGCTGCGCCACACGATGGCCCATCAATTCCTGGCCGACAACAACAATGACCTGGTTTCCCTTGCCCAAATCCTGGGCCATGAAAACTTGAACACGACCGCAAGGTACACGAAGCGGACGGATGCCCAACTTAGCGAAGCGATTGAAAGGATGGCGTTTTGACATTCATTGCAAAACTCAGCCCAAGGGACAAGCAACGCAGTCGTCTCTATAAGGCAGAAAAAGAAACCAAGGCTTTCCTGCGCGATCCGTTGCCCTCGATTGTGGAGCTTCAAGGCTACGTGAACTCGATCTTGAAATCCCGTTGGTTGCAAGACCATTTCGGTTCGCGTATGCTTGCCCCAATAACGGTTCGTGGTGGGCGTAGTAAGGGACAGCGAGATGCTGATGCCCATAGTTTCATGTCCGAAATCTCGATGCCAAAGTGGTCGAGGAGTCGCTTTATCACCCTGCATGAAGTGACCCATATAATCACAGAACGATACTACGGCCAAGATATGACTGAATCGCACGGTCCAGAATTCGCCACCTTTCTGCTGATGCTGGTGGGCCATTTCCTTGGCGCACAAGATTGCCACGACATGCGTGACGCCTTCATAAGAAACTGTGTCGCGCACTCGTATCGGGAGGAAGAACAATGAAATTTCCACTTGGCGATATCGTCGCAACCCCCGCTGCCTTGAGAGCAATTCAAGACGCAGGCCAAGACCCCGATTTCTTTCTCGATAAACACTCCGCAGGCGATTGGGGCGAGGTCGATGGCTTTGACAGGAGGGCCAATGACGAGGCCCTGGTCAGCGGCGACCGCCTGTTGTCCGCTTATCGAACACTGAAGAATGTGCGGTTGTGGATCATTACGGAAGCCGAGGACGACAAGGGCAATCGTGCTGCCACGACCTTACTCTTGCCCGAACAATACTGACCAGGATATATCCTGGGAAACTAAGGATCGGGATGCATCCTACAATCATGATCGCCTCCATTCTACATGACGACTTTGACCGCCAGAAGTTTCTTGAGAACAGCTTGGGACTCGTTCGCGGTATGAGAACCCTACTCGATGGATTCGGAATGGCCGAGGCGCAGGCCATCGCCACCATCCTAAAGCACCTTGAGGAATTAATGCCACTTGACGAGGAGCATTGCAAGATTCTTCGGATGTATGCGACCTGGACCATACCGCTGCTGTGCAATGTTCTGTGGGATCAGGTCGATGGAGAGAAGGCAGCGGCCAGTGTGGAGGCCGTCGCAATGCAGGCGGCGCAGCACTTGCGGGGCGTTGTCTTCCGCTACACCGCCGAAGGCTTCTTCCGCAGGCTAGGGGCCGAGAAGGGCGTTGACTTTTACGCCTTTCGCAAAGCGACCCACCGACCTGAACCAAGGGATAGCTGATCGTCGCCACACTGTCGGGATTTATCCTGCGGCTTCAGGATTCATCCTGAACTCGTAGGATGTATCCTACATCGGGATATATCCCAGGCATACAACGAGTCCGATGAACTATGAACCGCCGCCTGCTCCTCGAATTCCTGATAACCGCCACCACCCCGCCACCGCGACCCGAATGCGAGATAATGCACTTCAATGAAGCCGAGGATGGCTCCGATGGCATCACCATCGAGTGTCGTGGCCTGAGTTGTGGGATGAGTCCTGATGCAGACGGCTCTTGGCATGTCTCCTTCACGATCTATGCCACGACCGTCTTTCCTTTCGGGCCGATCCTGACAACGCGGAAGGTTCCATCTCCCAGGCTGAAAGAGAAGTTGCTGACCATCCTGGGCATCAAGACGGCATTCGACGGCGACCCAATCTACCCGTCCCTCGTCGGAAGATTGTCGTCCACACCCGATCCCAATGAATTGTTGGTGAAGATGCAGAGGCTCATGGCGACCGTCGAATTGCCCTCGCTCTACATCGAACCGAATGACGAAACGGAAGAGGACGAGGATTCCCATTAAAAAACGCTAAGACATTTCCAGAAATATGGAAATGGCAAAAGAAATAAGTTTTCAGGGACTCCCGTAACCCCGCCCTGTGCAGACATGACACCCACGCCCTCAATCTTGCTGCCTCTTCCTATTGAGTTGCCTGATGAAGTCTTTGAGGAGCTAGACTGCCACCAGAATGGGACGCAGTACGCAGTCTTCCATTACGATCTTCGCACGGGCCGCATTCTTCGGGAAAACGGCATGAGCATCAAGGCATGTCCGAACGAATGGGTCTTCGCGGCCCTCTACGTCCATCCTGCTCTTGCTGATTGGTGCGACAGGAACAAGGTCCAATTGCTGACGGGCACGCATTGGCTGATCCACGACTACCGCCATCGCAGGTCGTTCCTTGCCGATCCCCGCACCGCAATGAAGTGTGTTGCGGAGCAGGCGTTGCCCGCCAAGGGTCGCTCTTGAACGGTCTAATCCGCATCGGCCAACATACGATCACCGAACTACGTCAAGCGGAATTGGTCAATACCGTATTCTTTACTGACGGTCTCGACAGCTTATGCTAAATTGCCCGTCATTTCGGACTCCAAAGAAATAACCTTTGCCAAATTCAGCGTTTCGCTCGCATTCTGACCGCCGTACTTGGCAACCTTTTCGCAAATCGCCTGCGGCCATTCGGGATAGTTCATTTGAACAATTGCGGTTACTTCGGCAAGAGTATAAGGCAGTAGGGGGACTTTGAGGAATCTTGTATCGAACGCATCGAACAAAAGGCCGCGTTCGGTAGTGGCTATCACCCAACACACATCGCGGCAATTGGCCGTCCATCCCAATTCTGTACACAAAATACGATCCTTGGGTTCAGTGGCTTTCAAAACGCCCTGCACCACCGAATCCTTCAACAAATGCACTTCGTCAATGAACACGATCATGCAGGGCAAATCAAAATGATTTTTGGCTGCCTCTTGCAATTCCATAGTAGGGCTCATCTCTTCAAGTGCCCTAGAAATTGCAACAAGAACATCATTGACGGTTGTTGTAGTCTGGGGGTGAATGACAACAAAAGGCAGACCGACTTCCTCGGCCAGCAATGCCGCAAGCGTGGTTTTGCCAGACCCAGGCCCGCCGATAAATGCGAAATTGAATTCCCTTAGAGCGTGATTGTGACGCTGCAAAGCGGCGAAAATGGCCCGCGACAGGATGTTCTTAGCGTCTGCATTTCCGATGAAACGAGCAAACGGCCTGTTTGTGTTGTCGGGGCGAACACGGGCCTTTGCCTCTTCAGCAGACAACGGCGGAAAAACCTTTTCACCTTGTTGTGACATAGTGCTACGCTTTCTACGCTCGGCATGTCCGCGAAGTCGTCCGCGATCAACGACTAGACCTTATAGGCGGCATAAACTTCCGCGTAGGGTTTGTTGCACATGGAGGCAAAGCAGTTGATGATCCAAATTTGCTCCGCTTCCTGTAAACTTAGACCGACTGGACATGGCCGTTGAATGGATACCTTGTACTGCTTCCAGTTGGCATCTCCTCCGCAGATCACCGCCTCGCCGCTCTTTCGATCACCGACGAAAACCCACTGTTCGCCTAAGCCGTTCTCAAAGTAGCCGACGTACTTTCCCGCAGCGTCAAGCGACGGTGCGGAACCACAATCGGCACCATGCAGATTGTCGATCTCAAGCAATCGCTCGCAGTCGTTAGCTTTCTTCTCAATCATGTTGTTCTCCCTTGCAAGCATAGAACACGACCCTGTTGCGCATGGCTCTCTCTCGTACTAGCCAAGCATAGCACCGACCACGAAAAGTCGCAAGCTGATCCACAATTATCGCTATCGTAGGTCGTTCATTGCCGATCCAGATGAAGTGTATTGAGAAGCAAGCCATTCCCTAATTGCGTCTTATCTGTTCATAAGCCCACGCGAACAAAGCCATAGCAGCCGCTCCACCCGCGAGACCGTATTCTCGTATCGCGGCCATTGCTGCTTTCTCTGCGCTGTAGCCCAGAAGGAAGCCGATGCGCCACGCGACCTTTTCTTCCTTTTCGGGCGTGTCGATCATCGCGGGCGGCAGATGCCGCTTTATGGTCCGCCAAGGCTCCCGTTGCTGCCAAGGAATGTCCTCGGGATTGAATTCTTGATGGACTAGGCCGACCTCTTTAGGATCAGTGAGCCACCTGATCTTGGGTGGGCGATTGGTGCCCGTGGGCTGCTTTTGCGGGAAGGGCGAGTTCTGCCCTTTCTCCTTCTGCCACGCGACGACCATATCGAAAATGCGCGACTTCACTTGATAATATCGGGCCTCGGGAACCGTGCGTTTCATGGCCTCCATCAAAACGTCGGCCACGGACAGAACAAAGGGCAGGCCGAAGCTGTCGCGCATGAAGCCGTCCTTCATGACCGCGATGCACTCCTCGATCTCGTCGCTGTCTTTGGTTTGAGCCATTTTCCTGTCTCCCACGTAATGATACGTCGGAGGGGAAGGGGTGGCTTGTTTTCACTTGCGGCATTCGACCACGATCAAGCGGCCCGCCGTTTCGCTTCCGTCCATCGAGAGGGAAAGGATAGAATGGCGGGGCCATCGTCTTGCGAAGTGGGTTCATCTTGGTCGAAAAGGGATAAGGAACGCTTCCGCCGTCGCCATGCATATCCCAGGAGTCCTATTGAACCAGTGGCAAGAAGAGCCAAGGTGGAGGGTTCGGGGGTCGGGGTGAGAAGAAATGCGTCATACTGCCCGTTGGGATTGATGCCGTTGCCGCAGATTTGGCCTGAATTGTTGATGCCTGTGGCAGACCATAGAGTCCAACCAGAATTGGGGTCTATTAAGTTGTTCAAGTCCACAGCAGGCCCGTCGCCGTCCCAAAGCAAGGCGTGGTTGCCCGCAGGCAAATACTCAAATCCCACGACTTGCCCGCTGTTGTTGATGCCATTGGCGAAAGTCTCTACAAGTGGACCGACAGGCGGGCCGAGGTACTGCATGGTCCCATCGCTGTATAAGAAGGCACCATACGTCAAAAAATGCCCATGCCCAGATTGCAAGTTGCCGTAACCCACAACCTGCCCACTGCCGTTGATGCCATTGGCGATACTTGTGTAAATGTCCGAACTGTCACTTCCCATGAGACTGCCGAGGTCCTGAAACGCGCCATTGCTATAAAGGAAGGCGTGGGCATCCGACCCCCACATCTGGCCCACGACTTGTCCACTGTTGTTTATGCCGATTGGAGAAAACTCACCAAGGTTTTGCATAGTGCCGCCGCTATAAAGAAAACCACCACCCTCCCATCCCCCCACGATCTGCCCACTGTCGTTGATAGCCGTGGCCCCACTAGACGATCCGCCGCTCACAGTACCGACGTCTTTCATGACACCGTTGTTGAACAAGAAGGCGCGATAGGCACCACTACTAAGGCTTGAGTATCCCACGACCTGCCCACTGTTGTTGATGCCAGTAGCTTGACTTCCCGTTCCGCCACTGAGAGTGCCGAGGTCTTGCATGACGCCATTGCTGTACAAAAAGGCGAGTTGGGCACCGCTAGTAAGGTTTGCGTATCCCACGACCTGTCCGTTGTTGTTGATGGCAGTGGCGTTGCTGCTTGTTCCGCCGCTCACAGTACCGAGGTCAGTCACGGTGTATTGGACTTGCCCCCAGGCGTTTCCGACAACTGCCGCCAAAAGGACAGCCAAAATTACAAAAGAGTTTCTCATCTCAAGGCCCTTTTCAATCAAACGGTGCAACGCACAGGCCGTCGCCAAAGGACGAACGGCCAATGAGCGAGAAGGAGAGGGAAAAATGAGGCCGAAAAACCTTCCCGCTGGATCATTTGTCCGTTCCAAGGCGGCGGAAAATACTCCCTGCGCATTCCGCCATTATCGCCATGTCGATCTTGGAATGCAACTCGGACGGAATGCAGGCCCGTTTTCCAGAGGGGCGGCGAATGGGGCCGAGAGGAAGAAACCGAGAACCGCAAGGCGGGAGTTACCGTCAGGTCGAATTTGGCTGCGAGAGGAACGGCAGCTTGCAACGGGTTGATTTGATTTGGACGGCCACGTTGACGCTGCCGACAGGTTATTTCTCTTGCCCAAGCCCTGGTAGAATGAATGCGATGCCCACGTTGAGGGGATTCCAATGAAACGCCGACAAGTTCTCACTTTGGGTGCGGCCTTACTTGTCGCTTGCTACCCGTCAATCGCTGCCGCCGCCAACCGCTGCCGCCGCCAACCGCAAATTCGTCTTTAAGATCAAGAAGAACGGGAACATCGTGATCGAGGCCAAAGATGCCGAAGCCGCGAAGCACAAACTGCGGGAGCGTTATCCTGATTGCGAGATTCTGGAGATGGAAGAGAGGTAAGGTCGGCAGATCGCAGCTATTCGACTTTACTCGGGCTCATGCCGCTACCGTAAGTGGCGCAAGTATTATTGGAATGCACTATACGGCTCCTTCAACCTCCAAGTGAAATCGTACTCCCCACGTTCCCACTTGGCATGACCGTGGATCGTGTTGCCGTCCTGATCTAACGTGCCTGTCCGCGTCTGGGCCTTGTAGCCCTCGGGCTTTGTATGGACAAGGCGTGCCGTGATCTCCCCGTCTTTGGAAATCGTCCCATCGGCACGCCAGTGGACCTCAACGCCGTTGTCGTCATTGTATGTGCAGTGGGCGACGAATTTGTTGTCGTCCTGTTGAATTGTAACGAAGCGTCCTTTCTCTGCCCACTCGGACCACTTTCCAGCGATCAGCGGGTACTCGCCCGTCATTCGCCATTTCGCCGCAGGTTGGGTGGGTGTTTCCGCCAAGGGCTGTTGTGTCGTTTGAGCGACCTTCTCGGTTACGGGTTCGGGCTGCTTCTGCGCCTGTTCCTCAATCCTCTTAATCGAGATATTGCGGAACCGAACCTCCTTATCCCAGCACTGCAACATGATCGGGCCAGGATTGAAGTCCTGAATAGGCAATGTATCCTCCTTATCAGTCGGCCCGCTGATGTACGCATGGTCAATAATGCGTGTGCCGTTCATGGTGACGGTGACGACCTGCCCGACTAACTTCACATTTAGCGTGTTCCATTTCCCTGGCCCAAGATAGGCGTTCTCGCTCGGGGCAACTTGGCCGATAATCGCACCGCATCTCGATTTGGGAGGGGTCTGTGGCTTGTGGTCGTACAATTGGACTTCGTACACGCCCCTCAAGAAAACACCGCTATTGGCCCCATCTCCCATCAGAAAGTCAAGCTGCAACTCAAAGTCTTGGAATATCGCGTCGGATATCAGGTCCAGCCTCCTCCCCTGTGCTGTGCAAGTCAGTTCCCCATTTTCCACGCTCCAACAATTAGGGCCGTCAGGCTTGCGAAGATGCCAGCCATCGAGAGTCTTACCGTCGAACAACGTGATCCACCCCGTCGGGGTCGAAACAGATTGGACTACGGAAACTTTGGGCTTCACCTGCGATGGCTGCACCTTTTTAGACGAATCCACCACTTTCTCAGAAGGCTCTCGCCCATCTTGCGCTGCTGCGGCAGGTGTTTCTTCACCCTGCGATTGAGCCGCATTGTCCTTGTCCGCGTCAGATTTGGCGACCTGTTTGTTGCCACCACGCATGTAGACGAACGCTCCACTCCCGATGAGTGCCGCCACAATCAGTACGGCCAATGCCAGCGGCAGAATCGAGGATGAATGTCGTGATTGCGGAGTTAGGGAAGGCGAGATTCGTGGCGGTTCATCTTCGGGTGGAATAGGCGGCGGCTCATCCTCCGTGGGCGAGGAAAACAATCCTTCGACCGATGATGCTGGCCCCCACGCGGCCATGCCTTCTTTCCAAACGAGATCAGTAGGCTTGAGTTGGGTCGAGGATGCAAGTTGCTTCAACTCCTCCACGGGCACAGGCCCTTGTCGTTGGCCTCGCTGCGTATAGTACCACTGATCCGCCATAAGCATGTTGCCTTTCGTTAAGAGTTCTGTAAGGTCAGTCGAATTGGCCCAATGGATTACTCCGTGTTTTCGCCCTTCAAGAAGGAAACTTCTGCTTGTTTTTGAAGTCTGGTTTCGTTATAGTTTTGATCTGTGTAAACGAAGATGCCTTGCTGTAAGTGAATAGTCCAAGGAAAGTCAGGGGAGCAATGATCGACATACGGTACGACATGACATACGCCTTCCCCGCAAATAACATAGAACTCCCATTTGCACTTAAAGCGAGCGTCAATGACACGATTTGCCAATACCTCTGGGACAAACCACTGCATGTATGTAATAACGCTAATCAATTTCTCTGGTTTAGGATTCTCAGAAGGTTGTATAGGCACCACAAGAACCCACTGGTACTGAGCATCTGAGTGAAATGTCTCAACCTTCTTCCTCCCCAAGAAGGCTTTGTGGACTCCCCTTGGGTGGCGTCCTTTCAAATCGACAATCTTGCAACCACCCAAGAGTTGCCGTGCCTTTTCGGTCTCCCGATCAGTACCCGATTGGCTTTTGGCTTCCGCAGTTACAGGGTGTGCAGGGCTGGAATCATTTCCTTTAACAACGCTCGTTCCATTTGCGCTCGATTCCTGCGCAGGCGTTACCTCGGGGATGGCGGGTTGTTGTTCGCCTGCTTGTTGTTTGCTGACGGTAGGCCCTTCACCGCCGTCAGACGCGACCTTGGTGGGCGCGACGTTGCGAGTTCCTGAAAATGAATTGGCAAAAAGAATGCCAAGCCCAAGGACGGCAACGCCTATCCCGCCAATCGCAACCCTCATCGGGGTAAAGAGCAGGAAAAGGGACGGCGTGATCTTCGGCGCGGTCGTTGGCGCAATCCCTGGCGAAAGAGGAGGAGGTTCAGCTTTCGAGCGTGAAGGGAACAGCCAAGAGAGTTCTGACGCCCGCCGCCATGACGCCATGCCCTTCTTCCAGACCAGATCAGTGGTCTTGAGTTGGCCCGTAGATGCAAGTTCTTTCAGTTGCTCTTCAGAAAGAGGCCCGCGTCGTTCACGATTTTCCGTGTAGTACCATTGGTCTGCCATGTTGTGGTTCCTTGTCGTCCAATGCTCACTCGTTCTTGGCGCGTTTCAGGATAAGAATAACAGCATTCCGCTCGCCAAATGCCTTTGGACGTTCGCCGCCATTCTCTCCCAAGCAAACGGTTAAGTCGTCTTTCGCCAAATCGTAGATGCCAAGCGTCGGCTTGTCCTCCATGCCTGGGGGCGGCACCAAGTCGATTCCCTTCGGCTTGGTCGAGGGCCTTAACACGAATAGTGTTATCTTGGATTCACTACGAGGGTGTTTGTCGAGAAACGTGAACGTGTTCCCTTTGAAGATCACACGTAGCTTCGTGGGGTCAGGATTGGATTCTGTCGTGCCATCGAGTGAACCCGCAATGACATTCCAAGTGCCCTGGATTCTTTCGAGGTCTGTGGACGAAAAAGCCGCTCGGAAGAGCATGAACAAGAGAGCCAGCGGGATGGCGACTGCCACCGAGAATCCGCCGACTAGCGCAATTCGGTTGGTAGTCATTGGTCCTGGTTTGAATCGCCTCACGCCCAGAAACGCTACCGCCGTGCTGAACGCCGCCAAAAGCAAGAACCCCAAGACAGCCAAGCCGATATTATTGCCCGTTGACCCTGCCTCCCGTGCGGGCTTTGTTTCTGTCGTGGGCTCCGTTCTTGTTTTCGGACTCTCGCTGTTGGCAGCGGTCACGCCTTTATCATCCTTTTGCCGTCGCCATATTCCCGCAAGTGCCTTCGCATCCGAGTGGCTAGGTTCCCCCAAGACCATTTCATCAACGGAAGTGAACTCGATGTAAAACACCACTTCATCTTTCGGCTTTGGGGGTTCTTTGATAGGGGCTGGCGGCGGTGACTCATCCGTATCCATTCGCTTCGCGGGGGCCGCTTCTGTTGCATAGATGCCGCCAAGAGCCTCTCCAAGTGCGCGGGCAGCGACGAGGAAGGTTAGGGAGTTGTTCGTAAGTGAGTATTTCATCACTTTCTGACTCCCCTTGTAGGCCATGACCACCGAACCACCTGAAGTGAAACGGAGCGAATGAGAGTCGTCCTTGGTCCAGGTGCCGACGATACGCGAACTTGCTTGGGGGCTTTGCTCATCCTGTGCCGACGTGCTTGTGCTTGAGTGTCCAACGAGCATTGCGAAAATCACGGCCAAGGCGTAGCCCCCTCCCATCGACGCCAACGTCACGCGGCTGTCATTCTGTGGTGTCGCTTGAAGCCCGAATTTCGCCACGACCCATTGGGCCACGGGTGCGACAGGATCGTCTTGGTTCAGGAATTGTTGTCGCAGTTCGGGCTTGCGCAGCGCGAGGAATGACCACACGCCGATGGGCAGGGCGATTACCGCCGAAATACACTTCAGTATTCCCGCTGGCATCCAGACCCACCCGAAGAGAACGAAAAGGGATACGACAATAGCGATCCTGTAGTCTTTCTTCTGAATCGTGAGGACCGCCGCCGCAAGGATGAATCCGTTTTGAAGGAGGCCCAAGATGCCCGCGACTGAGAAATGCAGGCACAGCAGGAAGGGCAAACACGCCGACACGATCAAGGCGATGCCAATTAGGGTCAGCGGCGAGTGCAGTATGTAGTCGAGGGAACCACGCGCTCTGTGCGTCCACGGCACAGGGGGTGGCAACGCTTCCGCAGGGATTGGTGGTGGCTCATCTTCAGGCGGGATCGGGGGTGGTTCATCTTCAGCAGGTTTGGGAATCAGCCCCTCGATTTCAGCGGCAGGCACCCAAGACGCCATGCCCTTCTTCCAAACCAAGTCGGTCGGCTTTAGTTTGGCCGAGGCCGCAATCTCTTTGAGTTGCTCCTCGGACATTGGCCCGCGTCGTTCACGATTCTCGGTGTAATACCACTGATCCGCCATTGGCCCTGCTCCTCGGCTTGCAAGTTATCGAGGGATAAACCATTCAGCGGCCAACGATCCTCCGAAGCCAGACTTCAGCCCGATGGGAACATGGCTGTAGGACGCGAACGCACAAGAAAAAAGGAGAGCGTCGAAACTGAGAAACTGCCCGCACAGCCCCTACCACGGGGCAAAAGAGAACAGAAACCCAGCCCGACGCTCCCCAGACGGGGAGCGCGAGCCAAGTAACTGCATCTCTTTTTCAAGAACCCGAAGGTTCAGGTGGTAGTTTTGTGCGGAGCAATTACATGACGTTCACGCCGTCAGTCGAAATGTATCATCTAGCCGTTGCTCGGCTTCAAGTCTCCTTATTCAATTGGTCGCTGCGTTTTCGTACCCTTCGTATAGAGGGGACAATCGCCATTCTAGCCACGGGCAGGGGGGCAAGCAATATGCCCCGATTTTCCCAAGCGGCACGAAGCGTGGCTGCAAACCCGAGGCGTTTCGAGCCTTGAAGCCCCGCCAAGATCGCGTTAAATTGATGCTTTTCCAAGGAGCAAGCCACTATGCCGACCCAAGACAATCTTCAAGCCGCATTTGCGGGCGAAAGCCAAGCCAATCGGAAGTATCTGGCCTTCGCTGGCAAGGCCGAGGCGGAAGGTTTCCCCCAAATCGCCAAGCTGTTCCGTGCCGCTGCTGCCGCTGAAACCGTCCACGCTTTATCGCATCTTCGCGTGATGCAGGGCGTGGCCGATACGAAGCAGAATCTTCAAGCGGCCATCGACGGCGAGGAGCATGAATTCAAGGAGATGTATCCTGCCTTCATCGAGATCGCGGAGAAGGAGGGAAATCGGGCGGCGGTTGTTTCGTTTCGCAACGCGAACGCCGTCGAAAAGACGCACTTCGACCTGTACTCCAAGGCCCTGGAAACCTTGAATGCGGGCAAAGACCTCTCGCCTGCCTCGATCTTCGTCTGCGATATCTGCGGCCATACGCATGTAGGCGAGGCTCCCGACAAGTGCCCCGTCTGCGGTGCGCCCAAGACGAAGTTCAAGGTAGTGGCGTAGAAGCCTGGAAATCAGTCTTCTAATCAGGTAAGCAGCACACGGCCTGTGCGCTGGGCGACGAGCCTTGTCGCAATTAGAGGTTTAGTATGTCTCGGGACACTGGTTGGAGGCTTCGAGCCTCCACTAATTGCCAAGTCCGAGAGGCGGACCTATAATAGTCCGATTGGGACACTTATGAGCGTTTTGAGCGAGACACAGAGAGAGCAAGTATCCCCGAAAAACACGGGAAAAACGGCCATTTCTCGACCTTCGTCTCTGTCCGTCCCGCCGCCTCCATAAGCGGCCACCTTTGAAAACGAGGGTGGCCGCTTTCATTTCTTGCCGCAACTTGTTTCTTTTTAATGGGTTGCGACACCGAGAACTTGGCCTATCGCTGTCCCACTCGGCGGTCATTTTTGGGGCAAAACATGAAATAGTCCGATAAAACGGCCTAACTTAGTCCGTCATAAACCCACGGCCTACGGCCGTGCGACCCTGGGGGCTAAGCCGTTCCGGCGTGCCCCGAAATAGCATACGCTCTGACTCCTGGGAAAGCCCTGTTGGGCAGGAGAAAGAGCG
>Ga0073936_10004838_pt1 | contig 18425 bp, 6 predicted proteins | sample AliMusrvi5mmetaG_FD_87041 | JGI IMG/M metagenome (GOLD analysis project Ga0073936, IMG submission 87041) | Freshwater lake bacterial and archeal communities from Alinen Mustajarvi, Finland, to study Microbial Dark Matter (Phase II) - Alinen... | ecosystem: Environmental > Aquatic > Freshwater >... | reverse complement strand
GCCGAGGATGCCCGGGCACCGTAGTTGCCGGCCTGCGAATAGAACCTAGCTTCGATATTGCGTATCTCTGAGGTGGCCGCCCCCCCGAACAACGGCACGCCAACGCTCGAGATTTCCGCGTCTGGCGCGGTGTGGTTGAAGGGCGCATCGAGCATCACTTTGACGCCTTTGTTATACGCCGCACTAACCAAACCCTGAAATGCCAGCATGGCAGCCTCGCGGGTGTTGCCCACTGACATCAGAGGATTGACTTCAAAAAAGTTTTTCACGGCATAGGGACTGCCTGGATAATCGGTCTCGCCCTCAATCCCGATCGGATGGATCGGCTGGAACCACAACCAGTTGCACCCCAGGTTTTTCAAATAGTCCAAATCCCAACGATTGCTGGCGTTGTGCGGCGCGTTAGGCGCATTGTATAAATCCTCGAACGTGCTTCGGTTCGCGAAATCATCGCTGGAATCTGCGGGCGTGTTATCGCTCGACTCGACGGTGAGCACGTTCAGTTCATACAAGCTGATGTTGCGGGCATCCACCGGGGATACAACGATGGCGTGATCGCGCCGCCCGGACGTGGTGTACCAGCGCCACGCCGGATCCCCCTGGACCTTCCACCGGGCAGTCAACCGGTAGGCACCGGTTTTCTGCGCATTCAGGGTGAGGGAATAACTGCCGCCACCCGCAGCACTCATGGTATAGGCAGTGAAGTAATTGTTATCTCCAACGACAACCATGTTGCCATCCGGCGGCAGGATTCCGTCCTCAATACCGTCGCCATTGGCATCCAACTCGGCGAGGTCACGGCGGTTCAGATTAGTGAACAACTCCACAGAAGTCACGTTGGCCTGACCAGGCGCAAACGTCACAGCCAACGGCAGCGCATCGCCGGCCATCTCATCCACAAATACATGAGTGGTGGTGTAATTGCCGTTCTGACCGTTGACGGTGAGCACCGGGTCGCCGATCGTTCCATTCTGATAGACAAACAACGCGTTGTCCGTTCCCGCCTGGTGATCGGCAAATTTCTCATCGTTGGTGGCGGGATTCCACAGCCCGATCTTGTAGCGCACTTTGCCTCCAAGTGGCAATCCCGCCAGCGCGTTGCTGATCGTTCCACGCCACCATGCCGCATTGCCGTTGCCGCTGGTGTCGCCTTCCACACCATCGAATTGAAGCGCTATGGCAGTGCTACCGGCATCCGCCACCCCCAGTGCGCCGCCGGGCGAGGTGGCGTCGGTGCCGGTAGGGTCCAGCCGATAGTATAGCGCACCTGCAGTGGCCCAACGAGTGTTAAGTGCGCCGCTGCTGCCGATGTAGCCGGTTTTGAGCCGGACCTGCAAATCGTTACCGGCGACGGTCCGGTTGTTAGCATGGAACACCCAACCGGGACGATTGCGGATAGAGAACGGCGCGGCCTGGGCGCTGGCTTCGCTTGTGGTGGTGTGCGTGGCCTCGTCCGAACCGAACAGATAGGTGGTTTCCGGGCTGCCCCCGCTGTAGGTCACTTTGATATAATACTCAACCACGTCAGTAGCGGCGATGGTGGTGGTCGGAATCACGGCTTTCCAATACTGGTTCGCACTGACGTTGGAACTCCAGCCCAGCGCGACCGGCGTCCAAGCGCTGGCGGTGCCGCCGCGCGGCGTCATGCGGTAATAGACCGTGCCACCGGTTTGATTGTCGCCGCCGCCAAGCCACACGCCCTGGTAAATCGTGGCATCCGCCGCAGTGATCTCATAGACCGGATCACGCATCGTCTTGGAAATCTGCGATTCGCTCAGCGACGGCAAATGCCATGCATTGCCAGGCGAGGCTAACAAGGCGGTGCTTAGACAGATATACAGGAAAAAAATCCGTTTCATGTGGGTTTTGTGTTAGCCATCTATTGCCCCGGCGGATACTGGATACTCACCCTGTAAAAACGCCGGTCGCTGCTGGTTGGCGGCGTACCAGTTGCAGTGCCATCGTCAGTCCAACTGACGACGCCCCCGGTGCCAGACAGGGCGGCTCCCGCGCTTGTCCAAGGCCCGGCGAGGTCGCCGGCAAAGTATATCTGATAAATCCGGTCAATCAGGGTGGAAAACTGGAGGGAAAACCGCCCCTGCGCGTCCTTGCCGACGGTCACTGTCACGCCCATGGGGTGGATCACGGTGGGATCCAGGCCTAACACGTATTTTTGGCCGTTGGTCATGCCATCGCCCGAGGCGGCGGGTTGGTTGGCCACGGTTGGGTCAGTGATGCTGAGAGCGTATTGTTGTTTCCACCAGTCGGGGATTGCGTCGGCGGCGGTGGAAATCGATACGCTAGGCCCGGTTTCAAACGCAATCGCGAACGTCTGCCCGTTGGTGACGGCAACTTCGATTTGTTCTGTCTGCGCCTGATTGCGCATGTTGAGCGTGTCAAAGCCGGAATTGGGGTCGCGATCAACGGCGAAGTTGTTATAGAGTGCCGTGTATCCTTCGCCGTATTTGATGAACGAGCGGACGGTCCGCTGCTGCGGGGTGCGATTGATGACGCTAACCTCGCCGTGGGTCGTATCATGAACGCTGGAGAGGTTCGCCTGGCCACTGACTAGCAGATCGTACAAATTTGGAGACATACCATGTCGGACATAAACCGTGTTCACACCGGCACCGAGGTCATAGCGCGCGGCCAACCTGCTGGAACGCGGTGCCAACGTGATCGTCTTGGTAATCTTGCTGTCGCTGCTGGCAAACGTCCAACCGGTGCCGCCCGCCGCCGGGGTGACCGCATACACGTTGTTCACATAGCCATTGGTTCCGACACCCGCGCCGCCGGTCTGAGCGAACCAGTCCTTGAATCCGCTGGTTCGCAACGCAGGTTGGCCGGTGCTTGTCGAGAGATGGACGTTGCCCTCCTCCTCGGTTTCGGAGCCGGCATATCCGAGCGGATTGCCGACAGTTTGGAACACCTCGCCGCTGAGGATGTCGCGCACCCAGGCATGCGTCATCCGCCCGCCAAGGCACTCAAACAGGGCGAACACCCGGTCGTTGAACAACAGGTATTCCGGCTCGCCGTCCTGATCCACATCCGCCGCCTCGGCCACTGCCGTGATGGTGTAACTGCCGGTGGCCGCCGCCGCCGCCCATGCGTTTACCCGGCTGTAAATTGCGGCGCTGCGCGTTTGAGCCTGCGCAAATTTGGCAAAGGCTGCCATGTTCTGAAATGTAGTGTCCGGGTTGATATAGGCACCACTGCTAAATTTGCTCAGGTCGTTAGCCGCCTGGTTGTGAAATGCCGTTTCGAATACCGAGGCATGCACCGTGCCGCGCGCCAGTTTGGCGAGCGAACCATACGGCCCGCTGATGCCAGCCACGCTGTTCCAGGTGCTATCGGCCAAGCCGCTGCCCGAGCCTATCTGTCCATAGGCAGCCGGCAGCGCCGCGCCGGCCCGGATATCAAACACTTTGCTAGACAAACCTTCCTCAAGTGCCGAGCCGATATACCAGTGGTCATAACTCTGCTCGGTGGCATGATCTATCCAATCCTTGGAAACCTGCGCCAACACCAAGCCGGTGCCGCGCTGCACCACACCAAAGCCGACGGGCGTGCCAGGAGTGGGCGGAACGGCGGTGTCAATCTGCCCAGTAGCTATCTGGTCGGCCGTCACAAGTTCGATCCACGGATGACTGGCCAGCCACGCAATATTGAGATCATAAGCATCGGCTGCATCTTTATTAGTAAAATCCTCCCAGTTATTGACCAGCACCACGACCTGGTCGTTCGGGCCGCTGCGTGCCTTGTGTTGTAGCAGCTCGCGCAGCACCAGCGGCAGGCCATGGTCATTATTTTGGAGCAGATAGGCACCCAGCCCGTCGTTGATAACCAAACAGGTGGTGCCGTTGATGCGATTGAGGCGGTAGCCATCACTACCGAGGGCGGAGGCGCGGCCAAACCATTTCAAGACATGGCGCATTTGGTCGATGAAGGTGAAGCCGTAGCCGAGGTCATGCACCTTGTCGAGCACCCCGCTATCCGAAACGCGCTCGGGCGTCCAGAAGACATTGCCGGAAGGCGCGTGGCCGTAGATGATTGTTAAAAACTCAGTGGCTAGCGCCACGTTGTCGCGGTTGAACGCCTTGCTGAAATACGGCAGAATATGATCCGAAAATGTACTACCTAACAAATCGATAGTGCCGTCGCCGATAAGACTGGCGATGCGTGCGTTGAGCGCCGGGCCGTCGCGCCACGCGTGGCCGGACGCAGGATCTGCCGCCGCCCATTGGATCGCCGAGGCCAGCGTTGGCGTGATGTGCAAGGTGAGCGGGACCTGATAGGCCTGATGGACATCCAGCGGCCGGTAGTATCCCGCGCCGCTGCCGGTGTTGATGAGGTTCTGGATCGTGCTGCCCGGCTGGATCGCCTGATTTCCATGGATGATTGACATTACCTTGATGCGTTTGCCGCGGTCGTTATCGCCGCTGAGCCCGACCCAGGCATAGAGCACACTCTTAGCGCCGGAGATATTCACTTGGTCCTGCCAGTAATCCGAGGCGATCCAATCGTTGCGGATTGCATCGCGAATGTCCGAGCGACCGCCTAGGTCCCCTGCCCCCGTCGGACTGTTCTGGGTGCCGTCCTTGGTGGTGTAAACCTGATAGTTCAAGGTCGTGGCGTCGCCCCCCCAACCCGCATCGAGCAGCGCCTGGCGGCTGATGGAAAACTCGACCGCGTCGAGGTCGGAGTTGAAATAGGCCTTGCCGAATCCATTGGCAGTATTCTGGTCGCGTACGGTCACATTGAACGACGACAAATCCTGACCAATAGCCGTCGAGTGGGCACCGGCACCTGTACGCGTCTTATCCCACAGATAGATGTGCCCGTTGTCTGACTGATAGCAGGCGACCACCGCTTGCCAGCGCATGGCGGTACCGGTGTCCACCTGATCGGGCAGGTTATATTCACCGGTGCCCGGGTTGCCAAAATTAATAGCCACATAGATATCCAGGTTGCCCTGCTCGGCCAACGCCTTTAGATCATTCATGTCCACCCGAAAATAAAATTTCCCGTCGCCGCCAACACTCGTTGCCCCGCCGTCGCGGGCGTAAAACGCCACCATATCACGCGACGTGTCCCAACCATCGTAGGCGTGGTAAACATCCGACCCATTGTAGTTCGGGCCGTCGCCGTCATAGTAATCCAGCGCGATCAAATCGTCGGCACTCCAATCAGTGAAATGATGGTTGTTCGTCACCGCGCCCACCGTGGTCGCCACTCCTGGTCCTATCTGGATCGTTCCGGGCGGCGGCAGCGTGGGTTGTCCCGAGACATGCGGGTCCATCCCATTTAAAAATTTGGTTAGATTATTAATACCGTCGCCAGCGGGCGATCCGTTAGGTCCATTATCGGTGTTGGTGATGATCTTACCGGTGTGCAGGTTGTAATGACCGATCACCCCGTCGTCCCATGGATCAAGACCGAAGCGCACCTTCCAACCGTCGGGCAGGCCATCGCCGCTAGTACTCTGGAGTCGCGGGTCGGTTTCCAGCCATGTGATATCCAGCCCGTCGCTGCGGACATTGCCAGTGGGGCGGAAGGCGGCAGCCAGACGATTCTTGTCGAGAGCAGTGGAGGTGAAAGTCGTCCCTGCCGAGGAGCCGCTGACTTCGAGATAAGGATAACAGAAATCGGCGTAGCGAAAGGTAACATTCGTCCCCTGGCGCGGCACGGTGACGGACTGCGTGAAGCGGGAGAAGGTTTCGAGTACGACGAAATTGCCCGCGCTATCGGTTTGGTTGCGGTCGATGATGGCGAGATCGACGATACCGTTGTGGTTAGCGTCCTTAGCGCCGTCGGTCATGGCGCAGCCGGTGGTGTCTGGGCTATTTGGGTCGGTTTCGAGCCAGACTGCGTTGGGCGAGCGGGCCAGCACCTTGGCGCGGTCCACCCGCGATGTGTTATAGAGCGTCGGCGGATGGGCGATGACTTGCACGATCCCGCCAGCGTCGGGCACCCCGATGTCCACCCGGCCATTGTGAACGACCTGATAGTTCGTCACCCCGCCCGTGCCAGTCGTGACGAGATAGCTGCGATCCTCCACCCCGTCGGACAAGCCGTCGTCATCGGTGTCTGGTTTGTTCGGGTTGGTGACACTGCCGGCTATCTGATCTGTGCGGGAGTTGTTGGGGTTGTAGGACCAGGGATTGAAATAGCTATAATCGCCCGGCACGCTAGCCATGTCAGTGGTGTTGTAAACCGGCGGATCGAGGTCGGGCTGGAAGTTGGGGGTGCCGTCCCCATTGGTATCGGTGGCGATGTTCGTATCGGTCACGGCGCTAGCCCAGCCGAGTTCTAGGCCATCGGACAGGCCGTCGCCATCCGAGTCTGGACTCAGCGCGTTGGTCTTTCCAGAGATCATCGCAAGGTGGACCTGATCGTTGGTCCATGACTCCGATTGGGTCGTCGGCAACGGGATGACCGTCGTTTCAATGAAATCAGATAGTCCGTCGTCATCATTGTCGATGCGCCCGCTGGTCGCCGCGACCCCCTGCCGGTAAATCACACTGACGCTGCGGTTAGCGGTCGCGCTGCCGCTGGCTGTGGTGACCGTGGAGCTGAATTGATAGTCGCCCACTGCGACGTTGGTCCAGGCAAAATTCCAGACCTTGGTGGTATCCGTGACAATCGGATTACCGGCAGCCGCCACGATGTCGCCGCCGTTAACCGTGCCGGTGGTGAAGTGGATAGCCACCGCTGTCGCCTCGAGATCGGTTTCCACGCTGATCGGGATGCTGCGCTGTGCGGCCGACGGGGTGGCCACGTCGGGCAAGATGATCTGATAGGCGCTTCCGTCCGCATTGAATTGCGGTGGATTGACAATATTGTCCTTGATCACGGCTATCGGCCAAGCCTTGACCAAGCGGGTCGCAGCCAGCGGGACCCCGCCGCTCGGCGGCGTGTAATCCACCGCTAGGGTGTGCAAAAACCCGGGCTGGCCGTTATAGAGATTGGGCAGCGTATAGGCCAGCACGCCGTAGCCGCCCTCCTGGCCGAGCGAGTACGCACTCTGCGGCTGAATGAACGGATTGGCCGACGACGCGGATTCGCTGCTAGATATGCGAATGACGAAACGCTTGATGAGATCGGAGGTGGACACGCCAGTGGCGATGTCCGGGCTGTAATATACCTTCATCACGTAGCCCGGCCCGACCGTGTCACCGTCGTTCTGCGGATAGGCCATGAACATCCGGTACTGCGGCCCCCGCGTACTGACGGTGCGGGTGAGGGTTGTGAAATGCCCGGCGACGTCTGATAGTCCGAAGTCGTTGTATGTGCCGGACGAGAGCTTGCGCAGACGCAGTCGGATCGTGGCGCTGCCGCTGGCGGGGATGTTGTTGTAGTTGCAACGCCATTCCTTGGTGAGCGCGGCATTGGAGGCGGTGATTCCCGGTGACTGGGTGACGGCAGTGGCCTTGACCCAGGTGGCGGTGATGGGGTTATCCCAGACACCATTGCCATTCAGGTCGGTAAAGACCTCGCCTGGATCATACTGGCGGTTTCCGTTAGCATCGATGTAAGGCTCGAAACCCGCGCCATTGCCACCTTGCGAGCCGGTGTTGACGTCGTCGTTAGAGGCATCGCTGTCGTCGATATGATACCAGACTTCCGTCACGCTCGGGTCGGTGCGGACGACCACCCCATACTGCGAGCCGCTCACGGTGTCTCCGTCGTGCTGCGGCCAGATAATTTCACCCTGCGGCAGTTGGGTGTCGTAATAAAATGTCTGGGTGACTGTGCTATATATCGCAGCCCGCCCGGCGCGGTCTAGGAACTGGCGGGCACGCAGCACGTGGAAACCCTGGCTCAAGCCGGCCTGGGTGGCACCATAGTCGTTGTGCGGATAGAGGGTTTTGGTAGCGGCGTTAAAATGGGTGATCTGGAACGTCGTCATTCCGTGTTTTTTTCGGTACACCGCATCGGCGTTGGCTGGGAAAATACTCGCGGCGGGCTGGCTGCCCGAGCTATCCTGATAGACGCCGAGCTTGTAGATCAGGTTGCCCGTCGGCTTGGTGAGCGAGACTTTCCACCAATCGTCACTGCCCTCGTTGTGGTCCCAGTGCAGTTCCGTGCTGCGGGTCGTGCCGATGCCCACGCCCCCAGCGCCCTCTGGAAAACTGGCGTCGGTGGTGTAATAAAACCACATACGATAGCCGCCGCCCACTGAATTGGTTTTGGCCCAAACCGTCACGGTGTTGCCGTTGTCGCTGTACTGGCTAGCACCCAAGTCGGTGGTACTGCTCGGATTATGATAGAGAAATGCCGCAACGTGGCCGCTTTCCGTGTCGTATGTGTTAGTTCCGGCGCTGCCACCGGTATAACTTCCGCCGGCGTGATAGATACCGGCACCCGACGAACCGAATATATTCTGGGATGTGTCGATATTCGCGAATTTTTCGCCGTATTGGCGGGAGGCAAACTGCATCTGCTCGTAGCCGAGAAACACGTCTGTCGCCGCCCCTGGCTTGTTATCACGAAGGTCGCCGGTGAGCGGCCCGATGCCCATCTGCGAATTGACGTCCACGCCGCCATCAAGCTCCAGCAATATATTTTCCGCCGAGGCATCGGCACGGGCGATGAACGCGAGGTTTGAGCCATCGGTGATGCGGGGCACGCTACATGGATAGGCAAAGCTTCCGGCCACCGCAGCCGCGACGCCATTGGGATTGTAGTTCTTGTCACCGTCCGGCCCATCCATGCGCAAATAGGTCAGCGTCGCCGGGCTTGCACCATTTTGCAGAATGGTGATGGGCTGGCCGCCGTTATGGCTCCACAAATCCGATGGCTCGGGCGTGCGCCATGAAAACACAAAGTAGCCGTCCTTTGGAATGGTGACTCCGCCCATGCTTTGATTGCTAGGAACCGTGGTATAAAACCCGGTCATTGCGTCGCCACTGTCGGTGGTGCCGGTGGCATACTGCCAGAGGTAGGCACCCGCCGGGAAACTGGTGGCAATGTTGCGCTGCTGGCCACTCGCCCCGTTGCAATTCATCATGAAAAGCATCGTAGTCGCGTCGGCGGCGCTCATCGATCCGTTCTCGCGCTTGTCCCGCCGTTCGTAGGCGCAGACGCTGCTATCACTCCATTTGGGAATTTGCTCGCCACGTGCGAACTGGTTGTGAATGGAGAGCAAGTTAGGCAATGCGGCGTCATTGAACTGGCCAAGGAAATTTGTGTTAGATATAGCCGGAAACGCTTTGCCGATTTCGCCCATAATCCCCGCGTGATGGTTGCCGTCGGTATAAACCACTGGCAGCCCGGCGCGAGTGAGCAAGAACGCATGTGCCAACCCGCGCTTGGGCATGTAGCCATTATCCGCGCTCTGTGCGAATCCCACTGAGATGCCAGGACCGCCGGGAAGGCCGCCGCCACCGGGTTGGTCCATCCCGGTGAGCGGACCGAACGATAGATTGTCAATCAACGCGCTCTGCAGGTTATTATCTAGCAGCCGCATCCCCGAGTCGATATACGGTTGCTGGGGGGTGCCGCCGAGATGTTCGCCGAAAAGCATCGCATTGGTCCGCGGCACTTCGGTATCGAAAAGCGTGGCTCGCAGGTTGGTATTCACAAACCCACGCGACAGGTCGAACTGATGCTGGACCTGGCCGAGATACCCGTAAGTGCTCGCATCCTTGTCCCCTCCGTAGCTCGCCCCAAAAAAGTCTGCACGCACATGTTTCACCGCATCCAACCGCAACCCGTCCGCCTTGGTGAGGTCCATCTCCCAGCGGGCGGCACGGCTCAGGTAATCCTCCACATACTCGGCATAATAACCCGGATTCTGCGCCAAAATCTGCGCGGTGAGCCCGTTGCCCGGGCCAAATCCGACATAACTACCGTCGGGCGCGTAACAGTAATACTCCGGGTTATTCGGATGGCGCACAAACTTGATCTTCGCGTGTCGGTCGCCCTGATTAGGCCCGAAATTGTCGTTGAAAAAATCCCCGTTGGGCTCCTGCGAGATATCCACTAGATTCGAGGTGCTCAAATTCCACACCTGCCACTGGTCGTTGTAATTATTTATCCCCCCCCAGTTGCGATAAAACCCGTCCTGAGTCACTTGCAGATGGAAATCCTCCGGCAACATCCCCGGATACAGGTCAATCGGCGTCGATTCGTTATATCCCGGCACATCAAACCCGCGGTGGTTCATGATGTTGTCCAGATAGATCCGAATCCCGAACCGGTGCGCCGTTTCGATCAAGCCCAGCAATTCTGCCTGAGTCCCGTAAAATGTGGAAACCGTGCCGCGTTGGTCCTTGCCTCCCAGATCAAACGGATCAAATAAATCGTAACCGACCGAGCCTCCCCCGCCCGCCTTGGTGGGCGGTGGCAACCAGAGCGAATCGTAGCCGGCCTCAGCGAGTTCAGGGATTTTTCCCTCAATCTCGGCCCAACTCGTGTTGAAATACTGGAGCATCGCCTCGCCGGATGCGAGGGTCGATAGCAGCAGTAGGTAGCAGAGGCTGCGCGCCAGGATGAATTTCATGGTGTGGACGGTTGCAACAATTTCAGAGGCGCATTGCGAGTGGGTTGCTTGCTCATGTCGCAAACTTGACACCGGTTTACCGTCGTTCTCAACAAAAACTCTGCATGCGCTCAAAAACCGATGGGGTCAGTCCTCGCATGGTAACATTTGTTCGAGTTGGCGAAGGTATTTTCTTACTTCGTTGTGGTCTGCGCCCTGCCGGATCAGACGACTTACTGATCGATCATGGCCCATTTCGAGCCGCTTCGCAATCCACGGGTTGCTGATCGAGGTGTGGGCACGCAGCAGGGTCGCCAGAGCCACCTTGCGAGGATCACCTTTACGGGCGGGCAGCGGATTTCCCTTCACATCGCACAACTCTAACTCCCTCAAGCCGACGGCGACTAACCGCTCAGCCTCCCGCTCGCCGTGTGCTGCCACCGCATTTCCGCTATGGCTGCCACTCTTCCGCAACGCCTTGCTGCCTTTATCCACCAAGGCCAGCAAGCGGTCCCGGAACGACTCGTCGCCCAAGTACCAACCCCGTCGCAGCGCAGCGCTCGCCTCCGGCGGGAACTTCCCTCCATTCTCGGCCGCACGGGCCTCAAGATAGTCCACATACGCACGCCGCCCCCGGGCGTCTGTGGCGAGTTGGTGCGCCGCCAGCACGCGGTCAAAAACCAGCCATTGAGGAGCTTTGCTAGAGCGATACGCAGGCAGGCTGCTCCACGGATAGGCGACGAGTTTGCCGTGTTCGCCGCCGGCGAGCCCAGCGCGGGCGGGGTTAAGGTGGATGTAATCGGCCACGACTTTGAATTGTGAGGCGTCGCCCGCGCCTGTACCGGCCACCGGCACGGCTTTATAGCGGCCTTGGAACACATGGCCGCGGCGGCTGTGCAACCGATTCCATGCTTGGCTGAAAGGACCGAGCAACAAACGCATGCCGGAGACGAGGTTAGGCTCGGGCGTTTCTAGCAGTAGATGAAAGTGGTTGCGCATGAGGGCCCAGGCATGCACGCGCCAGCCGCGGCTGCGGCACACCTCGCCCAACCGGTGCAGGAACAACAGGTGGTCGTCCTTCGCGATAAATATAGCCTTACCACCGTCACCGCGGGCCATCACATGATAGACAGCCTCCGCATACTCGAATCTCAAGGGTCTTGCCATGCGCAAATCCTATCCGGAAATCTGATCGAGTCAAGAACCATGTTACCATGCGAGGACTGACCCCATCGGCTAGGAGATTCGGCTTGCGCGAGGTTGGAAAATCACCTAATTCACCGGCGAAATGGAATTATCGATCCTCCACCTTGACCCTGTTAGATTTATGCCCTTGAGGCGGGCCGATGAACCCCTTGCGATAGATTTCCAGGGCGAAAAGGATCAATCATCGGATGCTCGATGATACTCCCCCATTTCGCTACCCACCCGGTTTACCAACTGCCTTCACCCAAAAAACAATTTCTCAGCATCCGGGATTCAGCGGGACAATGTTCTGCTCCCTGACGGAAAACAATCCAATGACCGCCCCAATAGTTCCAGTCCCGCACCATTCCGCGCCGTTTCGCCGCCACTTCAGGCGGGCATTCGGCTTGCTCATTCTGCTCGGATTTATCGCCAGCCCCGCACTATCCGCACAAACGGGAACCCTCACGATCCAAGCCGCCACGCCCGGCACTGCGATTCCGCCATCGCTGTTTGGTGCGTTCTTTGAAGAAATCAATCTCGCCGGCGACGGCGGTCTTTACGGCGAACTCATCCGCAATCGCTCGTGCGCTGGTGCCACAAGTCCCGATTTCTGGAGCACCGTTGCCCAGGGAACCTCCGGCTGGCTAGGCAACAGCGGCACTTGGGCTGTCGATGCAAGCGTCAGCCCCAAAGCCCTCAACCAGAGCTCTAACGGCCAGGATTTCCGCGCCACTTATGCGCTGCCCGGCAGTGCCGCTTGGGCGAACTACACACTCACGCTGCAAGCCCGCAAGCTGGGCGGCAGCGAAGGTTTTCTGATCATGTTCAACATGGCGGATTCTAACAATTGGTTATGGTGGAACCTCGGCGGATGGACCAACACCACCCATGCCGTCGAACAATGCGTCAACGGCGTGAAAACCTCCGGCTCAAAAGTATCCGGCTCAGTGACGAGCAACCAATGGTATGACATCAGGATTGTCACCCAAGGAGCGACGGTGAGTTGTTATCTGGACAACGTGCTGACGCAGACGTTCACTGCGGGGGCGGTTCTTGCGGGCGGCATCGGTCTATCCACCTGGAACACTCAAGCCGAATTCAGAAACATCGTTGTCACCGGCCAGGACTCACGCATCCTATATCAAAGTGATTTCAATGCAGCCGAGAGTATCGCCGGGCAAATCAGCTTGGACGCTTCCAAGCCGCTGAATGCAAGCCATCCCGCATCGCTCAAACTTGCGGTGAATGCCACCGGCGGCAGCGTCGGCGCGGCCAACTCAGGCTATTGGGGCATTGCGCTGCAAGCCGGCGCTGCCTATGATTTGAAATTGCATGCATGTAGCGATGGTGGATTGAGAGGGCCGCTGACGGCCCGACTGGAAAGTGCTGATGGTGGCACTGTCTATGCGCAGACTTCCTTCAGCGGTCTCAGCGTGCAGTGGCAGGCGTTCGGCGCTACCCTGGTTCCGACCGCCAGCGCGCCCCATGCCCGGCTCGTCATCAGCATCGCTCAGGCGGGGACCGTGTGGCTGAATGTCGTCTCGCTCTTTCCGCAGGCCTCCTTCAAGAACCACAGCAACGGCATGCGGCCGGATCTAGCCACCGCCGTGGCCGCCATGAAACCCGCGTTCCTGCGCTTTCCCGGCGGTTGCTACGTCGAGGGAAATTTGTTGGCCAACGCATTCCGCTGGAAAAAGTCAATTGGCGACGTCAGCGAGCGGCCCGGCCATTGGAATTTGTGGGGTTACACATCAACCGATGGCCTCGGCTTCCATGAGTACCTCCAATACTGCGAGGACATCGCTGCCGCACCTCTGTTCTGCATCAACGCCGGCATTTCCCATGGCGACGTCGTCCCGCTAACTCAAATGGGCGAGTTCGTCCAGGATGCGCTCGATGCCATCGAGTACGCCAACGGCGATGTCACCACCCCTTGGGGCGCAAAACGCGCCGCCAACGGCCACCCCGCACCTTTCAACCTGAAAACCCTGGAAATCGGTAATGAAAATGGAGGGACCAATTACAACGACCGCTATGCGTTGTTTTACGATGCCATCAAGGCGGCCTATCCAGACATCAAGCTGGTGGCCTGCGTGTGGGGCGGCACGCCGACGTCTCGTCCGTTTGACCTGATGGACGAGCATTACTACACCGATCCGGCCACGATGGCCTCCTACGCCTCAAAATATGACAACTATAACCGCTCCGGGGCGAAGGTGTTTGTGGGCGAGTATGCCGTAACCTCCGGCTACGGCACTTATGGCAATCTAACCGCCGCGCTCGGTGAGGCGGCATTCATGACCGGCATCGAACGCAACTGCGACGTGGTCGCCATGGCGTCCTATGCACCGCTGTTTGCCAATCTGAACATGACCACCTGGAAGCCTGACGCGATATATTACGATAACTCCAAGTGGTTCGGCACTCCCGCATATTATGTGCAAAAGTTGTTTGCCAACAACATGGGCAGCGTCCTGCTGCCGCTCGTCCAGGACTTCAGCGCCAACTACGGCGGCAGCATCGGTTTATCGACGTGGAACACCCAGGCAGAGTTCAGAAATATCGCAGTCACCGGCGCTGACTCGCAACTCCTCTATCAAAGCAACCTCGATGCGGCCGGTGCCGCTGACTGGACCCCTACCAGCGGCACTTGGAGCATCAATACCGGAGTGAGTCCCGCGGCCTACCGGCAAACCGCCAACGGCAACGACTACCGATCCACCTACACCGCAGCCGGCAGCACAGCTTGGAAAGACTACACGCTCACGCTCCAAGCACGCAAACGCAGCGGCAGCGAGGGATTTCTAATCATGTTCCATGTGGCGGATACTAATAACTATGTATGGTGGAACCTCGGCGGGTGGACCAATACGAGCCATGCGGTGGAGTATTGCATCAACGGCTCGAAGATTTCAGGCCCGAAGGTGGCCGGGTCCATCACCACCAACCAGTGGTATGATATCAAAATCACCATTCAAGGGCGCACGGCGAACTGCTATCTCAACAATGTGCTGACGCAGACGTTCACCCTGCCGTCCACGGCACCGGTTTACTCCGTCGCCAGCATGAAGGAGAGCACTCGCGAAATCATCCTGAAGTCCGTCAATCCCAGCGCGGCGGCTGTCACCGCTAACATCGATCTGAATGGTGTTGGCGCAATCGCACCAAACTCGCAACAGACTATTCTAACATCTAGCAGTCCGGCGGAAGAAAACTCGTTAGCCGAACCGATCCATGTGGTGCCAGTGACCTACTCCACCAGCACCCCCTCGACACGATTTGCACTCAACCTTCCCGCCTATTCCGCAACTATCCTGCGAATGCAATCCCTGGCCGTCGCACCTGCCAACCTCGCCGTCAGCCCCGGCAACCAACAGGCAGTCCTGAGCTGGAGCAGTGCTGCCGGAGCCGCGTCGTACACCCTGCTGCGCGCAACATCCGCCAGCGGCCCGTTTGCAGCAGTCGCCACCGGCTTGACTGATCCCGGCTTCGTCGATACCGGGCTGTCCAATAGCACCCCTTACTATTACCTCGTCGCCGCTGTCAATTCTGCCGGCGAGTCAACCACCGCGTCCGCTGTGACGACGGTGCCTGCCGCACCGCCAATCGCTTCCTATGAACGAATCGGGCCGGCTGTGCTGTTAGGACCCGCCACCGTCCTGCTTACGGTCAAATCCTCGGTCCCGGGCCGCCTCTACATGCTTCAACGCAGCAACGAATTGCCGGGTGCCGCGTGGGAGGATATCGGCACTCCACAGGCTGGCACGGGCACGGACCTGCGCTTCATCGACGGCTATAATTCCTCACTGCCCAGGCGGTTTTACCGGGTGCGCCTAACATCCCAGTGAGCCCAGATGGATTGCAAGGGGTGATACCGAACGAAAGAGGAACTGCTACTTGGGCTCATCATCCTCCCAACCGCCAAGATGGTGGCGCTGCCAGACAGAAGACAAAAGAAGAGGAAGACTCTGTATCTCTTTGTCCTATTTCTTCGGGGAGCGCCGCCATCTTGGCGGCAGGATTTGGCATCTTGCCAAATCCTCTTCGGGCGTGAACTCCGATTTCAAAAACCAAGCCATGCACGCGAAGAGTCTCCGGCAGGATGCCGGAGACAGCCGCCAAGATGGCGGCGCTCCCCCAACGTTGTGCCAAGCGACGGCCTGCGCTGCACGGTGTGCGGCATCGAGTGTCGCGTGGAGTCCTGGGACCGCCTCGGGGCCGACGACCGCTGAGTGCTGCACTTCGGCCCGCTGAACCGCTGGAGCGGCGCAGTGCCTAGGATTTAAGCGAGTTCTCCCGCAGAACGTGCCCTGCCGACGGCGCGACAGGGGCGTTATTGGTTCGAATTTGTGATGCTGATGCCGGTCGATAGCGGAGTTTTGCTAGGCCATATTTCAATCATAGTGGGTGAGGACCTTCCTCCCTTTAACCGTCCATTGGCCTGCAGTAAGTTCTAACGACACTCGGTGCTCGGCACCACCACCCACTCCACCTGTTGTGATCAGTGCCTCTGCCGAAGTCGGGCTCGTCTGGCTTATTGAGTTGATTGCATAAACACACGGCAGATAGCTCCTCCCGTCGAGGACTCGGCGATACGGTCCTTCTTTCGGCAACGATTTCTTTTTTGCTTCGGTCATCACCCGTGAGTGATTCTTGGCGAGCCGAGCCATAAAGTCTTCGGGAAAATCCGCGTTTCTCAGAGAAGGCACGTAGATCATTGGGTTGAACGTGTAATGACTGCCATCAGGATTCACGACCTCGCCATTCGGAGGGGCGCCTTTCATGTCGAAAGATTCTTTCGGAGGGAGCATCTTGTCTAAAATTGCAAACGCCTGTTCGAGTTCGATGGCGGACGGCCACCTCACCTCCTCACCGAAAACCGCAGACATTAGCATCGTGGACAGCAGAAGAAACGTGATTGTGCAAGAACGAATGAGTCGTGATTTCATGAAGAGAGTACGTATGGGCCTTACATGTCTATATAACGGACGTTAGGATGATTGAGTTACGCGACCGGTCGTGTAACAAGGGGCAAATCCTACTCGGATGTCTACATTTCTGCAAAATTCCGTTCATCGAGAAGCATTTAGAGCCGCCGATGACTGTCCGACAAGGATAAAAGTCCGATGATGGAATAGTCGGCGGTATTTTTATGAAGATGCAAAACGGCAAAACGGCAAGACGCAAGAGTAGAGGCGTTGCGGCATCTCTTCCTCATGTTCTTGTCTTGCAGCGCAGCGGTCTTCTGTCTTGCTGTCTTGCTGTCTTCTGTCTTGCTGTCTTGCTGTCTTCTGTCTTGCTGTCTTGTTGTCTTCGCTTGGGAGGATATATGCTGCGCAAGATCGGGAGATGCACCCCGTCTGCATGCCCCGGAGCATTGCCGCTTGACAGCTCAGCCCGTTTATCGGATGTTCTACCACCTATGAATCAAACATTTCAAGGCTGGGCAGCCGCAACTGCCGGCGCAAAATTAGATTTACTTACTTTCGATCCCGGACCGCTTCGTCCCGAGCAGGTGCAGGTGAAGGTCGAGTCCTGCGGCATCTGTCATTCCGATCTCTCGATGCTCGACAACGAGTGGGGCAATTCCCGCTACCCGCTGGTCGCTGGCCATGAAGTTATCGGAGTGATCGAGGCGGTGGGCGACCAAGTCAAAGGCTTGGCAGTGGGCGAGCGCGTCGGCCTCGGCTGGTTTTCCGGCAGTTGCCTGGCCTGCCAGCCCTGTCTATCCGGCAGACAGCAGCTTTGCGCCAGCGCCGAGCAAATCATCGTCGGCCGCCACGGCGGTTTCGCCGACCGGGTACGCGCCAATTGGGAATGGGCAGTGAAGCTGCCTGCCGCACTCGATGCCGCCAGCGCGGGTCCGCTGTTTTGCGGCGGCATCACCGTGTTTGCGCCCATTCTCGACTGCGGGGTCAAACCGACCCATCGCGTCGGCGTCATCGGCATCGGCGGCCTCGGCCACCTTGCGCTACAATTCCTCAATAAATGGGGTTGCGAAGTCACCGCCTTCACGTCTAGCGAAAACAAGGCAGCCGAAGCCCGCCGACTCGGCGCGCACCACGTCGTGTCGAGCCGCGACCGCGCCGCCCTCAAGGCGCTCGTCGGCACCTTCGACTTCCTGATTGTCACAACCAACGTGACCCTCGAGTGGTCGGCCTATTTGGCAGCACTGGCACCCGACGGGCGGCTGCACTTTGTTGGAGCGGTGCTCGAACCGGTGCCGGTACCGGCGTTCTCGCTCATCGGCGGTCGCAAATCGGTGTCTGGCTCGCCACTCGGCTCGCCGGCAACGGTTGCGACCATGTTGGAGTTTTGTGCGCGCCACAGTATTGCACCGGTCATCGAGACATTTCCGATGCACGAGGTCAATGCCGCACTGGACCATCTGCGCGCCGGCAAAGCACGCCACCGAGTGGTCCTGACAAATGGCTAGCAAGGCTGCGCATCAGACCCAAGACGCAAGACTTGAAGACGGCTCGGCTGAGACTTCGGCGAGCGGTTCGACTGAGCTCGCCGAAGTCTCAGTCGAACCGCTCGCCGAAGTCTCAGTCGAACAGCTCGCCGAACGCCCAAAAGAAGAGATTTGACCTAAGGACACAATCTTTGGCTTTTCAAGGACTCTAGCAGTCTTGTGTCTTTCTGCGGGTGCGGTTCCTCAGGCCGGTGGCTTGTCGAGGCCGAAAGCATCGTGGACGGCGCGGGCGGCGTCTTCGATGCGGGTTTCATCGACGGTGACGGCGATCTTGATTTC
>Ga0073936_10004837_pt1 | contig 18426 bp, 14 predicted proteins | sample AliMusrvi5mmetaG_FD_87041 | JGI IMG/M metagenome (GOLD analysis project Ga0073936, IMG submission 87041) | Freshwater lake bacterial and archeal communities from Alinen Mustajarvi, Finland, to study Microbial Dark Matter (Phase II) - Alinen... | ecosystem: Environmental > Aquatic > Freshwater >... | reverse complement strand
TTCTACACCGACACCAACACCAACACCAACACCAACACCAACACCAACACCAACACCAACACCAACACCAACACCAACACCAACTTTCGACGCATTATCGTACTATAATTCAACGTGCCTCGGTTGCCATGGCTCGCTTGGAAAGAGAACTGCCGCTCAAATCACCTCAGCGATCGCCAAGGTTGGCTCAATGAAGTCCTTATCAACCCTGACGGCAACCCAGATTGCCGCTATAGCAGCAGTATCCCATTAATTACAGTATGTTATAACAAAAAAGGCCCCGTTCATCGGGGCCTTTTTTTGTGTATTGCATTCTGACAGCCGCATCTTGGAAAAACCCACAATTTTTTAGTCTCGTGCAAAATAAATGCAAGAATTTGAATGTTCATTAAATTAGCATAACACTTTACAACTTAGACGGCGTCTTGATCAGAAATTGGAATTACATCAAATCCAGGGGATCGATATCTACAGTCACGCGGACCGTTGAAATGGTGCGAGAGCGCTGACGCCAGGACAGAATCAGACGATGCAGGTCCGCACGTGCCGCCGCCTTGAGCAGAATCTGACGACGAAATCGGCCGCGCAGACGATAAATGGGGGAGGGCGCTGGTCCGAGCAGTTCCACACGAACCTTGATCTCTTGTTTTATACGAACCAGCAGCTTGGCGGTCTGTCCGGCCTGTTCGGAAACAGACTGTTCGGAAATACCGGAAATGCTGAGCGCGGCCAGAAATGTGAACGGTGGATAGCCCGCCTCCCGGCGAAATTCAAGTTCCTGTCGGTAAAAACCGGCTGCATCGTGTCCAGCGGCCGAGCGTATAGCGTAATTTTCCGTGTCATATGCCTGTACAACCACCCGGCCTGGTTTCTCACCGCGCCCGGCACGACCGATGACCTGGGAGAGAAGCTGGAAGGTGCGTTCTGCAGCCCTGAAGTCCGGAATCCCCAGGCTTGCTTCTGCGTTGATGACCCCCACAAGGGTCACTCCTGGAAAGTCATGCCCTTTGGCAATCATCTGAGTGCCGACCAGGATATCCGCCGTGCCGTCACTCATTCTGGAGAGCAGGCGCTCGTGACTTCCTCTGCCGGAGGTAGTGTCGCTGTCCATGCGCAGGACCCGTGCCTGGGGGAGCAGCAATTTCAGGTTCTGTTCCAGTTTTTCAGTGCCGGCGCCCAGCTCTTTGAGTTCGGTAGCACCACAGGTCGGACAGATGCAGGGTGCCGGAACGGAGTAATCGCAGTAATGACAGATGCTCTGACCGCGCTGGCGATGATAGGTGAGTGTGACCGAGCAATTTGGGCAGGTGAGCGGTTTTCCGCAGTCGCCGCAGACCAGAAATGTGGCGAATCCACGCCGGTTGAGAAATACAATAGCCTGCTGGCCGCTTTCGAACGTTTGGGTCAGTAATACACCGAGTGGTGTCGATATAGTCTCCTTGTTTCCCTTCATCGGAATCAAGTCAACGGAAGGCATCGGACGCTGCTCGACCCGCTCCGGCAGTTCGAGCAGTGTCAACCTCCCCTCGCCGGCGGAATGAATACTGGTAACCAGCGGTGTAGCCGAACCGAGCACAACGGCGGCCCGCTCCATTCTGCCGCGCACCAGAGCCAGATCACGGGCGTTGTAACGGAGACCGTCGGACTGTTTGAAGGAGGCTTCATGCTCTTCATCTACTATGATGATGCCGATGTTCTCCAAGGGGGCGAAAACAGCCGAACGGGCGCCGATGACAATGCGTGCCAGACCGCGCCTTATGCGGCGCCATTCGTCATAACGCTCGCCATCCGAGAGGCCGCTGTGCAAAATAGCGATACCTCCTCCGAAGCGGGCCTGGAAACGCCCGGTCAACTGAGGAGTCAGCGCAATCTCAGGTACCAGCACCAGGGCACTCTTCCCCTGATCAAGGGCATGGGAGATGGCCTGCAGATAAATCTCGGTCTTGCCGCTGCCGGTAACTCCATACAATAGAAATGGCATGAATTTATTCAGGTCAAGAGATGAGGAAATAGTTTCAAGGGCCATTTTTTGATGTGTATGCAGAATTCGCGGTTCGTCACGCTTGACCGTATGGTTTTTGAATGGATCACGGTATATTTCGCGCTCTTCGGCCGCAATAAGCCCAAGTTCGCAAAGTCTCTTGAGCTGTGGAGTACAGTTGCCGAACCTCTTTCTCAAAATCGCCGCAGATATATCCCCTGATTCGCGGATGACCTCCAGTATTTCCAGCGCCTTTGCGCCCGGCTGTCTGGAAGTTTCTGTACTCGGTCCAGGAAGATAGAATTTTTCCCGACGGACCGATCTTCCGCCGGTCAGCCCAGACTCTTCTCCAGAATCACCTTTTCGGGTCTGCACATTTATGCCTGTCGGCAGAGCTGTTTTCAGCACTTCTCCGATGGGATTCAGATAATAGGAAGCCACCCAGCGGAAAAACGCATATTCGCTTCCGGTCCAGAGCGGCTCATCGTCCAACACTCCCAGGATCTCTTTCAGCTTCTCAATCTGGGAGTCTGCAGCAATAGCCAAAATGTAGCCGGTCAGCTTCCGTCGCCCGAACGGGACCAGCGCGCGCCGTCCCGGCAGGGCCTGTGCCAGCAGCATTTCGGGCACAAGATAGTGAAAGGTCCTGTCCAGATGAAGCGGGATGGCGACTTCAATGATGTGGGGCGGGATGGTCATGCGGCCTGTGGATATGTAGCATTTGGGGTCATCTGCGGTACTACCAGTACTTCTCGGGGGGGTCTGTCCTGCCTAGCAACTTGATTTCACTGTCAATGACCTTGAACATGTCGCCAACTTCGTTTGTCCAGGCGTCACCCTCATCTAGCGGCGCAGGAACTTCCCGCCTTCCCAGAAAAACCTCTTCGCCGTCGATGAAGGCGAACCAGTCGAGCGATCCTGTCATCCAGATTCGTGTATTCAGAGCCATAGAAGTCTGTCCTTATGAAAGCCTTTGTTTAAAGTCATCGTACCCGAAGCTGCGCACAACCTTCAGCTCACCGGTTTCCGGCTCGAAAGTGCAGATGTGCGGATGCCGGATGCCGTTGAAAGTTGTGGTCTTGACCATTGTGTAATGTGACATGTCCTCGAAGGTCAGCCGGTCTCCGGTTTTCAGCGGCTGCTCAAAGGACCAGTCACCGATGATGTCCCCAGCCAGACAGGATGGACCGCCCAGTCGGTATGTGTGAGTTTTCTCTCCGGCGTTGAACCCGCCCAGCAGGGCAGGCCGGTAGGGCATCTCCAGGATATCCGGCATGTGGCAGGTGGCCGAGATGTCCAGTATGGCGATCTCCATGCCGTTGTTGACGATGTCCAGAACCTCTCCGACCAGGATACCGGTGCCGATAGCGACCGCCTCGCCCGGCTCCAGGTAGACCGTGAGTTTGTACTTCTCACGGAAATACTTCACCAGTTTAACCAGTCCGTCGATGTCGTACCCATCACGGGTGATGTGGTGTCCGCCACCCAGGTTGAGCCATTTCATACCAGTGAGAAACCCGCCGAACTTTTCCTCGAAGACCCTGGCCGTGTGTTCCAGCGGCTCGAAGAGTTGTTCGCATAGGGTGTGGAAGTGCAGCCCTTCGACTCCACTCAGGGAGCGTCCTTCGAATTCGGCGCGGGGAATGCCGAGGCGTGACTTGGGGGCGCAGGGGTCGTAAATCTCTGTGTGCCCCTCGGAGTGTTCAGGATTGACCCGCAGGCCGATGGATACGCCGCTTTTCTCCCACAGGGGGCGGAAGCGCTCGAGCTGGTTGAAGGAATTGAATGTCAAGTGATCGGATATCTGCAGCAGTTCGACGACATCACTCTCCTTGAAGGCGGCGGCAAAGCTGTGCACTTCTCGGCCGAACTCCTCGCGACCCAGGCGAGCCTCCCAGGGGGAACTGGCACAAACACCCTGCAGCGTCTCACGGATGATCGGGAAAACACTCCACATGGAGAAGGCTTTCAGCGCCAGCAGTATCTTTGCCCCGCTGCGATGCTGCACGTCATCCAGGATGGCCAGGTTGTGGCGCAGGCGTCCCAAGTCCACCACGTAGGCGGGGGATGGGGAGAGCTTGAGGATTTTTTCGATATCGATACCGGTCAAGAGATTACAACTCCGGCCATTCGCCGCCATCGACGACTACGGTAGGCAGCCCCATCGGTCCGAGAACCTCTAAAAACAGCTCAGGATCGAACTGCTCCATGTTCCAGACGCCCGGAGCATGCCACTTGCCTGTCAGCATCATGATGGCGCCGACGACGGCCGGCACGCCGGTGGTGTAGCTGATGGCCTGGGATTGCACCTCTTTGAAGCAGACTTCGTGATCGCAGATGTTATAGATGTAAACCTGCTTCCGCTGGCCATTCTTCGTCCCGCGTGCGATTACGCCTATGCAGGTCTTACCTTTGGTGAGAGGTCCCAGCGAGCCGGGGTCGGGGAGCAGGGCCTTCAGGAATTGGATCGGCACGATCTTCCGGCCGTTAAATTCCACCTCGTCGATGCGGGTCATGCCTACGTTCTGCAGCACCTCCAGGTGTTTGAGATAATTGTCTGAGAAGGTCATCCAGAATTGGGCCTTCTTGATAGTCGGGATGTGCTTTACAAGTGACTCCATCTCCTCGTGGTAGAGGCGGTAGATGCTCATCGGACCGATCCCTTCCGGGAAATCGAAGTAGTGTTTGGTCTTCAGTGGGGGACTCTCGACCCACCCGTCGTTCTCCCAGTGACGGCAGGTAGCGGTAACTTCGCGGATGTTGATCTCAGGGTTGAAGTTGGTGGCAAAGGGTTGGCCGTGGGAGCCGGCGTTGGCATCGATGATGTCGATCTCTTCCACCACGTCCAGATACTTCTTGGCGGCCAGTGCGGTGTAGACGTTGGTGACGCCCGGATCGAAGCCGGAGCCGAGCAGCGCCATCAACCCCTTTTCCCTGAAACGCTCCTGGTAGGCCCACTGCCAGGAGTATTCGAACCTGGCGGTTTCAAGCGGCTCGTAGTTGGCGGTGTCGAGGTAATCCACGCCGGTTTGCAGACAGGCGTCCATAATGTGCAGATCCTGGTACGGGAGCGCCACGTTGATCACCAGTTTTGGCTGCACCTCCGTGATCAGGGTCACCAATTCGGGAACGTTGTCAGCATCTACCCGAGCCGTATTGATACTGCCCGCCAACTGGGCGGCGATGGCGTCGCACTTGGATTTGGTACGCGAGGCGAGGGTGATTTTGCTGAAGATGTCGCGCCTCTGGGCGCATTTGTGTGCGACAACCTGGCCGACTCCGCCGGCACCGATGATCAGGACTTTACTCATAATATTTATTCTCCCAGATAGGTATAACCAAGCAGTGTCTTGTCCAGCAGCTCAATAAAATGGCTGCTTTCTTCAATGGAAATTTTCCTAGAGGCGACACTTTTTTCCAGGTTGTCCCGGACACACTTCAGGATCTCCGGACCTTTGTACTGAACATATTTCAGTGTTTCCCAGGTGGCGTCGCCGTTGATTACCGTATCGATCATGTAGCCGGTCTTCTTGTTGAAGGTGATGTGCACGGCGTTGGTGTCGCCGAACAGGTTGTGAAGGTCGCCAAGGATCTCCTGGTAGGCGCCGATCAGGAAGAAGCCGATGTAATACTCCTCGTCCTTCTTGATCTTGTGCAGCGGCAGGGACTTGGCGCGCCCCTGCTCACCAACGAAGCTGGTGATCTCACCGTCCGAGTCGCAGGTGATATCGGCGATGGAGGCCATCACGTCCGGCTTCTGGTTTAGTCGCTGCAGCGGCATGATCGGGAAGAGCTGATCGATGGCCCAGGAGTCGGGTATAGACTGGAACAGAGAGAAGTTGGCAAAATAAGTCTGGCGCAGATGCAGCTGGAAGTTCTGCAGCTCCTCCGGGATCGGTTTGATCTTCTCGACGATGCTGTTGATCTTTTTGATGATCTTTGAGTAGAGCCATTCGGCTATGGCTCGGTCGTTGAGGGTCAGATAGCCGAGGTTGAAAAGACTGACCGCCTCGTTGATCAACTGCAGGGTGTCGTGATAATCCTCCCTCAGTGAGTAGCGGTCGATGCTTTTGTAGATGTCCTGCAGCTTTTTGACCGTGGGGACAATTTTCTCCGACTGGGCCAGCATCTGTTCAAAGTCCGGCATCAGATTCTGGGTGTTGGTGTTGAGCACATTGGTGACCAGCACCGAGTAGTGAGCGACGGTCGCCCGTCCCGATTCGGAGATGATGTTTGGACACTCCACCCCCGCCTCGTCACAAATGTTCTTGATCTGATAAATTACGTCGTTGGCGTATTCTTCTATCGTGTAGTTGACGCTGGAAAAATAGCTCGACTTGGAACCGTCGTAGTCGACTCCCAGCCCTCCGCCGATATCTAGAAATTCGATTCCGACCCCCAATTTTTTCATCTCGGTATAGATGCGGGTGACCTCGATCAGGGCGGTCTTGATCTTGTCGATCTTGGTGATTTGGCTGCCGATGTGGGAGTGCAGGAGCTTTACGCATTCGAGCATTCCCTGCTCCTCCAGTATGCGGATGGCGGCGATGATCTCGGACATGCGCAACCCGAACTTGGCGTCTTCGCCGCCGGAGGTGGCCCATTTACCGGTACCCTTGGAGGAGAGCTTGACCCGGATGCCAAGCTTGGGCTGGATACCGGTCTTTTTCGACAGTTCAACTATTTTTTCCAGCTCGAACAGCTTCTCCACCACCAAGGTGATGTCATAGCCGATTTTAGTCGCATAGAGCACGGTCTCGATGTACTCCGAGTCCTTGTAGCCGTTGCAGATGATGGGGAGGCCATTGCCTGTGGAGATTGAAATCCCTGCCACCAATTCCGGTTTTGAACCGACTTCGAGACCGATGTTGTAGCGTTTTCCGTAGCCGGCGATGGCTTCTACCACCTGACGTTGCTGGTTGACCTTGATCGGGTAGAAGGTCTGGTATTTTGCAGGATAGTCGTTTTCCTGGATGGCGTTTTTGAAGACGCGGTTTATGGAAGCGATGCGACCCTGAAGTATGTCCATGAAACGGAGCAGAATGGGAGGTTTGATCTTGCGCTTGATCAAATCGTTAACCAGATCGCGCAAGTCGATCGACTGCTTCGAATTGGATGAAGGATGTACACAAATGTTCCCTTTTTTATTGATCGAGAAGAGATCGGCGCCCCAGTTGTCTATGTTGTAAATCTTGGCGGATTCACTTATGGTCCATTTTTCCATGGTATATACCCTGTCTCCCGGTTGGTTAAAACCCAAATGAATTAATCTATCTATTGCATAGAATGCTCAAAGTCAATTTTTAATTGATTCGCAGGCATGTCCGAATCATCGGGAACGTCTGCCTTGACTTTGCCGGATGGAATGTTTACCTTGCGAATTAATTCATGCATTCAGGCTACACTACCTTAAGTTTACGGGTGTCACCATGCCAAGATTTACAGGCAGAAAGCCGTTTCAACAGGAAATATTGAGCCGCCACATAGGCGAGATGCGAAACCTGCTGCACGCCCTTGAGATGAGGGACACCTTTGAAGAGGACGAAAACCGGCCGAAGATGGATATGTATGAGACCTGCCGGGAGGTGGTCATCGAGTTTGACCTGCCGGGGTTCGACCTGGAAAACATTACCCTCAGAATGTGCGGGCTGACGCTGGAGCTTGAAGCTCACAAGCCGCGGGAGCAGAACGACGGTAAGTTTATCTGCATAGAACGAAGCTACGGCAGTTTTCACCATACGGTACTAATCCCGGTGAATGTTGATACCGGCAATATTTCAGCGGAATATCGCCTCGGTGTGCTGCGGGTGGTATGTCCAAAATGCGGTGAACGGCTGGTGCCGATTAAGGAACTGTAAACCATTCATTTACAGTTCCAAAGGAGATTCAGATTGATAGAGATTGAGAACGACACGGAACAGAATTCGGAAGAATTGAAGATTCCAGATATGCTGCCGCTTTTGCCGGTACGGGATGTCGTAGTATACCCTTTTATGATAATCCCCCTCTTTGTGGGGCGCGAGATGTCGGTCAAGGCGGTTGACAGCGCACTGGCCGGTGACAGGATGATCCTGCTGGCCACTCAGCACGACATCGGTGATGAAGATCCGCCTCCTGAAAAGATATACGAATTCGGCACGGTTGCAATGATCATGCGTATGCTCAAATTGCCGGATGGACGCGTCAAAATACTGGTCCAGGGATTAGCAAAAGCGCGTATTACCGAGTATGTCTCCGACAATCCTTTTTATTCGGTTCGTGTCGAGCGGCAGTATGATACTCCTCTGGTTGATATTTCACTGGAAACCGAGGCGCTTGTCCGCACAGTGCGCGAGCAACTGGCCAAGGTGATAGAACTGGGCAAGCAGGTTTCACCCGAAGTGGTGGTTATTTTGGAGAACATCCAGGATCCGGGAAGCATGGCCGATCTTATCTCCAGCAATCTGGGTCTTAAGGTGGCTGACGCTCAGCTTTTGCTTGAAATCAACGATCCAATCGTGCGGTTGACGAAGGTTAACGAGTTTTTGAACCGAGAAGTGGAGCTTCTGAGCGTACAGGCCAAGATCCAGAATGCGGCCCGCGAGGAGATGGGAAAAAATCATAAGGAATATTACCTTCGCGAGCAGATGAAGGCCATTCAAAGCGAGTTGGGCGATAATGAGGGCAAGGAGGAGCTTGCCGAGATCAAAAAGGCCATAGAATCGGCCAAGATGCCGGAAACCGTGAAGAAAGAGGCGCTCAAACAACTTAGCCGCCTCGAAAACATGCATCCGGATGCCGGTGAAGCCGGTATCATACGCACATATCTGGACTGGATGGTGGAACTCCCCTGGAGCAAGTCGACCCGCGACAGTCTCGACATTGTCCGCGCCAAAAAAATTCTGGACGATGACCACTTTTATCTGGATAAAATCAAGGAACGGATCCTCGAGTTTCTGGCGGTACGCAAGTTGCGTAAGAAGATGAAGGGCCCGATCCTCTGTTTTGTCGGCCCGCCCGGTGTCGGAAAAACCTCTCTGGGTAAGTCGATTGCCCGCGCCATGAATCGCAAGTTCGTTCGCATCTCTCTGGGAGGCGTGCGCGACGAGGCTGAGATCCGAGGTCATCGCCGGACATATATCGGGGCTTTGCCGGGTCGCATCCTGCAGGGGATGAAGCAGGCCGGGGCCAACAACCCAGTTTTCATGCTGGATGAGCTGGACAAACTCGGATATGACTACAAAGGTGATCCCTCCTCGGCGCTCCTGGAGGTTCTTGACCCGGAGCAGAATCATTCCTTCTCCGACCACTACATAAACCAGCCCTTCAACCTCTCCAACGTGATGTTTGTTGCCACCGCCAATCAGATTGATCCGATTCCGTCGGCCCTTCGCGACCGGATGGAGGTTATCAATCTGGCCGGCTACACCGAAGAGGAGAAACTGGAGATTGCCAAGCGTTACCTGGTGCCGCGCCAGACCACGGATAACGGGCTAAAGTCCAAACACATCAGTTTTGAAGATGCTGCTATCAGCGAGATCATCTCTAAATACACCCGAGAGGCCGGGTTACGTAATCTGGAGCGGGAAATCGGAAAAATCTGCCGCAAGGTGGCCCGCAAAGTGGCCGAGGGGAACCAGAGGCTTGTCAAGGTGACCGTCAAGACGCTGCACAACTACCTGGGTGCGCCCAAGTTTGTGCGCGAGGAGGATCTCGACAAGAACGAGATCGGAGTCGTAAACGGCCTGGCCTGGACCCCGGTTGGTGGTGAAATTCTGCATATTGAGGCAAGCTTGATGGCCGGCAAGGCCGGCCTTACCCTGACCGGCCAACTGGGCGATGTAATGAAGGAATCGGTTCAGGCAGCTCTTTCATTCATAAGGGCGCATGCCGACCCCCTGAATCTCAAACCGGAGATATTCAAGGACAATGAAATCCATGTTCATGTACCGGCCGGTGCCATACCAAAGGATGGGCCTTCGGCAGGCGTTGCCATGACCACAGCTCTGGTTTCAATCCTTTGCCGCATTCCGGTCAGAAAAGATGTCGCCATGACCGGAGAGGTGACGCTCCGCGGCAAGGTGCTCCCAATAGGCGGTCTGAAGGAGAAAATTCTGGCTGCCGTCCGTTCCCGGATGCGGCTGGTAATTATTCCTGAACAGAACAAGAAGGATCTGGAGGATATTCCGCCGGAAATCCTGAAGAAAGTCAGGATAGTGCCGATATCAGAAGTTGGAGAAGCCCTGAAGCTGGCCCTTGAAAAATTCCCTCCGTCAGCTCCGAAGGCTCCCAGAGAACAGTCCAAAAAACCGCGCACGGCTGCATCCACCCCAAAAAAACTCGTGCATTCCGGCAAGGAAATTTTGGCAGAGGCTGGGGGGTGAAGCTTGGAGAGTTGGGCGAATTCGGCCTCATCTCCCGTATTGACGCGGCCTCAAGTAGAGGAATCGGCGTTCTTAAAGGCATCGGTGACGATGCGGCAGTAACCATACTCACTCCCGGCATGCAGCTTTTGACCTCTACAGATATGCTGCTGGAGGATGTCCATTTCTGCCGTTCCTGGCATGACCCGTACCGTTTGGGGCGCAAGTCCCTCGCGGTCAATATTTCGGATATTGCCGCCATGGGTGGCATCCCCCGCTGGGCCTTGCTAAGTCTGGCTATTCCTGCCGATATCTCGATTGATTTTCTGGATGAATTTACCCGCGGTTTCCTTGCAATGGCCGACGAATATGGCGTCAGCCTGGTCGGCGGCGACACCTGCGCTTCTCACGACAGCCTTGCAATCTCAGTAACCATTATGGGTGAGCAGTTCGCCGATCGCATCCTGCGCCGCTCGGGTGCTATGGCGGACGACGATATCTGGGTCACTGGTACTTTGGGTGATGCGGCTCTGGGACTGAAACTGCTGGAACGTGGTTTAGATTTCGCTCAGCCACCGGAACGTTACCTGAGCGGAGTCGAAGGGAACGATTTCCTCATCTCCCGTCTGCTCGATCCGACACCTCGTGTTTCTGCAGGCCTGACTCTGACCGAAGCTGGTCTCGTGACTGCCATGATCGATATCAGTGACGGGCTTCTGGCCGACTTCGGACATATTGCCGAACAATCCGGCGTCGGCGGTAGCATACGTCTTGACCATCTGCCGCTTTCGTCCCCCTTCCGTTCGCTTGCATCACACCTCTCTGCCGACCTCCAGTTTCTGGCGCTGTCTGGAGGCGAGGATTACGAACTTTGCTTTACCGCCCCGCCTGATAATCGTAAAAAAATCGCTGACTGCATGAAAAAGTGTGGCATTGAAGCAACGCCTGTTGGTATAGTGACACATTCGCCGGGTGTTGTGGCCGTCAAAACAGACGGCAGTCCGTGCAATACACAAACCAATGGTTTTATACACTTTACACATCTTCTGCCTTAGTGTATTGAAAACTATTTGAATTCCGGTATATTACAGGGAATCACAACAAATAAATTTTTTGCATTGATAGTTTTGATCAGATCGAAGGAATAGAATATATGGCCTCACATTATATTGTCGATGATTCCATTAAAAAGAGGGTGCTAGAAAAAGTTCTGGTTTCGCGTCTTGTTGAAGAAAAACTTCTGGAACTGTTTTCAGAGGGCAATTTGCACGGGACAGTACATACATGTATTGGCCAGGAAATGTCAGCAATTATTAACGAATTCTTGCGGCCAAGTGATACAGTCTTTTCGAACCATCGATGTCACGGTCACTTTCTGTCGCGTACTGGCGATATAGAGGGCCTGATTGCTGAGCTGATGGGCCGGCAAACCGGTGTTTGTGGCGGGTTGGGAGGAAGCCAGCATTTATGCAAAGACGGTTTTTTCTCGAATGGAATTCAGGGTGGAATTGTGCCAGTTGCGGCCGGGCTTGCACTGGGACATAAACTTAGAGGACAGGGCGAAATTTCAGTAGTATTTATCGGTGATGGTACTCTGGGGGAAGGGGTCGTTTACGAAGCCTTCAACATGGCATCGAAATGGGATCTCCCCCTGCTGATTGTCTTGGAAGATAATAAATATTCTCAATCAACCGCCCAACATGAAACTCTGGCCGGGGATATCGACAGCCGTGCAGCAGCTTTCGGAATTGAAGTTGCCAAAGCTGATACTTGGAATTGGGAAGGTTTGTACGCTACGGCGGGTGAGTTGATCGAGAAGATGCGCCTGGACTCTCGGCCCCGTTTTTTGCATATTGAAACATATCGTCTCAAGGCACATTCCAAAGGTGATGATACTCGGCCGCGCGATGTTGTTGAGCCTTTTGAAAAGATCGATCCACTCAACCTGTTCTTGGAGTCCATCCCGGCAGCTGATATGGCTTGGGTGGAAAGCCTCAGTGCCAGGGTTCAACTGGCCATTGATAAAGCCCACCTTGCACCATATTCCACTATCTCTCAAGAAACATCTGCAGCAATTGCGTTAACCTGGTCGCCTGCAAAACTGCCCGAACAGAAGCGTCTGGTAGTTGCTCTTAACGAGACTCTGGATGAGTTAATGAGTGCGAATGAAGGTGCGTTTCTCATGGGTGAGGACGTGTTATCACCTTACGGCGGGGCATTCAAAGTCACGAAAGGACTCTCTGATGCTTTCCCGGAACGAGTCCGCAACACGCCGATTTCCGAGGCCTGCATTGTTGGTATGGGTATTGGATTAGGATTGATGGATTACTACCCGATTGTCGAGATCATGTTCGGCGATTTCATCGGGTTGGCCTTCGACCAAATAGTCAACCATGCCGCCAAATTCCAGCAGATGTACAACCATCAGGTCTGCACCAATGTTATCATAAGGACGCCAATGGGGGGCGGGCGTGGCTATGGCCCAACCCACAGTCAGACCCTGGATAGTCATTTCCTCGGAGTGCCGGGTCTGCGTGTACTGGCTATGAATAGCATAACTGCACCCAGCCAGCTCTATAGCCCTCTGATGACGCCTAATTCCGGGCCAACCCTGGTAATTGAGAACAAGTTGCTATATGGAAGTTATCTACGCACTATCGCCCCGGTTGGTTTTCATCTTCTCCACTCCGACGAAACTTTCCCATCAGCCTGGATCAAGCCTGATGCCAACCACGTAGACATCACTCTGCTTGGTTACGGTGGCACCAGTGAACTCATGCTGGAAGCTTGCGAAGTTCTATTCGAAGAGTACGATTTGGTTGTCCAGGTATTGTGTGTGATGCAAATTTACCCGTTCAGTGTGACTCCTGTTCTAGATGTGATCAAAGCCGCGCCTGCACTGCTTATAGTTGAAGAGGGCCAGGGGTTTGCCGGTTTCGGCGCTGAAGTAATCGCACAAATAGCAGAGACAACTAAACTGGACGGGCTGAACATCCGACGTCTCCACCCCTATCCCAACTGCATACCGTCCAGCGGACCGCTGGAAAAGGATATACTCCCCAGTGTGGCCAGTATCGTCGAGGCCGTATTAAAAATGAGGCAAACATGATTACCACCATCAACACTCCACGTATTAATACGAATGATGATTTGGTTCAAGTCGCCGATTGGTATGTAGAGAGTGGCGCCTACATTGAAAAGGATCAGGACATCGTCGATATCGAAACATCAAAAGCTGTTGTAACCCTGACTGCCGAGATGGAAGGTTATATTGGCCCGTTAGTTGAGGCGGGCACAGTCATTCATGTCGGCGCACCGCTCTATCGTATCGCCGCTTCCCAAGAGGACCTTGAAATCGGCTCCAGTGAAGGCTCCGTCTCGGCGGACGTCACTTCGCAGCCCCTACCACCGGTATCAGAGCAATCAGTTACGGTTCAAGGACCATATCCATGTACGCGCTTTTCCAAGGAAGCCGCCCGGTTATTACAGGAGCGAGGTTTGACTTCTGAGGATTTTCAGGGCGCCGGACTGGTAACCTCTCGTTCCATTGATAACCGACAAGCAAATTCAAGCCTCGGTTTGCCGCGACGTCAACAACCCATAGTAGACCGAATATCCATGCCCATTCTCTCGGGACCGCAAACAGACAGGTGCAAAAGAGTTTCTTTGGCCAAGCAGGCAGAGATCCAATCTTTATCAACCGGTGAGAGTGGTAACATTAACAGCATGTTGTCGGTGTACTTCGATACGGCTCCAATCCGCGCGAGGTTGTATAATGAGCACTCCTTCGACGGCAATATCCAGCCTCTGATTATTTATGAGATTTCCAGATCGCTTAAACAATGGCCTCAATTCACTGCATACTTTGAGGACAATAGCATTCATTACTATGACCGCATAGATCTGGGTCTTGCGTTTGATCTGGGTAGGGGGCTCAAAGTTGTCACTATCAAAGAGGCCGACAAGCTTTCTCCGATAGAAATCTTCGAAAAGACAATTGAAATAGGAATGCGTTACACCGAAAACCTGATACTACCTGAGGAACTGGTCAATTCAACCTTTACGATTACGGATCTCTCAGGCTTTGATATTCTGCACTTCCATCCGATTATTAACGGTAATCAGTCAGTTATCATCGGTCTTGGGGGGGACAGCGCCAAAGCCGGTTATCCGATGTCTATCAATATGACCTTTGACCACCGGGTCTCGAACGGTCGTGAAGTAGCCACCTTTTTGAAGGAACTGCGGACGCGCCTGCTCAGCTATTCCATTTTCGAACATTCACTTGACAATGAACCGGAATTTTTGTCTAACGCGTCGGGAATTACGGCCGATCGCTCGGCTAATAGCTGTGATACCTGCGGGATTGATTCGGAAAAATATTACAGGGATTATTCCAGCAACGCTTATATGCTGGCCTACTTCAGGGAAGACGGGACACTTGGCAGTGTGTGTCACCGCTGTTATGACGGTAATTAGCTCCCATACGGAAAGGGTTCTTTTTCGCCCTGGCCGTGTCAATCTGTATGATTAAATAATGCCCGCTATTGAGCTTAAATTACTTCAAGCTGTAGATTTGAAGGAATAGTCTGAGTTCAATGCAATACATGGAGTCTATTCGATGGACAGCAAGAAAATTATCACTGCCATTTCCAGAATATCCAGAAAAAAACCGGAAGATATTCAGGGCCACCGTTCACTCTCCACGCTCGGATTGAGTGGATCATTCGGCTTAAATGCACTCAGAGGACTGCTTGAGGCGGGAAACAATACCAAACTCCCCCCCATTCACGGCAACATGACGGTTGATAATCTAATCGGCCTTCTAACTGACAGTCCTGACAACTCGGGCGCGGAAGCCTCACGGTCGCAAAAAACGCAGCTGTTATTTGCAGAGCAGTTGGATAAGAGCGCAAAGAATCGACCGGCGCAAATGCCAATGAATTTTGGCCACGGCATAGATATTCAAGAAATTGGTGAGCTGCCGTTGGTTTCTGATTATCGCATTCACGAGTTTTATTCTTCCAATTTCGCTCCAGCTGAGATTGCTACATCACTGTTAAGACCTGACCCCCGCGCACACCTCTGTGGAATTTTCTGCGCTAAGGAAGCGGCCAAAAAATCCCATCCTGATCTGTTGAATCTGCGCATGAGCGATTTTGTTGTCAATCATAGTTCTGATGGCCGCCCGTTGCTTAGTCTCGCCGATGCTTCTCTCCAAGAAAAAAACTTCCAGTTTACGCTGAGTATCTCCCACACGCCGCAATTTGCGGTAGCCAGTTGTATAACTTTTTGGAGTTCAAATTGAATTTCACCAGATTTCTATTTTCAACTCTCAATACGCCTTCGAGAAGGGGCTTTCAATCACATAGGCCCATCAATTATATTTCGATAATAAAATCACAAGGAGTGCCCTGTGAAGATTACATTCAAAGATTACCTCCTGCATGGCCTCTATGTTCCAATATATGGGCTAGTTAAGTACTTCCCGTCGCCAGTGGGTGACTGGTTGAGACGACTGGTGACTTATCCCTTCTCAGCCAATCTCGGCAAAGTTCGTATTTATGAAGGGGTGACATTCTGGTATCCCTACCGCATTCATATCGGACAGGACGTAACATTGAATGAGTGGGTTTATTTGGGGGGGTTCGGTGGGCTGCGCATCGGAAATCATGTCCGCATCGGGCACAGAACTTCCATCATTACGTCTGATCATGTTTATGAAGATTCAACTGTCCCGATGTATCAACAGGGATTGATCCCGGATGAGGTTGTCATTGATGATGATGTCTGGATCGGGTGCAATGTCACCATACTAAAAGGGGTAAGCATCGGTCGGGGGGCCATTATTGGGGCAGGCTCAGTAGTGACTCGCAATGTGCCTGAAAACTCAATTTTCGGAGGAGTCCCTGCAAAACTGGTTGGTTTCAGGCTTAAAGGCGATGGGCAGCAGAGTAATGAACAATTCGAAGAATCCAGTCGCTGCTGCCTGCCGTAAGGAATTGTGATGCACTGGCAGAACTGGATAAAAGTGATTGGGATTATACTTCTGGCGTGGATATTATCCACGGTAAACTGGGAGCAGACTATTCAGGCTCTCGTATATCTCGACCCAGTTTACATGATTGGTTATTTCGGATGTTTTGTTGTCATGATATTTGTGAGGACCCTGCGACTGCGTCTTGCCTTGACAAGGCTTGACCACCCTCTCTTTTTGAAAGACTGCTATGTAGCCGTACTGGAACCGGCATTTATGGGTTCTGTTACACCGGGGCGCCTGGGGGAGTTTACCCGTGTAGGCTATATTCAAGCGCACGGAGTCCCCATGCAAGAGGCGATCTCTCTTGTGCTGTTAGAACGCCTGATTGACATGTGCATACTATTTGTATTAGGCGCTGGTGGGATGATCTACATCTTGGCACCCGTGCCTTACCGCCTAAGCAGTGGACTTGTTGTAGCGATCGGGTTGCTGTTGTGCCTGGGTGCGATTCGTGGATATGACTTTATTCCTCAGATACTGCAAAAACATTTGAGTTGGATGTTACACTGGGAGCCTTCCTCCTGGGCACGCCATCGTCAGGCGATAGCAACATCGTTTAATGTTGTCATGAAACGTACTGCAACGCCGATATTCCTGTTTGGTCTTGTGAACATATCTCTTCTTTTCTCTCAGGTATTCCTTCTGGCCAAAGCGTTCAGCTTTAAGGCTGACTATCTGGTCGTAATCTTCGCCTATGCGGTATCTACTTTAATCGGTCTTTTACCAATCTCGGTGGGGGGGCTTGGTACGCGAGAGGCCACCTATATAATGATCATGGGCCGTGAAGGAATTATGAAGGAACAGGCATTACTTTTTTCACTGCTGGATGGATTTATTTTTGGGGTATTGATGTTGTTGATACTGTTGATACCGGTGTGGGCCGCACGGTTGTTTCCAAGTTTTTTTAAAGGTAATAAAGGTTAATATGAAGTTGCCTATAACAGAATCGCATCCTACCCCGCTCGAAACACCATGTGCATCATATTTATTGACGTTTGATGTCGAACATTGGTATGAGGGGTTTCGCCACCGTGGTATAGATGGCTGGCAATCCTATCCACCGCGAGATGACCAGGTGGTTGGGAATTTGCTGGATAAGCTTGCTGAAACCGGGCAACGATGCACGATGTTTTTCACGGGACGTTACGCTGAGGAGTTCCCACATATCGTGCGGAGGGCAGCTCATGAGAACCATGAAATTGCGTCGCACTCATACTCGCATACGTTGATTCCGCAAATGAAGGGTATGAAAGAGTTCCGGGACGATCTGCTCCGATCAGTGGCGATTCTGGAGAAGATAAGTGGTCGCAAGATTAAGGGTTACCGCTCCCCAAAGTGGTCTATTTCCGAAAAAAACCGCCAGGACGTGCTGTCCATTCTTGTTGAAGCCGGCTTTGAGTATGACAGCAGCGTTTTCCCCAAGATTCTTAATGGTTCGAGTAAAATTTATCCTCACCAGGTAGAGTTGGGAAATGGCGCCAGCATTTGGGAGATCCCGGCAACAACCTGCCCTTTATTGGGTTTGCGACTGCCGGTTGCCGGAGGCCTTTATTTCCGGTTTTTCCCAGCTTGGGTTACTCGAAGGGCATTATCATCGTGTAGTGACGCGGGACAACCCGGCATGATCTATCTTCACCCGTACGACATGGATGCAACCTGCCCACGTTTGCCTGGCGGAAACATCCTGTTTCATTGGTTACGTTACAGCGGCGTTGATACAGCCTTTGATCGATTGGGAGAGATACTAAAGCAGTATAGGTTCGGGACAGTTCTGGACTGGGTGAATAATCATCAAGTTTTGAACAGCGTCGATAAAATCTGAAAGGGAGTGCAAATGCAACACATCATGATTCCATCTGATAAGGCCCGGCAATGTGCCGACTCCATCCGTTTTCTCTCTATGGACGCTGTTGAAAAGGCCAATTCCGGCCACCCCGGTCTTCCGATGGGGGCCGCCGACTGTGCCTTTGCCCTGTGGGGCAATTTTCTTTCCTTCAATCCTGAAGATCCCCGCTGGCCGAACCGCGACCGTTTTGTCCTTTCCGCCGGGCATGGCTCAATGA
>Ga0073936_10004835_pt1 | contig 18431 bp, 20 predicted proteins | sample AliMusrvi5mmetaG_FD_87041 | JGI IMG/M metagenome (GOLD analysis project Ga0073936, IMG submission 87041) | Freshwater lake bacterial and archeal communities from Alinen Mustajarvi, Finland, to study Microbial Dark Matter (Phase II) - Alinen... | ecosystem: Environmental > Aquatic > Freshwater >... | reverse complement strand
GGTGCTCCAACTCAACCTCTTCACCAAGAGGAATTTAATCGAACTTTTTAAACCAACCGTTGTCCAACGTGCTGTTTCTCCGCAGATTTTATTGTGGGAAAATCTATAAGACAGCAGTGATTTAAGGTCTAAAAACCAAATACCCCACCACTTAATTTCAGATTGACAGGAAGGCCTTCGGTCTTAGTTTTAAGGCAAGAGGATAAGTTATCCTTCTTAAAGAAGGTTCACTTCCTGACGACAGTTGGCCGGACAAAAAAACAAGATTCGCGCCACATAGTCGGCCATTAAAGCGGCCTTCATTATGGTCTCGCCCCCCGGAATTACACCTCTCCTGTTCCGGGTTCTAGCGAGCCTTTTTTTTGCCCTTTTCCCTGCTCAATTCTTCAGGCTGTCAAGCTGTTAATAAATCAGGAACTTCTACTTATTCTGGCAGGAGTTCATCGAGTGGGATCATTCTCGGTTTATTGATTTTGTACAAGGTTAAGGGTACAACCCTGCATTTTGATTTTGGGACGTGGGTAATTTCTCGCGCAGAAAACCCACCCACCTCTTTATTCGCAAAAATTCCGGTTTTTTCTATTTTCAGTGTCAACCAATCCGCTATTTCGGAATATTTATCTGGGCAATAATAGGTCAAACCGCCTATCTTTTTCAAGAAACACACAGTGTGGTAGGTGCGGTCTTGTATATTATTGAAACTCCTCCTATTTTTAATAATGACAATTAAGTAACACAGGCTCATGAAAAAAAAGATTTCCTGGGATGAAATCCCTTCGCTTAATTGCTTGGGAATGGACTGGGAATACAAACCGGAATCCCCTCTTGGCAAAAGAGCCTTTGTCCGCATAACTAACAAAGATATCCCCAAGATGTTTTCGGTGAGTGGTATTCTCGTCAAAGTTGCGACCGTCAAGCATACCTACACTGGAAGACTCCTTGATATCAGTACAGGCGGATTATCAATGAGCCTTCCGGATTTACTCGAAGAAGGCCAACCCTTGAAGGTCGGTTTTTTTCTTGGCTCAGTGAAGATCATTTCTAAAGCGCTGGTGAGACATACCCATAAAATTGAAGATCAGTACACAACAGGGGTAGAATTTGTTGATCTCGATTCTGAATCTGCCGGTTATATCAATGGACTCTATGCCTCACTGATTCTCCGTAACGTTTACTGACCAATGTAAAGAGGTGATGGGCTTGACCAGCAATCGCCGCACCGAATGAAGCGGCGGTGTTGCGAAAGATGTGCGATTAAAGGCGTTTCGGAATTCGGAAGGCGAATCAAAAATTAAAACTGGCTATGAATGAAAATCAGCCGGATATATTGATTTTCCGCCTTATCACAGATATTCAAGTTTACCTAGAAAGATAGTGTGATTTTTTCACTGCAATGACTGCGCGGATGGGATTCCACTACAATTTTTGCTGAGTATTATATAGCGCCACTAATACGCCATATATTTTACGCAGTTGATTGACAATATCCTATATTGACACCTAGAATAGATTGGAAATATAATGATAACCTTTTTCCATTATTAAGAATTATTCACGAGATGAAAATGACTGTAACAAAAGCTGATTTGATAGATAAAATCTATAAGACTCATCAGGGAATGTCCAAGCCACATGCAGCTAAATCCGTTGAAACGTTTTTGTCATTATCCAAGTCATCGCTAATTGCGGGCAAAAGCTTACTGATTAGCAACTTTGGAAAATTCCATGTCAAAGACAAAAGGTCTCGAAAAGGTAGGAATCCAAGCACAGGAGACATATTGATTATTGAGGAAAGAAGGGTTGTAACTTTCAGCCCTTCTTCACTCTTACGGTCCAGAGTTAATCCTTAAACAAGCCTCCAGAAATTGTGAGACCATCTTAAAGGTCACAAAAAATCTACTTGCCGTTATAAAAAACAAAGGAGAGGAAATGAGGGCTATAATACTTTTACTAATCATATCCCTAGGTGGATGCGCAGTTCCAACTAATCAAGTAGGCGATATGATTCCAGGAAGAATTATTTCTTTATCAAAAGGAACGTTGCTTCCGATGCAAATTCAACTTAGTTATGGCTCCGGAAAAATGACTGCAACTAATCCAACTACTGGAGAGTCTTTTGAAGGAAACTATACGGCCATTCAGGACACAAAAGCCGTTCAATATTCAAAACCAACATTATTCGGCGATCAAGAAACTCATCAATCAATCGAAAGAAGCACAACTTCTCCAACTTCTGCCGTATTAGTAGGAAACAAAGGAACCGTGTTGAACATAAAAATGCAAATTCAAGCAGGAAACCCACCCATTGGGTATGGCGAAGCAGAGGATAATAAGGGAGAGAAATACAATATTCAATTTTAGAAATAATCCCCGCTACATGCTAACAATCACTGGAATATTGTTTACATGTAGCGGTTCGCACATATAACTCATTGAATTTGTAATGATACATGAAATTTTTATAGATCAAATTAGCTTCAATACTTCGGCTAGATTTTTGCTTGAGATTGTGAAAGGTTTTCGAATTCGAGACCGAGACTTTGAAACAACTGCCCCTCATCACCTGCTGCAAGGTGGTGGGTAAAAAATATCCAATTTCTAGAGAAATCTAATTTCTCTGTTCAATAAACTGAATACGTTATTATCTAATCGATTTCTCAGTACAATTTCCATCTTTTATTTATGTAGCGTAAAAAAGTGGATACTATTCCATTCTAGAGGGCACTATGATGGATGCATTCACCGCACTGCTTATACTCCCTCAATTTATCGAAAATATAATATAAAATTTAAATAATTTTTCAATGCCATCATTTGGCATTACAGATGCATTAATATTAGCAAAACCCTCCTCCTTTTTCCGGCTTGACCCTACCTGGGTTGAGCCGGTTTTTTTTTAGAGGACAGGAAGCAAGGAAAAGGAAAAAATACGCAGATGACGATACTCGCCACAGGCAGACCATGTTTTAAATTTCTGTCGTTCTAGCGAAAAAAGGGGGTACATGAAGAATTTTATGTTTTTGTTGTTTTCTATTTTAATAACAATAGGTGTGATAAAGGCGGGTCTTGCAGAGCAAAGGGCTATAACTAGAGGGGTGATAAACTCTATCATTAATGAAAAGGTACTCCAAAGAGGTGATATTTCTACTGACGATAAAGCTTGGGATAAAGAAATGCGAAAATGGCTTCGATCGTGAAAATGACCGGCAGGGATTAACCTCACTAAATCCATCAACATGATGAATTCTTAGGATTTTTTATGATAGCTGGCATCTACCTGCTCGCGAAGATCCTTGCCAACTTTAAAAAAAGGTAATTTTTTCGGAGCAACTTTTATCTTATTTCCAGTCATAGGGTTTCTCCCGGTATAGGTTTCATATTCTCGAACCTGGAAGCTCCCGAACCCCTGATTTCAACGTTATCACCACGTACCAAGGCCTCTGTCATTGTTTCGAGGATAGTTTCCACTATTGATCTCGAATCCTTAAAAGGCAGATTTTGTTGTTCGGCCAGGGCTTGGATCGGTTCTGATTTTGTCATAGCTCACCTAAGTGGTTTTAATTTTTTGGATATTATCCATCATATCATTGCGATATGAAAAATATCAAAACAAAAAATTTCAGGATTGTCCTTTTGTATCGATAAAAGGTGTCGAGACCATGCCCCCTTGCTACAGAGTGATTCGGTTATCGGCGTGCTGATATTGACCGAGAGAAAGGAACCAACCGCATGTGTTGAAGGTGTTGCGAGAGAGACACGGTAAAAGTGTCTCAGAAATTCTGAAGGCGAGCAAAAAACGTTGATTGAAAATCAAACTTGCCGGATTATACTCGCTGTAGGAGTCAAATAGCGACCTACCACGAAAAAAATCGGCTGAGTTTCAGTGGTAAAATAACACCTTGGACTTAGCTGACCGCGTTTCATACATCTAAAAGAACAAACGGATCGGTATTCCTGAGCCAGAGGTAGAGGTAGCAGGTTATTTAACCGCTAGGCTCTCAAGCTTTAAAATGAAATAAGAGGCCTTTTTATGTCACAAATAATATGGGACGATTCCTTTAGTGTAAATAATGCTGAAATTGATATTCAACACAAAAAATGGATCGAAATATACAATAACATGGACATGAAAATCTGTGTAGGAAGCTCTCCGCTACCAGATGGGTTAGAAGCGTTAAAAGCCATGGAAGATTACACTCGATATCATTTTTCTTTTGAAGAATAATATATGAGTAAGATTAATTATCCTAAATTGATTGAGCATCACCGTATCCATAAAAATTTTGATAATTTGATATATACTTATTACAGAAAAGTATTTGAAGGAGAATTGGTATATTAGACTCGGAAATAATAAGTATATTAAAAGAATGGTTACTTGATCATATACTAAAGGAAGATAAACGATACGCACTTTATGTTGAGGCAGAAGAGTAAAGAAAAGAACAAAATGGAAATGGATTATTTTTTTGCCGTATTCAGGATGTATCCAGACATACGTGGAAAAAGTGATATACAATGGTGACTCCGGGTTCAACTCCCGGTTTTCTGATGGGGGTCGATTCGGAATTCGGGAAAAAAGTACGTTTACGAAAAATAAATGTTACAATTACAGACTGTTACCGAACTCGTTTCAATACACGATGAGTTCGGAAAATTCCAGCAGATAACAGGTTGAATTTTCGAATATAATTCTACCTTGCCGTGCTTTATTTTCCGTTTTCTGAGGCGACCCCAATATGGAGATTCCGAAAGCGCTCTAAAACCGCGGTGTCCGGTTAGAGACTTGCAAGTGATTTTCTCATTATCCTTCGGAATTTTTTGTTCGGTCGTTGCCGTGGTTCCGGAGGGTTTGCTGCCCAGAGCAGCATAGCTTCATTGCTGATCTGGTTGCGCAGTTGCCGCACACGAATAATGGATTCGGATTCACCGTGTTCTTCGTGACAGAAATGGCCAGGAGCAGATAGGTGATCAGACCAGAAAGAATTTGCACCATCAGCCCGTTCTTGCTTCTGGCAAACAGATGGTAGACATTGAGATGCTGTTTCCACCAGCCAAAGAACTTTTCAATATTCCAGCGGAGTTTGTAAACAAGGACCACTTGCTCTGCGTTCAGGTCAAAACGGTCGGTGGCGATCCAGTATTTTTTGTCGGCAACAGTATAGCCAACGAGCCGAACCGGCTTTTCTGTTTGATTGACGCCGGATGTGCCTAGAACCACCTGGGCGTCAAAGAATACGTGGGGAATTGCAACAAGAGGATACGCTTCAATCACCTTTTTACGTGTGGCCCCTTTGATACGGCAGACAAAGTGACGACCTTCGCTCTGCCACTGATCGAAAAGGTGATGGGCCTGATCCCCACGATCCAGGACCGCTGTCTGGCCGGGCTCAACAAGTTGGCTGACCAATGGCCTTTCGGCTTTCTTGCCCTCGGTTAGAACCAGGGTGCCAGGAATGCCGCGATTGAGATTGAAACCGAGATGCAGTTTTGCCTTCCTGGAGTTTGTTCGATACTCGGCCCAGTGCATGGATAAAACCGAATCAATAAGCGATCCGTCAATGACGACCAAATCGCCAAGGTCAATATGCTGGGTTGGGAGAATGGCGGCTGCTTTTTTTGTAGTTCAGTGAACACATAAAAAAGCTGCTCCACTCCACGCCCGTTCACCGTATCAACAAAAGTGGAGTGTTTGATGCCACCGGCGGGAGCGATCAGTTTCTTGTGGTGTTACTAATAACAGCAATCAGCTTGCTGACTCTACAGGGCTTGTCATCACTTTGAACGAAGCTATTGTTTTTTCCAGGAATATCGCTTCCACCTTATCTGTTGCCTGTGTTAGATCCATGTCAATATCATATTCAAAATATTAATTTGCAGGTAATTTATACAAAATGTGGATAGTTAGAATTGCCTTACAACGGCCATATACATTCATAGTGATGGCCATTCTCATCCTTCTGGCAACTCCATTGGCTATTTTACGCACTCCGGTCGACGTGCTTCCCGAGATCGATATTCCGGTTATCAGCGTGATTTGGAGCTATAATGGTTTTTCAGCGAAGTTGATGGGTGACCGCATCACGCAGGCTCATGAACGTTCGTTGACCACTACGGTCAATGATATTGAACATATTGAGTCACAGTCGCTTGCTGGTATTGCTATTATCAAAATTTACTTTCAGCCCAACGTCAACATCCAGACTGCAATTGCTCAGGTTGTTTCGGTTTCTCAATCGGTACTGAGACAGATGCCACAAGGTGCTACGCCACCCCTTGTAATCAAGTACACAGCTTCAAGCATCCCCGTGATCCAGATTGGTGTATCCAGCAAAGAATTGCCGGAACAAGAACTGTACGATACCGCGGTGAATATGTTGCGCCCGCAACTTGTCACGATTCCTGGGGTTGCGATGCCAGCTCCCTACGGTGGCAAGATGCGGGTGGTCTCGGTAGATATAGATCCACAAGCATTGTTGGCGAAAGGGTTGTCTTCGTCTGATGTGATTAACGCCGTCAATACACAAAATTTGACACTTCCATCCGGCGCAGCCAAAATCGGCGACATTGAGTACAGCGTTACCACCAACGCTTCACTAAACTCTATTGAAGGGTTGAATGAAATCCCGGTGAGAACCGTCAATGGGGCCACCATCTACCTGCGTGAAGTGGCCCACGTGAGGGATGGGTTCTCGCCGCAAACGAATATTGTTCGGCAAAACGGGCAGCGCGGCCTGCTGCTCTCTGCCTTGAAGAACGGCGGTGCGTCAACGTTAGATGTCGTTAATGCAATAAAAACGAAGATACCTTTGTTGCTGCCACTCCTGCCTAAAAGTATCGAAATAACAATGTTATTTGATCAATCTATTTTCGTAAAAGCTGCCGTGCAGGGAGTAATTCATGAAGCGCTAATTGCAGCTGCGTTGACTGCAGTGATGCTATTATTGTTTTTGGGAAATTGGCGAACTACATCCATCATTGCCATCTCAATTCCCTTGTCGATTTTTTCTTCCATTGTGTGCCTGCATTCTATTGGCGCAACTATCAATGTGATGACACTGGGAGGGTTGGCGTTGGCTGTGGGTATCCTGGTGGATGATGCGACCGTGACCATCGAAAATATCGAACGCCATCTTCATATGGGCTCCGAGTTATACACGGCTATTCTTGACGGTGCGGGTGAAATCGCTGTGCCGGCTTTTGTATCAACGCTTTGCATCTGTATCGTTTTCGTGCCAATGTTCTTCTTGCAAGGGGTGGCCCGCTATCTTTTCGTGCCGTTGGCCGAAGCCGTGGTGTTTGCGATGTTGGCTTCGTATTTGTTGTCGCGCACCTTGGTGCCGACCATGGCGCTGTTATTGTTGGGGCATCAACACACGGATAGCCTGTTGACGAACTTGATTCATAAAGTACATAAGGTGTTTAATTATTATTTTGAGGCGTTACGCAGGAATTACGTTCTGCTTCTTAGTCATCTGTTGACTCGCAGGGTCAGCTTTATTTCCGTTTTTCTTGCTTTTTGTTTGTTATCCTGTGGACTGTATGTACTGCTCGGGCGTGACCTGTTTCCCTTAGTTGACACTGGACAGATCAAATTACACATGCGCGCGCCAACCGGCACCCGCATAGAAAAAACTGCCGTGATTGCCGACGAGGTTGAGACCATGATTCGCGAGGTGATTCCGGCAAAAGATTTGGAGACTATTCTCGATAACATCGGCCTCCCCTACAGCGGAATCAATCTTTCTTACAGTAATTCTGGAACGATAGGTACGATGGATGCAGATATTCTCATTTCGCTCAAGGCAGGGCATAAACCTAGCACGTATTATATAGAATTGTTGCCGCAACGGTTACGTAAGGCATTCCCTGGTGTCGAATTTTTTTTCCAACCAGCTGACATCATCACGCAGATTTTGAATTTCGGTACTCCGGCCTCGATCGACGTGCAGATCAGCGGATCTAACTATGTCGCAAATCAAGAACTGGCCGGCAAATTGGTAGCCAAGATGACAGCGGTTCGTGGGGCAGCAGATGTACATATTCACCAGCGCCTGGACAGGCCATCTATTGCACTGAACATGGATCGCCCTCGTCTCCAAAGTATCGGCCTGAGTCCGAATGATGTTGCCCAAAATTTACTTCTACCACTTTCAGGAAACTCACAGACAGCGCCGTCTTTTTGGCTCAACCCTAGCAATAGTGTAGTTTACAACCTACAAGCGCAGACGGAACAAAACAAAATTTCCTCTTTGGATGATCTGTTGCATTTGCCCGTTGGCACAGCCATGGTGTCATCCAGTAGCGGTACTCGTTTGCCTCAGCTTATGGGCAATTTGGTAAGCGCATCACCATCCAGAGAATATGCTGTTGTTACGCGCTACAACATTCTGCCCTCAATCAATATTTATTCTAACGTGCGAGGCCGTGATCTAGCCTCTGTGGCCAAAGAAATCCAACAGATAATTGATCATGCCAAGCCTGACTTGCCACGAGGCAGCAACATCACCTTGCGTGGACAGGTACAAACGATGCAGTCCTCTTATCTTGGATTGGAATTGGGCCTTCTCGGTGCTGTAGTGCTGGTCTATCTTCTGATCGTTGTTAATTTCCAATCCTGGATTGATCCATTTATTATTATCACAGCGCTACCCGCTGCACTTGCGGGCATAGCCTGGATGTTAATTATTACTGGAACGGATTTGAGTGTTCCCGCTTTAACTGGGGCAATCATGACCATGGGGGTGGCGACCGCCAATAGTATTCTGGTTGTCGCCTTTGCAAGGCAGCGGTTGAATGAAGGTGTATCACCGCTATCGGCAGCACTTGAAGCCGGCGCGACACGCTTGCGGCCTGTATTAATGACAGCGATGGCAATGATCATCGGAATGGTTCCGATGGCAATTGGTTTTGGCGATGGATCAGAGCAGAATGCCCCCTTAGGGCGTGCTGTTATCGGGGGGTTGATGTTTGCGACGATTTCGACCTTGTTGTTTGTGCCCATTGTTTTTGCTTCTTTTCACCGATGGTTGGCCGCGCGCAAAGAGCGTCTTGCTACCACTATCACACTAACGCTGGATGTACCGAAATGACTGAAAAACGCCACGTCCATCAAGGGCTGCCGGACTTCAAACTACACGACCCAGAACATAACCGTGGACGCGACAAAGTAATACGCTTCGTTCGTCTTGTTACGCTTGTTGTCATTATATTGTTGCTGGTGGGCCTGGCCCGATCATTATTTACGCGCTGGGCCGATGGTAATGTACTGGAGGCTCGTGCTGTCGAGAATTCGTTGTTGCATGTACGTGTGATCCAACCAAGCCCGAGTCGCTTTGATGCACGTCTTACATTGCCAGGCACCTTACAAGGTTCACAGGAGGCTCAGATCAATGCTCGTGTCAGCGGATATGTGAAGGCATTGTTCAAGGATATAGGCTCTACGGTCAAGAAAGGTGAATTGCTGGCAAAGCTCGATATTCCTGAGGTAAAGCGACAAGTTGATGAAGCTGAAGCGAATTTTCAACTGGCGAAGATAGCCTATGATCGTTGGGTACGAATGCGCGCTGAAGACGTGGTTTCGCAACAGGAACTGGACGAGAAAACGAACGCTTATCGGCAGACCCAAGCCATCCAGGAACGCATGCGCGAGCAATTGAGTTTCGGACAAGTTGTTGCGCCGTTTGAAGGCATAGTCACACGACGTAATGCTAATGTAGGTGATTTGGTCAATGCTGGTAGCAGCGGTAGTGGACAGGCTTTGTTCACTATAGCCCAGACTAACAAACTCCATGTTTACTTTTATGTGCCGCAGGATCGTGCCTCACTGGTTCGGATTGGCGATAGTGTCGATATTGTTCGGTCCGCCCAGCCTGATAAACCAATCAAAGCACAAATCGCACGTACTGCGGGGGCAATAGATTTGAATTCACGCACCTTGCAGATTGATGTCGAAATCCCGAATGACGACTATGCCTTACTACCAGGTGCTTATGTAGAGGTAGCGTTGAATCTCAAATCGAACGGTAATCTTGTACTGCCAACGAATACCCTTCTCTTCGGTGCAGCGGGTGCTCAGGTGGCAATCATCAAGGATGGCAAGGTAGAGCGCCAGATCGTGAAGCTGGGTACTGACTATGGCCAATTGGTAGAGGTGAAAAGTGGTGTGACTGCTGAGGATCAAGTGATCGTTAACCCTCCTGATGCGATCACTACAGGACAACCGGTGGTAGTGGAAGTTCTCCAGGGTACAGCTAATCACGGTACATGATGAGACAGATAGTATTTTTCATATTGTTGCTTTTGGGTTTTTCGAACTCCGCATGTACCCCGGTCGGCCCTAACTACGTTCGCCCCACTGTGGATATTCCAACCGAATGGAAGTCTGCTCCTTCTGTTAATCCATCAGAATGGAAGCAAGCTCAACCAGCTGATGTATTTCCTAAAAGCAACTGGTGGGTCATGTTTGGTGATGAACAACTCAATTACCTGGAGGCGCGCTGTCTAGAAAACAATTTGAGCCTGAAGACTGCAGTCGCACGTCTGGATCAAGCGGTGGCGCAAAACGTTGTACATGCCGCAGCCCTCACTCCCTCCTTACAGGCCGGTGCAACAGCATCTCAATTCCTTATTTCTGCTAATCGACCATTGACCAATTACGCCTCACCCAATTTCAGCACACAGCAGTATGATTTCCGGCCGGTGCTATCGGTAAGTTATGAATTCGATTGGATAGGGAAAATTCGGCGCGATATTGAAAGCGCTCACGCCAGTGCGCAGCAGGCTGAATCAGACAAAGAAAATGTGCAACTCTTGTTGAACGCTCAGGTTGCCACAGTCTATTTTCAACTCCGGCAAACAGATGAAGAATTAGAAGTATTATCGACCTCTGTAGCTTTGCAGGAAAAGGTGTTGGACTTGATTTCTAAACGCTACAAGCTTGGTGCCTCCTCCCGGGTTGACGTTGTGTCGCAAGCAAGTTTGGTTGATGCTACCAAAGCACAGTTCGAGTTACTCAAGGCTCAACGTAATCAACAGGAAGACGCCTTGGCCACTCTAACTGGCACGCCGGCCGCGAGTTTCAGACTGGCACCAGGCAAGTTGCCTGCTATAGTGCCACAGCTACCACCCACCTTGCCCAGCAGTCTGTTGGAACGGCGTCCTGATATAGCATCGGCAGAACGGGCAATGGCTGTAGCCAACGCCCAAATCGGTGTAGCGCAAGCTGCCTATTACCCTACGGTAAATTTATCTCCTTCCTATGGTGGTTTTGAATCCAACAGTTTGGCCGCCCTGCTGAATGCGCCTTCCCTGATTTGGTCCTTGGGTTTGTCGGCCAGCCAGTCTTTGTACGACGGTGGGCGTATCAAAGCTAGCGTGGACTTTGCAAAGGCAGGTTATGCCGCCACGGTGGCGAATTATCGTCAATCGGTGTTAGTCGGTATCCAGGAGGCCCAGGATGCATTGGGCAATTTACAGAAACTTGATCTAGCCAAACAAAGACAGGATGAAGCAGTGCGTAACCAGGTCAAAGCCTATCAGATTCGTCTGACCCGTTACAAGGAAGGTCTAGACAATTCATTCATCCTTGCCACGACTGAACAAAACCAACTTGTGTCTCAGCGGGTACAATCGCAAATCCGAGGCAGTCAATTTCTGGCTACCGTCGGTTTGATCAAGGCGTTGGGTGGCGACTGGAATATTACAAAAAAAACATGATGCATGACTGATTAGGTTGTCCACTATTGACTACCCACCTCAAATCATTCCAATTACGGACTACGTTGGTTATAAGAAACGAGTTGGAAAGTTGCCAGAGGCTGCGGAGGAGAACTGGAGACTTTTCATAGAAAAAGAGTACCTTCCAGGAGATTTTCATGAACATACTTGCTCTTCACGGTAGCCCTCGTACGCAGGGCAACTCAAGCCAACTTCTCAACGCCTTCCTCAATGAGGCAGAATTTCTGGGAGCAACCATCAGCAGTTATCAGCTCAACGCCCTGCAACTTAAAGGATGCCAGGCCTGCTACAGTTGCCGCCAGCCCGGCAAGGAAAAACAGTGTGCGGTCAAAGACGATATGCAACCCATTCTGGCGGACCTGTTTACCGCCGATTTGGTTGTTCTAGCGTCACCGGTGTACATGTGGCAGATGACCGCCCAGGCTAAGCTGTTCACCGATCGGTTGATGCCGGTTCTCAGGCCTGATTACACCTCTTGGCTGACTGGCCAGCGGATGCTCACCATCTATACCCAAGGGCAGCCGGACATCTCGAAATTTGCTCCCTATTTCGAGCATGTTAACAGCATGTTTGGTTTCCTGGGCTTCCGCACGTTGGAACCATTGGTTTTCGGTGGCTTTCGTGGCGTGAACGATGTGCAGCAACAGCCCCACCATTTCGAGCGTGTTCGTCAGATTGCCGCAGAGATTGTCCGTAACGGTTAATTCAAGTCATCGAATACCCCCGCATATCCCGGCGCCCCTTGGAGGCCGAATTCGAGAGGCCACTGTTCCAGCCTCGTTGTTTATCTATGAATAATCACTCTCCCCCTGCTGCTCGTGTACTTCTGACTACATGCGTCATTGCCTTCTTCTGTTTTCTCGGGTCCTACATGCGCATCCCGATAGCTCCGCTTTTCGCCATTTCCCTTGGGGCGGATACGGTACAAGTCGGGTTGATCAACAGCGCCTTCATGATAATGGCTGGACTCCTTTCCATTCCTACGGGATTGCTTTCCGATCGGATCGGACGGCGACGGCCGCTGCTGATTGGGTTATTGCTACTTTCCGGTTCATCGTTCCTGCTCGCCGTCAGTCAAAGTCCTCTGCAGATGGGATGTATTTACCTGGTCTTCGGAATCGGACTCGCGGCCCTCTCTCCCACTTTGATGTCCTACGTGGCCGATATCACCCCTCCTGAATCCTTAGGGCAGGCCTTTGGCTGGTATACCATGTCCCTCTACAGTGGTATGACCCTGGGACCTGCTGTTGGCGGTCTCCTCGGCGGCTTGATCGGTTTACGCCCAATCTTTGTCTGCTCGGGAATCCTCATTTTGTTGATGTTTGCTGCCGCCTATTGCCTGCTGCACGACCCATCGGACAGGGAACGGAAAGGCCCCGCTCCAATCGACCTCCGCGCCACCTTCAGCGACCTGCTGCATAACCGTCGCCTGATTGCCTGCCTGCTGACCACCATCGGCGGCTGCGTCGGCTTTGGAATGTTCATCTCCTTCATGCCACTCTATATCCGCAGCCTGGGCATGCAGACCATGACGGTTGGATTTGTTTGCGCCACCCAGGCGCTTGCTAATGCTATAGCCCGTATTCCGGCCGGTTGGCTCTGTGACCGGGTAAATGACCGACGCATTTTGGTCTTCTCGGGCACATCTGTGCTTTCCCTGGCAATGGCCACCTTTGGACTCTGTCATACGCTGCTTGCCCTGCTGGTGACCGCTGCTGCCATGGGCTTCAGCATGGGTATCGCTTTCACAGTTATCTGCGCCCTGATCGCCGATACCGTGCCCAATCGGATGCGAGGCCTGGCCATGGGGTGTTACAACACCAGCGTGTATTTAGGTATGATGCTTTGTGCTTTGGGCATGGGGATAGTGATCCGTGAACACGGATTTCGGGCTGGCTTTTTTCTCACCGGTGGTATTATTTTCGGCTCACTGATCCTCTTTGGACTGGTGTACGGATCAGAGAATCGTGTGCAAAAGAATCATTGTGACGATTCAAGAAATTGATAGGTGCTGTTATTGAAGGAGATGTCGTTCAGCATGGGAAGGTAATTGTATGACTCATTTCAGGTTAACTCTGCCTACCTTTTTCCCTTTCTATATACAGAACACACATCCTCAAAATCCCCTTGTGGACAATAAGGTGATTTATATCAGGCCTGATCGAAATGATTCACAACAGCAGAAGACATCTTTCATATTTGGACAATATCATCCAAAGGAATTTGAGAAAACATGGATACGGATAAAGCTAAAATCGTTTTTGCTAGAGATCGTTATGCTGCCCTTACCGGCATTGAGATTATTGAGGTTAAAAAAGGGTATTGTAAAGCTCGCTTGGTGATCGAGGATAAACACCTCAATGCGGCAAATGTTGTCCAAGGTGGGGCCATTTTCACTCTTGCCGATCTAGCTTTTGCCGTCGCCTCTAATAGCCATGGTCAATTAGCTTTAGCTATCAATGTCAACATCTCATTTTTACGTGGAAAATCGAAAGGTATTCTTTACGCTACCGCAACTGAAGTGGGTGAACCGAAACGCCTGGGAGCCTATGATGTTTTGGTTACTGACGAACAGGATGAGATTATAGCAAGATTCAATGGAATGGTTTATCGGAAGAACCAAAACATGCCGGAATAAAACATATCGATCAACAACACCCTCTTAATTCCACTTCAGGTAATTGAAAGTGATAAACGTAATTGCATCAATTTATATAAAAGAGCTGAGGAAACAGGAGTTTATCGAAATATTCAAAGCTAATATCCCAAATGTCCTTAACGAGAAGGGATGTGTAGAATATGTGCCGACCATTGATTTTCTCACAAACTTACCTCCACAAGAGTTGAATGAGAATGCTGTCACAATAATCGAGAAATGGACCAGTTTTGAGGATTTGCAAGCCCATCTAGCTGCACCCCATATGATCGCTTACAAAGATAAGGTCAAAGATCTTATAGAAAAGGTATCACTCAAAATATTGACCGCAGCATAGACCTTATGAAGGAAGATGCGCTGCAGAACAGAATTATCTTACTGCTCGGCCTGGCTGGTTTCATGGTCGTTGCCGACAACTGGGTGGTATCGCCCATCCTCCCCGCCATCATGGCGGACCTCCATTCAGATCTCCCGAAGGCTGGCCTGTTGATCACCGCCTACATGATACCCTTCGGCATCTGCCAAATCCTGTTCGGACCGTTGGCGGACCGGTATGGCAAAAAAGAGGTCATCACCTTGGCCATGATCATGTTCAGCCTGGCTACCGGGTTATGTGCTGCCGGCCGGAACCTAGCGAGCCTGTCCCTGTTCCGGGCAGTCACCGGCGTCTTCGCAGCATCGGTGATCCCGGTCTCCTTTGCCCTTATCGCAGACATCTTTCCCCTCCAGCAGCGCCAGAAGGCCATTGGTACATTTTTAGGCATCGCTTTTCTTGGTCAAGGCATGAGCATGATTATCGGCGGCACGATCGCCCATCTCAGCAACTGGCAGGGGGTCTTCGTCGCTTACGCGCTGTTATCGCTGATTCCCACAGCCTTGCTAATCCGCTACTACCGGCAACTGCCGTCCACAAAGAACAGAGGCGGTAACATTCTGACCCCCTATGTAGACCTGTTGACCAATCCCGAGAGCATGTACACCTACGGGATCATCATGCTGGAGGGGTTGTTCATCATCGGCAGTTTCTCTTACGGTGGAGCATACCTGGCGGCGGTGCACGAATTCAATGCATTGAGTATTGGTCTGGTCATGACCGGGTTCGGGGCAATGTCGGTGATCGGTGGCAGAATCAGTGGAAAATTGGTTCGCAGGTTCGGCGCCAGAAAGGTCGTTGTGCTCGGGCTGGCCTTAACAGCAGCGGCCGACCTCCTCATCTGGCTGATGGGCAACCAGATCTTGATCTTTTCTCTGGCCATTGCCCTGATGGGTTTCGGGTTCATCATCGCTCATTCCACCCTAGTAACCCGGGCTAGCGAATTTGCCAAGAAGGCTACTGGAACGGCTATGTCTTTAGTGGCCTTTTCCTTCATGGGTTGCGGCGGTATCGGTACGGCCCTTGGTGGCATGATCATTCGATCCCACGGCCTGCCAGTCCTGTATCTTTGTTACGGCCTGGCCTTATCGGCAACTGTATTGGTGACCACCGTCATACTTGGAAAGTATCCCTGTAATTCAGCGGGTGCTGCATCTTAAATTAACCGTAGTCCGGATTGAATATGCGCCATCCTGAACATCACCGAATTAATCGTTCTGGCTGGCTACGAGCAGCCGTCCTGGGTGCCAACGACGGCATCGTATCCACTGCCAGCCTGATCGTTGGAGTTGTCGCTGCTGGTTCAAACAGGGAGAGTATTATTTTAGCGGGCATCGCTGGCCTGGCGGCCGGAGCTATGGCGATGGCCGCGGGCGAGTATGTTTCAGTGAAATCCCAAGAGGATACGGAACGTGCTGATCTGAAAATGGAGTCGGACGCTCTTGAGAATAATCGAGAAGAGGAAGAACAAGAGTTGGCAGCTATTTACCGAGATCGTGGACTGGACGAAACTCTTGCTGAAGAAGTTGCTCGACAACTGATGAAACATGATGCTCTGGGGGCTCATGCACGAGATGAGAACGGAATAACAACCGAATTAAGTGCACAGCCAATACAGGCGGCATTTTATTCAGCTGCTTCATTTTCCATAGGTGCGGCAGTTCCGGTTGTGACAACCATAATAGCTCCAGTTTCTTTGCTGCTTTGGCTTGTGCCGATCCTGGCGATTGGTCTGTTAGGTGCTTTAGGAGGGATTGCAGCTGCCACTGGGGGGGCGCCCGTCTTTCGTGGAGCCGTAAGGGTATGTTTCTGGGGTTCGGTAGCGATGGTGATAACCGCTGCAGTCGGCAAGTTCTTCGGGGCTGCAGTATGATTCAATAAACCCCACCCTGTGGCCAGATACTATGATTATGATCTTCGTCGGCAACGATGGCCCCAAACAGTGCGTGACGATTAACCAAGGGGTTATTACGGTCGAGGGTATCCTTGAAATTGAAAAGACGGTGGAAGATTCAATTAGGGCCTGCTATAGCATGATCGGTAACGACCCTGAGCATGGAGACCTCGATTAACGGTTCGAAATAAATCACCACGACGTGGCCGAAATCCTCGGACCGGCGAACCAATGACCATCACAAAGCGGCAGATGGTATCCTTCCGTCCAAGCAAACAGTTGCGCGTACGGCTGAATAAATAGAGTATATACAATACCAAACTCTCCCATGCTCTATGATGGCAATACCTTCGGAGAAGTGCTTACTTCACACACACCCACATGTCCAGCCAAAGATAGATAACCAAATGGTCAATCCGGGCGACCAAATCGGAATCAAGAGGCAGGGCTCAAGTCCCTGCCTTTTTTTATCCTGGCATCGCCCCGCAGATAATGACCCCGGCATTCAGCAGAGAGAAGTTAACCAACAGGACAGTATTCTCAGCTTATTTTAAGCCGTGACATTAACTCACCGTAGTGCTGGTACAAACTCGCCGTACTGATTCGGACACAAAAGAATCCGCTCACGATGTGGATAGCCGTATTGATCATACACAACCTCTCTATGACGGCTATAATGACATGCGCGGTTCGGCAGCACCTGAACAACTTGTGGCTGCATAACTACACCAGGACCACCTTGAGGGCCGTTAGCATATACAACTTGCGGTGGTGGTTGTCCGCCTTGCTGCTGTGCCATCTGTGCCTGTGCGTTGGCCTGATTAGCTTTATCGGCTTCATTCCCGATCATCGCGCCACCCATAGCTCCGACACCGGCTCCAAGCAATGTTGCTCCGGTATTGTGCCCGATAGCTTGTCCAATCAAACCGCCTGCCGCTGCACCACCAAGTGCGCCGGTTCCGCTGTTTGTTGCACAACTGGAAAGGCCAACAACGGTCGCAAATGCAAGTGCTACATAAAAAGTTCGTTTCACAATGCGGTTTCCTCTGTGGTAATGTGAATATTATTCTAACTATTTGACATCTTCTTATACGTGTCCGATATATCACGTGTCATTATCACGAGCAATCTCAACTGGCTCAATCCAAAAGTCGTTGGAACAGAGATTAGTATCTCACACGATGTGGCATCGAAGTTATATCTTGGTACAAGTGCAATTGACTGCCCCAAATGCTACCACACAAGAATGGCGGAAATCCATATTGTTATCATCCGTTATCTGTTTGAAATTAATTTCCAATTCTCTTTAACTAAATTGCCATCCTTGATGGTGTCTCCCCCAGCCTTTTCCATGAGAATGCCGTGGCAAACCTGCTTCCTTTGCTTTCTCTTGCAAGGTGGTCTTCAGGTCGAACACCTCACCTGTAATTTTCGCAAGGGCTTCTGTGTCGAGAGCTTTGCTGTGCATTAGAGACTGTTGCTCGGCCCGTTTAACAAATAGCTGTTTCCTGAGATCCTTGGTGTCAGTAAAAAATTTCCCTTTTTTTGCACGCTTCTCAGTGTTGCTTCCGTCTTTATCATCCCGTTTAGCGAACATGAAGAGTTCAGCTGTTTTAGCCTTTTCCATCATGGTCATTCTCAAATCGAAAAGTTCGCCTGATGTCTTTCTTACTGCCTCTATATCCGGACTATCTCTCCTTATCAGTGCAATTTGCTCTGCTCGTTTTACCGCCATCTGTTTACGAAGGTCTTTGGTGTCAGCACGGAAT
>Ga0073936_10004830_pt1 | contig 18442 bp, 15 predicted proteins | sample AliMusrvi5mmetaG_FD_87041 | JGI IMG/M metagenome (GOLD analysis project Ga0073936, IMG submission 87041) | Freshwater lake bacterial and archeal communities from Alinen Mustajarvi, Finland, to study Microbial Dark Matter (Phase II) - Alinen... | ecosystem: Environmental > Aquatic > Freshwater >... | reverse complement strand
GGATATACCAACCACTCTCCCCCACCCTTTCGGTAGCCCGCAACACCTCTCCCCCAATGTCACGCCACAGGGCACGAAAATCGTTCAATGCAATCTCGCTGAGGTTGGGCTCTTTCATCTCACTCTTTCCGGCCTTCAATGCGCGAAACCGGGCTCCGGCGCAAGGAAAAAGACTTTTACGTTCCGCAGAAGAGATTGGAGCTTTGGGGCGGATCAGCACGCTGGCTTCACGCCGCTTTCTTCTTTGTGAACAACCGCAGGCAGCCGAGCTTGAGCACGGTCCACGCCGATTCAAAAATAATCCGCTTGGACATTTTGGATGCGCCCTGCTGGCGTTCGGTAAAAATGATGGGGACTTCCGCGATGCGAAAACCTCCCCGGAAAACGAAAAAGTGAAACTCCGTGATGAAGCCGTAGCCGTCTGCCGCGCACCGGGAAAAGTCGATCCCCTCCTGCACCTTGCGGGAAATCAGTTTGAATCCACTCGTGGGGTCGGTCATCGGAATACCGCAGAGCGCGCGGACATAGACACCAGCGAAGGAACTCAGCAGCAACCGGCTCAGGGGCCAGTTGATGATGCGAATGCCGTCCCGGTAGCGCGAGCCAACCGCGATGTCGGCCCCATCGTTGAGAGCCGCGATCAAACGCGGAACGTCCGCCGGATCGTGGGAGCGGTCCGCGTCCATGGTGCCGCAGGCGTCGTATCCCCGCCCGTGTCCCCAGCGCAGTCCTTCCTTACAGGCGCCCGCGTAGCCGCTCTTTCTCGCCCGCCGGAGAAGAAAGACACGGCGTCCATATTCGGGATGTTTTTCCACCACGTCGCCCGTCCCGTCCGGCGAACCGTCGTCCACCACCAGCACATCCACGGCGGGCGTCAGGGCGAGAATGTCCCGCAACATGATGCCGATGTTGACCACCTCGTTGTACGTCGGAATGACGATGAGATATTTCTTTTCCGTTGAGGCAATGGTGGTTGCTGTGGAGGCAGTCATAGGATGAACTTTTGAGTGGAATCTGATTGTTTGACGCGATCAAGCGAAAACAGCGAACAATGCGCAAGTGCCGCCTCACCCATCCCCTTGCCAAGCCGTCCTGATATGCGTTACCGCAGGAATTTTCTTTCGTCAAACACTCCGATCAGATAATGCTCACTGGCCAAATGACAGTTTCCCTCGTCATCCCGGTTTTCAACGAAGAAGAGGTTATCCTCCCTCTTTGGACACGGCTCCTGGCCACCGCAAGCTCTTTGGCGGATTACCAGTTTGAGGCGGTCTTTGTGGACGACGGAAGCAGGGACGGGACGGCGAACCGGATCCAAGCGCTCGCGCCCTGCAATAATCTCTCTTGGAAACTGGTCCAACTCTCCCGCAACTTCGGCCACCAGATAGCCATCTCCGCCGGGATGCGCCATGCCGACGGGGAGGCCCTGATCTTCCTGGATGCCGACTTGCAGGACCCGCCGGAACTGATCCCCGTGTTTCTGGAGAAATTCCGCGAAGGTTACGAGGTGGTCTATGGCATCCGCCAACACCGCAAAGAGTCGCTCTGGCTGCGCGTGTGCTTCAGCGGCTTTTACCGGCTTTTCAACGCCATCGCCGACCGGCCCATGCCGCTGGACGTGGGCGATTTCAGCCTCATTAGCAAACGGGTGGCGGAGTTGATCGCCGAGATGCCCGAGCATGACCGGTTGATCCGGGGGATGCGGAGTTGGGTCGGGTTCAGGCAAATCGGCATCCCCTATGACCGGCCCGAGCGCGCCGCGGGCGAAAGCCGGTACGGATTCGTCCGTCACGTGAAGCTCGCTCTCGACGGGCTCTTCAGTTTTTCCAAATTTCCCATCCGCTTCTCCCTGGTCATCGGGCTGGCTGTGACAATATTCTCGGTGATTTACCTGGCAAAGGTCTATCTCTGCTCCTTCCTGTTCGGATCCGCCGCTCCCCAAGGCTGGACTTCGCTGATCACCCTCGGCTCCATCGCCACCGGAGCGAACATCATCGCCACCTCCATCGTCGGGGAATACGTCTGCCGGATTTATTTCCAAACCAAGAACCGGCCTCTGTTTGTGGTGGACCGTGTGAAAACCAGTTCCCCGTAGGCGCAACCCTGATCAGCCCGGAAAAAGGCGGCTGGTTTTCCGACAGCCCACCCGGGTTCAGGAATCAGACACTACCGTGCAACCGGTAGATTAGGCCGCGCAACGCGTTCCGAAGCGGCAACTGGATCCGCATCCCCAAGCGAAGCAGAGGGGTGATGGGGATGCCTGTTTTTTTGGAAATCCTCTCCGCCACATTGTAATAGTCGCGACTCATCCGCTCTTCATTGGTACCGGTGCAGGATTGGCCTTGGACCCGGAACGACGCCAGTGGCTGGCGGCAAAACACCATGTCCCCGCGGAGCAACAAGCGCAGCCAGAGATCCAAATCGCAATAATAAAGGACTGTATTATCCAGCAAGGGCTCCCCCTCTAACGCACTTGCCCGTATCAAGATCATCGTCGGTTCGCCGATTTTGTTTGCCGCCCCACGCAGGCACGCCTTTATGGCATCAACGCCCCGGATCAACCCATCCCACCGGAAAGGTTTCATGAAAAACAGGAGTTTTCCCTGCGCGCCTATAATCCGCTTGCTGCACGCAGCAATGACGGCGCTGGGGTGCTGCTGCAAGGCCCTTACTTGAACCGCCAGACACTCCGGCTCCAGTGTGTCGTCCGCACAAAGCACTTTGATGAATTCGCCGCGCGCCAGCCGAATGGAGTGACTCTGATTCCCCGCCAGGCCAAGATTGGATTCGTTAAAGTGAACCCGGATGCGAGGATCGGCAACCCGGTCAACAAAACTCTGGATCACTTCCCGTGTGCAGTCCTGCGAACAGTCCTCCACAATAATCAGCTCCCAGTTCGAATACGTCTGAGCCAAAACCGAGCGAAGCGCTTCCTCCAAAAAGCTCTCGCCGTTGTAAACGGGGACGCAGATGGAAACCAAAGGAGAGGGGGTGTTCATCACAAAGCCTGCAAATTTTCCCGGCTCGCAAGCCGCATATTTCTCTCGTGGAGATATACTTGTAACTTTATGTCTGCGCCGACGTTTTTGACAAGGCCAAAGCACCGCCCCGCAGGGCTCACGCATCTAAAATAATCGAGACGCATTGCTGAACGCGGCACGGAAAAACTCTCACGCAAAGCCGCAAAGGTCCGGAACAAAAAAAATCGAGCGACCCCCCTATTTTCCAAGATTTGTGAGTTTTTTGGCGATTGATGTCTCTCTTCTTTGCGGCTTTGCGGCTTTGCGTGAGAATCATTTAGATGCGTGAGCCCTGACCGCCCCCGCCTGGAGGGCGTGATTCAAGGTGGGTGGATGAGGGGAATGTGAAATCTGCTGGAAATAGCCCATCCATTTATGGCTGGGCAATTTTCAGCAGACTCCCCCACTTCCGATCACGCCCCCCCGCCAAGAGCCGCCAAGCACTCCATCACATGCCGACGGCGCGGAAATCTTTGGACGTTCGATTGCCAAAGACGTGGAAACTTCCTAGAGTCGCGCGGTTCGCTTCTTCACCTTTCGCCTCTCCTCGCCGATGCAAAACAATCAAAAACCCTTCGTTAATCGGTCGTGGCCGTACCTTCTGCTGGCGGTTTTGGCGGTGCTTTTTTTGGGCGATGTCTGGTTCGGGGGCAGGTCGATCATCATGCGGGATTATTTCTTCGGCGAGGTGCCGATGCGCGTCTTTTTTGGAAACGCAATGCGCAGCGGCAGTTTTCCGACGTGGATTGCTTCGAACCAATGCGGGAGCCCGGTTGCAGCCTCTCCCTACGGCTGCGCATTCTACCCGCCGAACTGGGTTTTCATCCTGCCGTCGGCGGAGTGGGCGATTCGCTTGGAATGGACGTTCCACTTCGCACTGGCCGCGATCTCATCCTTCCTGCTCGCCCGCTATTGGCGACTGGGGATCGGGCCGGCGTTGTTTGCGGGGGTCAGCTTCGCCTTTTGCACTTTCCTGATGGCGTGGCTGGAGTTTTCCATCGGACTCTGGTGTATGGCCTGGGGCCCGCTGCTGCTGCTTTTGACCAGCCGGATCATCGACCGGACGGCGGAGGAAATCCTTGGAAACCCGGCAACGCAACCATGGCGCAGACTTTTGTCCATTTTCCGGAGAAATGCCGCCAGCGTGGCGGGCATGGCGGCGGTGCTCGCGCTGCAAGTCCTCGCAAACGGGGAGATTTTCTATCACTTCGGCCTCATCGTGGCCATCTATGGAGTGGCGCGATGGTTCTGGCACGGGAGTTGGAAGGCGGCTGCTGTCTCGATGGGGTTGATCGGGTTGGCCGGTGCGCTGGGGATCGCACTCGCCTCGCCATTTTTTCTTTTGACGTTGGAAATGATGAAGTATTCCACCCGCGCAGGGGAAGTGGATGCCTTAATGCACGTGACTTCCGCGCATCCCAGCCATTGGCTGACGCTGCTGCTGCCCTATCTCTACGGGCGTCCGGGGTATCCCAACGCCTATTGGGCAAAGACGATTTACGAGTTCGCGCTCGGCACCGGTTACGTGGGAATCCTGCCGTTGATCGGCCTTTTCTTCTGCTGGCTGAGACCAAAGGGACAGGAGGCGAACCCCGCGGTGCGGGAACGCCGGTTTCTGGTCTGGTTTTTTGTGGCGCTCACCTTGGCGGGATTGATGATGGCGGCGGGAGAATACACGCCGGTTTACGGGTTCCTGCACCATTGGCTCCCGGGTTTGGGACATTTCCGTTTCCCGACCAAATTCTATCTGTTCGTGGTGTTTGCTCTGGCAATGCTGGGGGCGCTCGGGTTGCAAGCTTTGCTTGAAAGCGGGGAGACGAAGGGGGCTCAAACCCGGGTCCGGCTCTGGTGGTGCGCGGCGGCTTGTGGCGGCGTGCTGGTTCTGGGGTATCTCCTGTGCCTGCTAAACGGCGACTTTCTGCTGTGGCTGATGGCCCATCCCGCGACTCCGACGGCGGAGCAAATAGCCGCGACCCTGGCAGACTACACTTGGGCCGTGGTGTTCACGCTTCTTGGCTTGGGTTTTTTTGGCATGCTGGCATTCCGGCGGGGGCCGCAGAAGTGGGCGCAGGCAGGCATCGTGGCAGTGGCGTTTATCAATTTGTGCATCATTTCCCGGCAAGCGCAGCCTACGATCCCCGCGGGGATTTACTCCAAAAAGCCGGATGCCCTGGCCAAAAAGATCGGGGGGGATCCGCTGGTTCGCCATCTGAGCATATATGAGAATACCCAACAGTGGCGGTATGGTGATAACCGCCCTGAAATGTGGGAGTGGGCTATTGATAGTGGAGCGACCAATCATGTAGTGATTTTGGGGTTGATGAGCATTAAGCCGGGAGGGTTGCCCCCGACCCGCTACATGGAGATTTACAACGCGATCCTGTCCGCGCCCCCTCCCCTGTGCGAAAAACTGGCTGACATGTTGTCGGTCCGCTACGTCATCGGCGGAGGGCGTTTTGATGAGGTATTGTGGGGGAACGCTCCGCGTGATGTCCGCGTTGTCACGCGTCCCAACAGCCTGCCCCGCGCCCGCCTTGTCGGAAACTGGCGCTTTGCGACGGGGGATCCAGCGCTTTTGCAGGCGATTGTGAGCGCGGGGTTTGATCCCCGCAGGGAAGCCATCCTCGAACCGCTTGACGACGGGACGACGCACGAGGCGCCTGTGGCCACCGCCGAAGGCTCCCCGGGGGAAGTGCGCGCCTTTGAGGACCACCAAGAGAGGGTGACGATGGAAGTCACCGCAAAGCGGCCCGCGTTGCTGGTGCTGGGAGACATTTGGTATCCCGGCTGGACGGTGAAGGTGGATGGGGTGACGCGGCCTATTTTCCAAACCAACTACCTCTTCCGGGGCGTGTTCATCGAACCGGGAACCCACCGGGTGGAGTTCAGCTACTGGCCCACCCACCTCACACTCGGGCTCTGGATGTCGGGGTTGGCTGTCCTCGCCTGTGTTGCTCTGACGGTGCTCGCGCGCTTCGCCCCTCCGCTTGCACCGAAAAGCTGAAGCGCTGAAACCAACCCGCTTTACTCCACACGCCCGCGCAGTTTTTTCACGGCGCCGCGTTTCTTTTTGTTGTCCACCATCCGGCGCTTGACCCCGGCGGGCCGGGGCCGGTTTTGGCGGCGGATTTTTTCCCGCGCGGCCTTCTCCGCGGCCTTTTGGGAGCGTCGCGCCTCTTCGAGTGCCGCGATAAGCCGCTCGCGGGCAAGTTGGCGGTTCATCGCCTGCGAACGGGAATCCTGCACCGTCACAGCGATGCCGCTGGGCGCGTGGCGCAGGGTGACGGCGGTGGAGACCTTGTTCACATGCTGGCCACCGGGCCCCGAGGAGCGGGCGAAACTCTCCTCGATCTCGTCCACGTTCAGCCCAAGCCGGGCGAGCCGCGCCGTAAAATCGTTTGCCGAAGAGGAAGAAGGGGCGTTCATTTATTCAAGGTTATGGAAGTGATCATAAAACAGGACGCGGAGAAAGTCAGCTGGGAAGCGGCGGCGCTTTTTTGCCGTCAACTGCGGGAGAAACCGGACAGCGTGTTCGGCCTGGCCACCGGCTCCACCCCGGTGCGCCTCTATCACCTGCTGGGGGAGATGGCGCAAGCCGGGGAGTTGGATTTATCCCAGGCGACGACGTTCAACCTGGATGAATACGTGGGGCTGCCGGGCGCGCATCCGCAGAGCTACGCCTCGTTCATGCGGGAGCATCTGTTCGCGCACGTCCCGGTGGCGCGCTGGCACGTTCCCGACGGCATGGCCGGGGACATCCCGCAGCTTTGCGCAGCTTACGAACAGGCGATCCGCGAGGCGGGCGGCATCGACTTGCAACTGCTGGGACTCGGCTCGGACGGCCACATCGGGTTCAACGAACCCGGCTCCTCCCTCGGCTCACGCACGCGCCTCAAAACGCTCACGGCGCAGACCGTGGCCGACAACGCATGCTATTTCAGCTCGCCCGCCGAAGTGCCCCGCCATGTGGTGACGATGGGGGTGGGGACGATCCTGGAAGCCCGGCACTGCCTGGTGCTGGCGTTCGGCGAACGCAAGGCGCAGGCGGTGGCGGCGATGGCGGAGGGGGCGATCACCGCGATGGTCCCGGCTTCCGCGCTCCAAATGCACCCCGTCTGCACATTGATCGTGGACGAACCCGCCGCCGCCCTGCTGCAACGACGCGAGTATTACCGGTGGGTTTACGAGAACAAACCCGCGTGGCAGCGGGCTTAGAGCGGTTCCGTGGTGTGGTTCTTCGATCTCTGTTGTCTTACCAACCCCATCCGCAGCGCGCGGAGGGCGGGCATGCCCAGGAGAAGGAGAGCGACGCAGAGGGCCGCGGGGGGCTCAGGTGATTGCATGATCGCGCTCGCCGAGGGAGTGACATCCGCGTAGGTTGTGCCCAAGCGCAGTTCGTCCACGTCCAGAGTTTCCACGCCCGCCTCAGCGCGAAACCGGTTGAACGAAAAATCGGTGAACGTCAGCGAGGTGCTGGCTTTGGCGGGAATTGCGCCCGTGGAGAGGTTGGGATTCACGTAAAGGCTCGCGGTGTGGGTGATGCCGTTGAGTTCCACCACCAGAAAGGCGCTCGTGCTGTTCGCAGCGGAGACGAGGGAGTTCGCCGTGCTGCCGGCGTGCTGCTCTATCCCCCAGGTGTTCGCATGGTTGCGCTGGCCGAAAAAGAAATCCTCGTTGCTGTTGGAGAAGAGGGAGACCCCGGCGTAGCTGACGCCCAAATTGTTGTCCACCTGCATGAGCGCGCTGAACCAATAGATATTCCCCGCGGTGTTATAAGTGGCGCCCAGGTTGCGATAGACGCCCTCGTTGCCGCCTGGCGCGGAACCGTCGAGGTTCAATTGATTGCCGGAGGTGAGCAGCCCATTCCCGGTGTTCATGTCCGAGGCTTCAATGGACGCGTTGGTGCTGTTGCCGGCGCTGATCGTGTAAGGATCGCCTGCACCCGACCACCCGGCATTGGTGCCCTGCCCCACGACAGTCTGGCCTGCGGCGTAATTAAAGCCGTCATAGGCAATGAGCGTGGCCTTGGCGGATGGGGAGGTTGCCGCAAGGAGCACTGCACCCAAGAGGGTTCCCGCATACCGAAGTGCCCTGGCGCTATCGAATGGGCTTTTCATAGGAACTGGAGGCAGGGGGTTGGAATTGTTCCAGCCAACGCATGTATTTTGACTGCCGCCCTCGGAAAGTCAATCCGTAAAATGCCCCGTGTGGGCGCCCCGAATGGACTTCGTCCGAAACCGTTCAATCACCAAATAATCACCATCTGATGAACGCACTAATGTCCCCTGAAAAGTATAACCTTTAAACATTTGGCTCACTCTCGACTGGTTGTACCCAACCAGTCATTTCGTTGAAAAGATGTATTCGGTAGTCACTGAATATTTCTCACCCGGAGACAGCGCTACCGACGGAAAATTCGGGTGATTCGGCGAATCCGGGAAATGCTGACTCTCACACGAGAAGGCGCAATATTGTTTGTAAGGGATACCGCCTTTGCCGACTAGTGTTCCGTCGAAAAAATTGCCGGTGTAAAACTGGAGTCCCGGCTGATTGGTCCTCACTTTGAGATCACGACCGCTTACTGGATCGTAAACTTCGGCGGCGAGGTCTCCCGGGTCGAGGACGTAGTTGTAATCGTATCCCTGTGGAGTGTTGGTCAGTTGCTTGATTCGGAGGCCAATCTCCGTGGGCTTGCGAAAATCGAGTGGTGTCCCTGCCACCGATTTGATTTCGCCCGTTGGAATGGAAGCAGTGTCGACTGGCGTGTAGTATCCGGCATTGAGCGTAACAATGTCATGCAGGATGGTTCCGTTGCCCGCGCCGGAAAGATTAAAAAGCGTATGGCTGGCAAGGTTAACAACGGTCGTTTTGTCCGTCGTCGCCCCGTAGCAAACGGTCAACCGGTTGTCGCTGGTCAGCGTAAAGGTTGCGCTTGCGTTCAGCGTCCCAGGAAATCCCTGTTCCCCATCGGGACTGATCCGGGTAAAGCGGACAGCAGGCGGATTACTGGAGATGATTTCACCTTTCCATAGCTGCCGGGCAAAACCGAGCTTGCCACCGTGAATAGTATTGGGAGGGGCATTCTTATCAAGCTCATAGGTGCCGCCTTCAAGTGTGAAGCGACCTCCCCCGATCCTGTTGATGACGCGGCCTGCACTGCCGAAGGTGAGTTTTGCTTTTGCATAGGTTTGAGGATCATCGAACCCGAGTGCAATATCGGCGAAGCGACCGTTTTTGTCGGGAGTCATCACGCTGACGATGGTGGCTCCAAAATCCATGGCCCGCACGCGCAGCCCGTGTTCGTTTGTGAGTGTGTAAATCGTGACCGGCCCCTGATCGCATGCCCCGAAGGGTTCAGCCTTGACGCCGGGGCTTTCAGCGGCTTCGAGGCAGCAACCCCGGAGTGAGAATGCCAGCAGTCCGGCGCAGGTGAGAAAGCGAAAGAGAGTTCTCATGGGATTATTTGATTTGTACGGTTAGGTGTTTTTGTTGGGTTTGTCCAGCCTACCCGCCAGTCGCCCTACGGCCTCCTTGCGCGGAAGCTGGATGGGATTTTCATCATGCCTGGCGCGCGCGCTGGGATTTGTGAATTTGGCGGTTGCAATCCGCTCCCGGGCGGGGCATTATTCTCAGCTCGCAACGAAAAGCTCATGTGGCGGAATGGCAGACGCGTACGGCTCAGGACCGTATGGGGCAACCCGTGGAGGTTCGACTCCTCTCGTGAGCACCATTTTCTTGAAAACTCCAATTTCCTCGGTCGAGGAGGTTGGAGTTTTTTCTTTTTCCGTGTAGCGTTGCGGTTTGCCATTGAAGACCACCGTGAAACCAGTTCCTTTTCCTGCCGGCGTTACCAACGCCAACTGGTTCAGCTTTTTTAACGCCATCTCGTTCCAGATTTTCCTGGGGCCGCCGGTCATTCTCTACGCCAAGAGCCTGGGGGCCAGCGCCACGATGCTGGGGGTGATCGCCTCGCTCGCCCCGCTGCTCACCGTTTTTCAAATTCCCGCCGCCCACCATCTGCAGCGCTATGGCTACCGGCGGTTTGTGTTGACAGGCTGGGGAATGCGCAATGTTTGCGTGTTTGCGGTGGTGGCGGTTCCGCTGCTGGGGTTTTTGAGCAACGGCTGGAAACTGGCGCTGCTCCTGGTGTTCCAAATCGTCTTCAACCTGCTGCGGGGCATCGCCAGCGGGGCGTGGCTGCCGTGGCTCACGGAGATATTGCCGGAGGAAGTCCGCGCGCGATTCCTTTCGCGGGATCAGCGGTTTTTGCAGACCGGCTCGCTTTTTGCGCTGTTCTTCTGCGGGTTGGTGTTTCAGAAGCAATCCCACCCGTGGGAGTTTTCGCTCGCGTTTTTGATCTCCGGCATCGGCGGCGCCATTTCCCTTTATTTCCTCAACCGCATGCCGGACGTGCAGACGCCGGAAATCCTCAAGCAGAGCGGGGTGAAGGTGCCGTGGCGGGAGATCGTGACCTACCCGCCTTTTGCCCGGCTCGTCGGGTTCAATCTTCTGAGCACCTTCACCTATGGAAGCATCGCGGTATTCACCGTGGCGTTTCTGAAAACCGTGGCGTTTCCCGATGGTCGTGCCGGGTTCGGTGAAAACCAGATTCTTTTCCTGATGGCGGGGAGCTTTGTCGCGGGGGTGATCTCGCTGGATTTCGCCGGGCGGCTGCTGGACGCCCTGGGCTCCAAGCGGATGCTCTACGGGGCGCTGGGGCTCCATCTGTTTTTCCTGTGCGGCTGGGTGGCGCTCGCCTCGGGCCTGCTCGCGCCGGGGATGGTTCCCTTGATCGCCATTTTCGTGGTGATGGGGGTGGCCAGCTCCGCGATCAACCTCGCCAATCTGCGGCTGGTCATGGGGGTCATGCCGGAGATGGGGCGCTCGCATTTCTTTGCATTCTATTCGGTCATCACCTCCCTTTGCATGGGGGCCGCGCCGATTCTCTGGGGGGTTTGCCTGGACGCCATGAGCGGATTCAAGGCGCACATGGGACCGCACGGATGCTTTGAGTGGAACCGCTACTCGGTCTATTTCGTGGCGTTGCTTGGGCTGACGGTGGCCACGTTCCTGGCCGCCACTGTCATCGACGAAAAGAAACCGCGCCCGAGCGAAGTGGGACGTTGAGGCGGGGGCACCGCCTTCTTTCACTGAAAATTTGTTTTGGCAGCCTTTCTAAAAACAGGATTCCGCTTTTGGCAACTTCCTGCTTTTCTCTTATGGCATGAAAATCCTTGTCATCGGCAGCGGCGGGCGTGAACACGCCTTGGTGTGGAAACTGGCGCGGTCGCCGCGCGTTTCGGAGATCTTTTGCGCGCCGGGCAACGCCGGGACCGGCCAGATCGCCAGGAACGTGCCGATCCTGATCAGCGATCACAACGCGCTGGTGAAATTTGCCGAGGCGCAGGGGATCGATTTCACGGTGGTGGGGCCCGATGACGCGCTGGCCGCCGGGATCGTTGATCATTTCCAGCAGGCCGGGCTGCGCATCTTCGGCCCCACGCAGAGCGCCGCGCGGCTGGAGTCGAGCAAGGTGTTTGCGAAGGAATTCATGCAGCGCCACGGCATTCCCACCGCCGCCAGCGGCCATTTTTCCGACAGCGCGCAGGCGCACTGTTTTTGCCAGGAAAACCGCTATCCTCTGGTCATCAAGGCGGATGGGCTGGCGCTCGGCAAGGGGGTCATCATCGCGCAGACCCCGAGTGAAGCCGCCGAGGCTATTAGCGCCATCATGGAAAAACGGCAGTTCGGAGCCGCCGGGGACCGCGTGGTGATCGAGGAGTTCCTCACCGGCCAGGAGTGCTCCATCCATGCGCTGGTGGACGGGGAAAACTACCTGCTCTTCCCCGCCGCGCAGGATCACAAACAGATTTTCGACGGCGACCAAGGGCCGAACACCGGGGGGATGGGGACGTTCTCGCCACCGGAGAAACTTGTCACCCCGGAGATGATCGGGCGTATCCACCGCGAGGTGATGGAGCCGTTCATGGCAGGGCTCAAGAAGGACGGACTGCTCTTTCGCGGCTTGCTCTTCCCCGGCGTGATGGTCACCGCCGAGGGGCCGAAGCTGCTGGAGTTCAACTGCCGCTTTGGCGATCCCGAAACGCAGGTGCTGCTGGCCCGGCTCCAGAGCGATCTGCTCGATTTGCTCGAAGCCACCGTGGACGGCAAGCTTGCCACGGTCACCCCGCAATGGGATGCGCGCGCTGCGGTGTGCGTGATCATGGCCTCGGGGGGCTACCCGGGGAGCTACCGAAGCAGCGAGCCGATCAACGGGATCGCAGAAGCCGAAGCGCTCGAAGGCGTCACCGTGTTTCACGCGGGCACCAAGCGTGTCGATCACGAACTCGTCACGGCGGGCGGGCGCGTGCTGGGCGTCACGGCGCTCGGAGCCGATCTCCAAGCCGCGCGGACGCGGGCCTACGAGGCGGTTTCCCGGATTCAGTTTGAAGGAGCAACATTCCGGCGCGACATCGGGGCCAAGGGGTTGTAGATTCCGCGAAAACAATGAACACCACCCTTCGCACCACGGCAGCGGCTTTGCTTTTCCTGGCGTCTCCCTTCGCAGGGGCGCAACCGGAGGCGGCAGCCCCTTCGCCAACGCCCGCCGCCACGCCTGTGGCGCAAGCCACGTCGGTGGCCCCCAAGACGACGGCCGGGGATGCGAAGGAATCCACGCCTGCCAAGGCGAAAGCGACTCCGCCCCTGCCTCTCTCGCGACTCATTGATTCCCTTTCCGACGGCGACACCGCGCAGGCGCTCGAAATGATCCGTTCCAACTACGTGCGTTCCGCCACCCTCGACGAGCGCGCCTTCAACCGCGCCACGCTTCAGGGGTTGGTGGAGCGGTTGGGCGGCGGAGCATCGATCCGCCCCGGGGCAGCCGACGCGGAAATCGACAGCCCGTTCCGTTCCGAGATTCTCGACGAACGCATTGGCTACGTCCGCTTCGGTTCGCTCACCAAGGGGCATCTCGCGGAGTTCGACGCCGCGCTGGACAACTTCGCCGCGAAGAAGATCGGCTCGCTCATTCTTGACCTGCGCGCCACGCCCGCCAGCAGCGACTTCGAGCTGGCGGCAGAGGTCGTAAAGCGGTTCACGGCCAAGGGAAAAATGCTTTTCGCGGTCCGTCGCCCCAGCGTCAAGCAGGAGCGGATGTATACCTCTGACCGCGACCCCGCGTTCAAGGGGGTGAGCGTCACCCTCGTCCACCGCGAGACCGCCGGAGCGCCCGAGGTGATCGCCGCCGTGCTGCGCTCGGTGGACAACGCGCTGACCATCGGCCAACGCACCGCCGGGCAGGCCGCCGAATTTGTCGAACTGCCCTTGCACGGCGGGCAACGGTTGCGCGTGGCCGTCGCCGAGGTGAAGCTGCCCAAGGATCTGGCGATTTTTCCGGACGGCCTCAAACCCGATCTCCCTGCGGAAATGTCCGCCAGGGACGAAGCGGAGGCGCTCAAAACCGGGCTCGAAAAAGGGGTCGGCGGCCTGGTCTTCGAGACCGAACGGGTGCGCTTGAACGAAGCGGCCCTGGTCGCGGGGACCAATCCCGAGATCGACGCCGAAGAAGCCGCGCAGCGTGACGAAGACCGCACCGAGGAGAAGCCGCAACTCTATGACAGCGTGCTCCAGCGCGCCGTGGACCTGGTGACCACGCTCCAGATTTTTGGCGGCAAAAAACCGTAAATCTGAAAAATCTTCCTTTTTTTCCGATTCTGCCCGAAAAAGTATCACGCATAAGATACAAGGCATGTATCTTGATCCTACCGAAGAAAGAAATCAGCCTCCTTCATGGCCATGAAACCCGATGAATCGGCAGAGTCCCTGAACCCCCTGCCGCTCGACTCAACGAGCGAGCGGGAGGAAAAGGACGCCGTCTGCCCGTCAGGGGATGAGCAGCAGGCCCGGAACAACGCCGAGTGCAAACACTCCGAGAACGAGTGGCGGGAGAGCGAGGAACGCTTGAAGTTTGTCCTTGAAGGGAGCGCGCTGGGGTTTTGGGACTGGAATATCGAGACCGGCGAGATCAAACGCAACGAACGCTGGGCGTCCATGCTTGGCTACACGCTTCAGGAAGTCGAGTTGACTGTAAAACAATGGACCGACCTCATTCATCCCGATGACCGCGCGGCCGCCTGGCAATCCGTCCAGGATCATCTTGCCTGCCTGACGCCGCTCCACGAAGCCCAGTACCGGATGCGCGCCAAAGACGGCGAATACCGCTGGATCATGGATCGGGGCAGGGTGGTCAAACGTGATGCGCAAGGCCGTCCGCTGCGCATGAGCGGCACCCACACAGACATCACCGAAAGCAAGCAGATGGAGGAGAAATTTCTCCGCATTCAGAGAATGGAGAGCCTTGGCGCGCTGGCCGGTGGCGTCGCCCACGACCTGAACAACATCCTCACGCCCATCATGATGGCCGCCTCCATGCTGCACGAGGAGGTGCCCCGGGCCATGCGCGAGGAATTGGTGGAGAGCATCGAGAGAGCGGCAGAGCGGGGCGCGTCCATCGTGAGCCAGGTGCTCACCTTCGCCCGAGGGGCAAAGGGGGAACGCAAGGTGCTCAAGCCGGCGGTGCTGCTCGCTCAGATGGGGCGGATCGTGGAAGAGACTTTTCCGAAGTCCATCGCGCTCGCTGTGCGTCTGCCCGAGGACCTTTGGAATGTTGTTGGGGACTCGACGCAGCTCCACCAGGTCCTCATGAACCTTTGTGTGAACGCGCGCGACGCCATGGACGACGGCGGCACTCTGGAGCTCGGCGCGGAAAATTGCGATCTGGATATCACCTCCGTGGACGCCGATGCCAAACCGGGGCGCTACGTCAAACTCAAGATCGCCGATTCAGGCATGGGGATGCCGCCTGAAATTCTCCAAAAAATCTTCGATCCCTTTTTTACCACCAAAGGCCCCGCCATCGGAACCGGCTTGGGGCTTTCCACTGCTGTCGGAATCTTGAGAAGCCACGGCGGGTTCATCAAGGTGGACTCCGCCGTGGGCAAAGGAACGCTCTTTGAAGTGTATCTGCCGGCGACGCTTGCGCCGATTCCCGAGCCGGAGCCCATCCAGGAATTTGCGCCGACCTTCAGCACCGGGGGCACCCTGCTCGTCGTTGATGACGAGATGGAAATCCTCAAGGTCATGCAGACGGTGCTGGAGCAGGGCGGCTATGAAGTCTTGACCGCCGGGGACGGGGTCAGCGCGCTCGAACGCTACGAAAAGCATTCCGGGAGAATCGATCTGGTGATCACCGACATGCTCATGCCGCACATGGACGGAATCCGGCTCATCGAGACGATCCGCAAGCACAACCCGGCGGTGCCAATCGTGGTGGCCAGCGGCTACGGTGAAGAGGAGCGGGAAAAAGAACTCGCAACGCTCGGGGTGGACGCCTTTCTCAAGAAACCCTTCAACATCAACCAGCTCTTGGTGATGGTGAACCGGATGCTGTGCAGGACTGCCCCGCATTAGGAGCGTTTTAAATTGAAGTATTTACAATGATGCGAGAGCGCCGTGGGTTGTTGCGGGGCTTTTCAAGCGCAGCGGCTGTATTTGTCCATACCGCCCAAGCTGGAAAGGCCCCGCGACGGCCCGCGCCGCCGAGCAGCGTGTAAAGAATGAAATTTAAACCGCTCTAGGAGCGGTTCACGCTTTTTGGGAGGAATCAGGAAGCCCGGAATGCAGGAACAAGACGGTGAAGAAAGTCCCTTGGGCAAGCGTCCCTTGGAATCGCCACTCCCAATATCAAGAAATGCCCCTTTCCTGAGTTCCTGGTCCGCATTTCTCATCCGCTGTTGCATGATCGTGGGGGGATGCCCTTCTGGGATGGTTGACACTTCGCCTGCAAGCCGCTTTAGTCTGCGGAACCATGACTCGTCCGTTTGCGATTTTCTGCCTTCTCTGCGCCACGCTCCTCGGCGGGTGCAGTTCGCCCGGTCCTGTGCAATCCCAGCCCCGCTTGGTGCAGAAGCCCGGCGTCTTTCCGCTGGCGCTCGATGACGCGTTTTCATTCCGGAAAACCAAACTCTTCCTGCATGACCTCAAGCTCGAAAAGGCGACCACCAGCGACATGATCGCCTTCGAGCGCGAACGCTTGAACTACAGGGCCGTCAGCTGGAAGGAAACGAAAGCGCGCGAGGGCCATTATTTCGATTTCTGGTGGCGGGCGCAACGGCGCGCCGATGTGACGCTCCGGCTGGAATACCGGCAGCAGAATCTGGGGGCCTACGTTCAGGCACAGGAGGTGCAGGTTTCCGGAGCCAAAGGGACGGTCGAAACAAAATTTCAGGTGACCGGGGACAACTATCATGATGACGGGCAGGTGACCTGCTGGCGGGCGCTGCTCATCGAGAACGGAAAAGTGGTGGCGCTCACCCAATCGTTCCTCTGGAATTAGCCAAACGAATCATAAGACCCGTCGATTTTCTTTCAAAAATGACCTTCCCCCATTTGACACGGCCACAGGGAAACCCTTAAGTTTCGCGCAGGTGAGTAATCAAAGCAGCATACTTGTCGGCAGCACCAATAAAGTCGTGTGGGTCCGGGTGGAGGGCAAAGGCTCTTTCCTGAACAGCTCCGGCCTCCGGGAATTTGCCCGCGAAATGGTCAACCGCGGGCACCGGGAATTTGTGGTGGATTTGCGAAACTGCCCAGTCATGGACTCCACGTTCATGGGCACGCTGGCGGGGATTTCCCTGCGGCTGCGGGAGATCGGCCAGGGCGCCGTGCATGTGACGAACTTGAACGAACGCAACGCGGGCCTGCTGAGCAACCTCGGGCTGGACAAGCTGTTCGCCATTGATCTTTGCGGGATCACCCCCCCGGCGGGCATGGAGGCGAAAACCGAGGCCATCGAAAGCAACGCCGAGCAGGATCGCGCGGCGCAAGCGCACACAATGCTGGAGGCCCATGAAGCGCTGGTGGAAGCAGCCCCCGAAAACCTGACGAAATTCAAGGATGTCCTCCAGTATCTCAAGCAGGATCTTGCCCACCCGGAATAGAGCCCTCGGAAACGGAGGCGCACCGCGTGGGCATTGACAGCGGGGACGGGTTCGCTAGGATCACCCGTGCCTTCGGCAAAAGCCGCGAGAGGCTTGCCCGCATTGCCGGGCGGTTCACGCGAGTTTTCCGGAACGAACCCGCAAAACCGCGCCACGGCGCCGATTGTAATTTGCCATTTATGAGTAACGTGAATTTAGACCAAGCGCCAGAGGGGGAACCCGTGACGCCAACCGCGCCGCCGGAAGAAAGCCTCTTCGACCAGCTTCAATCCGACATGCAGCGCTTCCGCGATCTCGCCCTGCGCACGCAGGCCGACTTTGAGAACTACCGCAAGCGCGCCATCCGGGAAAAGGAGGACGCCATCAAATACGCCAACGCCTCCCTGTTGGAGCGGATCATCCCCATGATCGATAACTTCGAGTTCGGCCTCCAGGCCGCCCGCGCTGAAGGCAGCCAGGCGGTGATTACCGGGCTGGAAATGGTCGCCAAGCAGTTCCAGGAATTCCTCGCTTCCGCAGGCGTGGAAACCGTTGACGCTGAAGGCAAGCCCTTCGACCCGAACCTCCACGAAGCCGTCGGCCACGAGGCGAGCGAGACCGTTCCGGAGGGCAACGTCATCCGGCAACTCCGCAAAGGCTATAAACTGCGTGACCGGCTCCTGCGCCCGGCCAATGTTTTTGTATCCAAAGGCAAGGCGTGACGGTGACTAAGCGCGACTACTACGAAGTGCTTGAGGTTTCGAAATCCGCCACCGCGGACGAAATCAAAAAAGCGTACCGCAAACTCGCCGTGAAACATCACCCGGACAAAAATCCGGGGGACCACACTGCCGAGGAGAAATTCAAGGAACTGGGCGAGGCCTACGACGTCCTCATGGACGCCGACAAGCGCGCCGCCTACGACCGGATGGGCCACGCGGCGTTTGCCCAGGGAACCGCCGGGCCGCGCGGCGGCGCGGGAGGGGGCTTCCATGATCCCTTCGACATTTTCCGCGAAGTCTTCGGCGCCGGAGGCGGCGGGGTCTTCGAGCAGTTCTTCGGCGGCGGCGGCATGGGCGGGCAGGAGCGCGGCGATGGACGCCAGCGCGGGTCCGATCTCCGCTACGACCTGCAAATCCGCCTCGAAGAAGCCGCTTCGGGCTGCGAAAAAGAGATCGAGCTCTCCAAGCTCGACGCCTGCACCCAGTGCGACGGCACCGGCGCGCAACCCGGCTCCAAAGTCACCAGTTGCCCCACCTGCCACGGACGCGGCCAGGTCATCGCCTCGCGCGGATTTTTCCAAGTCGCCCAGACCTGCCCCCGGTGCCGCGGCACCGGCCAGGTCATCGCCAACCCGTGCAAAGCGTGCGGTGGCGAAGGCCGCGCGGAAGCCCGCTCACGCATCAAACTCAAGATACCCGCCGGCATCGAGGACGGCTCGCG
>Ga0073936_10004826_pt1 | contig 18456 bp, 17 predicted proteins | sample AliMusrvi5mmetaG_FD_87041 | JGI IMG/M metagenome (GOLD analysis project Ga0073936, IMG submission 87041) | Freshwater lake bacterial and archeal communities from Alinen Mustajarvi, Finland, to study Microbial Dark Matter (Phase II) - Alinen... | ecosystem: Environmental > Aquatic > Freshwater >... | reverse complement strand
GTCCGAGAAGGTGTCCGCTCAAGACCGCCACGACCCACTCGGGGTTCACCGGACACGTCGGGAGGTTCACCAGCCTCGGCTCGAGCTGCGGCAGATGCTGCAGGACGCCGGTGGCTCCCGCGGGGTTGGGGCGTGCGCGCACCCATCCGCCGTCGGCCGCACACGATCCCACAGCGATCACGAGAGCGGCGTCGCGGCAGACCCTCTCGAGCAGTGCGTCGCCCGTCGTGCCGGCGATCCTCAGCGTGTTGCCGGCCTCGCCGGTCATCACGGCGCCCTCCACGATCGCCAGGTGTCCGCCCCGGCGGAGTGTGTCGTCCAATGCGGACTCCGCCTGCGTCCCCGCGGCGGCGCCGAGGGTCTCCATGTAGTCGAGCGACAGCATGTCGAGCACGATGGTCGCGATGTCCGGAGTGCCGGACTGGGCGAGGGACTCCGTGCAGCCGGTACACGAGCCAAGGTTCAGCCAGATCGCGGGAGTGAGTCGAGGGCCGCGTTGCAACGCGTCCGCGACCGCCGGGGCGCCGCTGATGCCGAGTCCGAGTGCGGTCGCCGCAGCGCCGCAGAACGCGAGGAACTCGCGGCGACTCACACCTGCGAGCGAGAGCCGTGCGTCAAGACCTTGCACGCTGATGACTCCTGACGGATCGGGCCGGGGCGCCGCCCATGGTAGCGCATGGGCGGGAAGGCGGGTTCACCCCGCGAGCACGCTCGCCGGGTCCGGTGCAACGCCGTCGAGCAGCATCACCCGCTCGTCCAACGGCAGCTGCGCCCGCGCTTCGTCACGCAGGCGGTTGGAGCCGGTGAGCATCTCCCGCATCATCACGACGAGCAGGTAGCGCCCGGTCCGCGTGAGCGTGAGGCACTCCGCATCGTCGCGCTCGAAGGCGCCGGCGGCCCGCATGAACGACATCTCCGCCCACAGCGCTCGCTCGACGTTGACGCCGAAGTCAGCGCGGAACCGCGCCCTGTCCAGACGCAACCCGAACAGGTCGGTCACGAAGCGGTATCGCATCATGTCGTGCTGAGAGTACTGAGGTCCCGCACTCGTGACGGCAAGGGAGCCGCCCCGCACGCGTTCCGCATAGTCGCGCAGCGAGAAGGTGTTGGTGAACAGGCGTCCGCCCAGGAAGGACTGCGCGCCCGATCCGATGCCCAGGTACTCGTCGTAGTCGACGATGTACTCGTCGATCATGCCGCCCTTCTCGGTCGAGTAGGTCCACGCGCTCGACGGCTCGAACGATTCGCGCAGCTCCGTGTCGATGAGGTCGTAGAACGTCTTCTCGCGAGACATGCCCACGCGGCCGATCTGGCGAGACAGAGCGCGAGCTGTCTCGGGCGAGGCCATGAGCGGATAGAACGTCGTCTGGTTGCAACCCGTCTCCTTGAGCAGGCGGGTGTCGCGGCTCAGCATGGCTTCGGTCTGGGACGGGAAGTTGAAGATCATGTCCACATTGAGCGAGTGGTACGTCCCGCGCGCCGCCGAGATAGTCTCGAACAGCTGCGCCCCCGAGCCGTACTTGTCGTATCGGTCCATCTGGTGGAGCAGCGTGTCATCGAAGCTCTGGACGCCGACGGACATCCGGTCGACCCTGCCCTCCAGGGCGTCAGCGAGCTCGTGCCCGAGCTGGTTGGGGCTGGTCTCCGCGGAGACCTCCCGGATCCGGAAGAGCTCACGGGCCAGGTCGATCGTGCGGCACAGCTCGTCGACCAGGATGGTCGGCGTGCCGCCGCCCACGTAGAGCGCACCGAAGCGATACCCGAGGCCTGCGGCTACCCGCATCTCCTCGCGCAGGTCCGAGAAGTACCGCTGCGCGACGCCCTCGTTGAACAGGAAGCGGTTGAACGAGCAGTAGGTGCAGAGACGCTCGCAGAATGGGACGTGCGCATACAGCAGGTACGTCTTGCCCGGCGTGGGGGGAGGGAGCACCGCGTGATCGACCGGCTCGTGGGCGGTGTACCGCCTGCTGAGTCGTCGCATCACTGTGGTGAGAGCGCGTTCGGCGAACATCGTCCTCCAACCAGATCGGTTCCGCCGCGTCTGGGCGTGGTGGACCCCGTCTGGGAGTTTCCGCGCGCGCTGCACATCTCCTGCATCTCAAGCGATGAGGTGCTCACGCGAGGACTGGGGCCCGGGAGCGAAAAGCTCCCGGGCCCCAGTCTAACGCATGCCGCTCTTGCGGCATCTCGTGCCTTTCGTGCTCTCCTCAGTCCCCTATGACTCACGCCACAGGAAGATGAGGCCCCAAAGCGGCTTGAACCCGTCGATGGCCGCCAGATAGGCGTGGACCATGGTGAACAGGATGACGACCCACATACCGAAGTAGTGGGCGATCCGGATCCCCATGGCGCCACCGAAGAAGCTCACGCCCGCGGCGAAGAACGGCCAGATCCCCCAGGACTGCGCCGGCGTGTAGAGCGCGAAGCCGGTGTAGGCCATGTACAAGATGATCGGGACCGTCGCCAGATAGGCGATCTTCTGCAGCGCACCGTACTTGGCCGAGATGACACGCGTGTTGCGGAAGAAGAGGTAGTACTTCACCGTCTCCATGAACTGGTGCTTGTTCTCTTCTTGCGGCAACCAGTTCTTCAGGTCCGTGTCCACAGCCTTGCTCCCGAGTTGGTTGGCGTCCTTGACCCAGAAGGCCAGGATCACTCTGCTCGTGAGGTTGATGAGCAAGATGAACATGAGCGTGAAGTGGATGGTCCGCGCGCCGTTCATGAACCCGGCGAAGAACGGATAGTGGATGTAGAACCCTGTGAACGCCAGGCCGATCATGCACAGCAGGTTGATCCAGTGCGTGAACACGAAGATCAACGGATGTGCTTCGCGATAGTGGCCTTCATGAGACATGGCGATCACCTGCCGCTGGGCTGCGACATCACGAACGATTTCTTGCCGGTCTTGGGTTCAATCACGTGAACCCCGCAACCGAGTCAAGGATCGAAACTGTGAACGATCCGCAGCGCTTCGAGAGGTTTGGTGGGATCGGCGATGGGCGTGCCGACGAGCGCCTCTTCCATCGGGCCGCGGACACCGGCGTCGTCGCGCGGAGAGCAATCCCACGTGGACGGGGTGACGACCTGATAGTTGGCGATCTTGCCGCCACTCACGTTGACCCAGTGACCGAGGGCGCCACGCGGCGCCTCCCACAAGCCTGCGCCCTGACCGTCGGACTGCGTGGCCTCCACGAAGTACTTGGAGTCGCCACCCTTGACGGCTGCGACCATCTCGCCGATCCATCCGCCCATGGCGTCGGCGATGACCTTCGCCTCGAGGTTGCGGGCGGCGACACGGCCGAGCAGTGACACGAGCACGGTCGGCGGAAGCTTCTTGCCGGCTGCCTTGCTGAGCGCACCCAGCGCGCCGTCGACGAGCGCCTTGACCGGCGCGACCCCGTCCACGTATGCGACGAGCATGCGCGCGAGCGGCCCGACTTCCATCGGCTTGCCGTTCAGACGCGGCGCCTTGACCCAGGAGTACTTGCCGTTCAGGTCATACGTCGTGAAATCGGCCTTCGTCTCACCCTTGGCCGGGTTGAGATTGTCACCCGAGTCGTACCAAGAGTGCTTGATGAACTCGGTGACCTCCTCCGGCTTCGGATCGAAGGGCGTGAGGCCGGTGAGGGCCCCGCGCGGCATGACGCGCTTCTTCGGATCCATGCTGACGTCGTCGAAGACGCCCCAGGCCAGGAAGTTGCCGACGCCCTTGCCGTAGCCGGCCGCCTCGAGATAGAACGGCGCGATGGCGAGCGTGTCAGGGATCATCGTGTTCGTGATGAAGTCGCTGACACCCTGCCAACGGAACAGGACGTCCGCCAGGCGCTGCTCGGACGCGACCCACGACGTACCGCCGGGGATCGAGGTCATGAAGTGCGGGAACTTGCCGCCCATGATCGCGATGATCTCCGCGGCCTGGGCCTGGATCTGCAGGGCCTCCAGGTAGTGCGCGACCGCGATCAGGTTGAGCTCGGCCGGCAGCTTCATGGCGGGGTGGCCCCAGTAGCCGTTGGTGAAGATGGACAGCTGGCCGCCCTTGACGAACCCTGCGAGACGCTTCTGGATGGCGCCGAAGTCGGCGGTGGTGGTGCCGGCCTTCTCGGCCAGCGCGTACGTGTCCGCGATGTTGGCGGACAGCGCCGAGACGACGTCGACGTAGTCGAGAGCGGTCAGGGTGTAGAACCACAGCACGTGGCTGTGGAGGAACTCCGCGCCCTCGATGATGTTACGGACGATGCGAGCGTTGTTCGGGATCTTGATACCGAGCGCCGCTTCCGAGCCCATCGTGGAGGCGTGTCCGTGAGAGATAGGGCACACGCCGCAGATGCGCTGCGCGATGTAGAACGCGTCCGCCGGGGCCCTGCCCTGGAGAACCGTCTCCATGCCGCGGTACAGACCGCCTGATACCCACGCGTCCTTGACCACGCCGCTGTCGACTTCGATCTCAACGCGCAGATGACCCTCGATGCGGGTGATCGGGTCTATGGCTACACGTGCCACTACTTATCGCCTCCTTCCGAGCTCTTGTTCTTGGAGTCGAACTTCTTCTCGCTCTCCTGCGGGACGCCCTTGATGCGGCCCTTGGAAGCGGAGACGACACCGTGGACGACGAGACCGGCCGCGGCGACTCCGCCGACGACAGCTCCGATGGTCGACGGCTGCACGCCGCCGATGCCCGGGAGGCGGGTGTCAGCGAGTCTTGACAGGAACGGGGTCCCTGCGTCGACCCAGTTGCCGGGGCCGCCCTTGAGCGGATCCGCGGTGCCGCAACCGATGCACGGTGAGCCGGACTCGACACACCAGGAGACGCGACGGTTCCAGCGAACGAGCGGACATGTCGTCTTGGTCTGCGGCCCCTTGCAGCCCATCTGGTACAGGCAGAACCCTGCGGCCTCTTGGGCCGTCTGGTCCGCGCTGCCGAACTGCACGAACTCGCCGTTCTCGAAGTGGCCGCGGCGCGGGCAGTTGTCGTGGATGGTCTCGCTGTAGAGCGACTTCGGCTCGTTGAACTCGTTGAGCGGCGGAAGCGCTCCGACGAGCAGGTAGTCGACGAGTACCGACACGACCCACTCAGGGTTGACCGGGCAGGTAGGCAGGTTGACCACGGGGGTCTTGATGCCGTTCTGTGCCAGGTACGCTTGGACGCCCGTCGCCTTGGCAGGGTTCGGATCGCCGGCGACCCAGCCACCGTCGACCGCGCACGAGCCGACCGCGATGACCGCCTTCGCCTTGGAGCAGACTTCCTTGAGCTCATCGACGCCGGGCTTGCCGGCGATGCGCAGGACGTTGCCGCCCTGGCCGGTCATGACGGAACCCTCGACGATGACGATGTAGCCGCCCTTGTCGACCGTCGCGGTGATGTTGTCCTCCGCCTGTGTGCCTGCGGCCGCCATGACCGTCTCCCAGTAGTTCACGGAGAGAAGGTCAAGAACGATCGTGGGCACGTCAGGCACGCCGATCTGTGCCATGGACTCGGTGCAGCCCGTGCACAGGCCATGCGCGAGCCACAGCGCCGGCTGAAGAGTACCAGCTGCGATAGCCGACGCGATCTGCGGGGCGTATACCTCCGAAAGCCCGATCACCGCCGCGACTGAACCACAGAACTTCATGAAGTCACGACGCGTGACGCCCCGCGCGGCGAGGAGATCGTAGAACTCACCTCGCACTTCTTGCGCCATTCCATACACCTCCTTGCGTTCACTCACGTGGACATCCGCGAGGCCCCTTCCCCTCCGGGAAGGCCCTGCATCCTCGCGCTCCTCCGAGACCCCTGCTCCTCCTTTCGATACTCGAGAAAACCGCTGGTCAGACCTTTCAGTCACGACACACGAACGTCGCCCCGGTGCGCTCAAGGCGCACAGGGGCGACGAAGTGGTCGGAACTGGTGTGGGGGTCGGAGTCACACACCGTGCGTGCGGGCAGACCTGCCCGGGCAACCGATCAAGGCGCCGAGTAGCAGCGATCACCGGACGGAGCGTCGCCGGCTGAGGTGCAGGGCCGCACACCTTTGAACTGTGTCACCTGCAAGGCTGCCCCACACCCCCCTCGAGACACGATCGTGGACACCAAGTAACAAGTCTGCGACTTCGCTCACTCCGGCACAATAGTCTTGTACCCACGGAGTGCGTCGAGTCCTGCGGGAGCGGCGACCCACCCGGCAGTCCATCGCTCGCTCGCCGGATCCGTGTCGGGGAGGAAATGCCGGTCCGATGTCGAACCCTACACGCACGAGCGGCAGGCGTCCGGGAGGACCGAACGACGGAGGCGTGCGAGTCTCCGCCGGCCGCAGCGGACGCGAGGTCGTGGAACATGGCAGGACTCTCGGACCCCACCCTCATCATCGATGTGCGAGGGTTCACACCAGCGCTCAGAGGGCCCTTGATCACGTGCGTCGTCGATCAGCTGATCGAGGCGGAGGCGCAGGACGCGGTCATGGTGATCCTGGACTCGGAGCCCGCAGGCCTCGGCTATCAGTTCGAGATGCGTCGCGAGACGCGGGGGAAGGTGGAGTTCACCTACGACCAGCGCCACGACGGCGCGTGGGTGGCGATCATCCGGCCTCGTCCGGGGCGAGACGACTGACCAGATCGGTCCCGTGCTGGCGGATCAGCCTGGTGAGATCCCTCAGACTGCCCCGCCCGTCGGAGACGGCGGGACCATCTCCCGTGAAGAAGGTGCGCATCCCGGTCTTCGACGCCGGCATGTCCAGGAGCGCGTCGTCTCCGACCATGAGGCAGGCCGCTGGCTCGCACCCGATCGACTCGGCGGTCTGTTCGAAGTAGCGCGGAAGCGGCTTGCACGCCTCCATCGTCTCGTAGGTCGTGAGCAGGTCGAACGGTACATCACCCAGTCCAGCCCAACCGAGCCGCTGCCGGATGGCGATGCGAGGGAAGATCGGCTGTGTCGCCACGGCCACCCGGAACCCCGCGGAGAGAGCGGCGTCGACGACTTCGCGGGCGCCCTCGGACGGGCCGGCACCCCCTCGCAGCGAAGGGAAGACGCCGAGGTAGAAGCCCTCGAAGATCGGCCAGGCGTGGTCAAGGACGACTCCGCAGCGGGCCTGCAGGTCCTCGGCGAAGACCTCGCGGTTCGTCCGGCCGACGTGGTCCGTCTGCATCGTGCCGGTGGACGCGAGGATGGAGTGCAGGAGATCGTCCACGCCGGCGAACCGCTCGTGGGCAAGTCGGTCCACGGCCGCGAAGTACCTTGTGAGGAACGCGCCGACATCCAGGTCGAGCAGGGTGCCGTCGAGGTCGAAGAGGATCCCGCTGTGGGACACGGAGCAGTCGACCCTTCGGATGCGTACAGGACGTGGGCCGATCGTAGCATCCGCGCTCGCGTCCGTGCCGCCGGGGGCGCACCCAGGTGGGTAGGAATCACCACGGTGGGTCGCTGTACGCGACCACGCAGGCGACTCGAGGAAGGCGCTACCATGAAGGAGTACACGGCGGAAGAGCTCGCGCGGTTCGACGGCAAGAACGGCAGCCCCGTCTACGTCGCCTACAAGGGCGTCGTGTACGACGTGAGCGGTTCTCCGATGTGGAGCGGCGGGGACCACGAGGGCATGCACGCCGCGGGCCGGGACCTCACGGTGGAGCATGACGACGCGCCCCACGAGGTCCACGTGACCGACTTCCCGCAGGTCGGGACGCTGGTCTAGCCCGCGGGCCGCTCGAACAGAGCCACTGTCTCGACGTGCCACGTCTGAGGGAAGAGGTCGATCGGCTGAGCGCTCACAAGGTGCAGGCCGTTCGCTTCGAGCACCTTGGCGTCCCTTGCCAGCGTCGCCGGGTCGCACGAGACGTAGACGATCCGGCGCGCGCCCGTCGCGATCAGGGCCGCGGTCACCTCGGGGCTCATCCCCGCCCGCGGTGGATTCACGACTGCGAGATCGAATCGGCCTGCCTCCTCGAGGGCGCGCGCGGCGTCGCCTCCGAGCACCTCCGCCGACAGCTCCGCGTCCTCAAGGTTCGAGCGCAGGTCGCGCAGCGCCGACCCCGTGCCCTCGATGGCGATCACGTCGCCTGCCCTCTCCGCGATCGGCAGGGTGAACGTGCCCACGCCGGCGAAGAGATCGAGCACGCGGTCCGTCCCGTCGGGTCTGAGCGCGGTGAGAACCCTTTCCGCCATGGTCTCGGCCAGCGCCGTGTTCACCTGGAAGAACGAGGGCGCCGAGACCCGGTAGGTGTAGGGCCCGAGCTTCTCGCGCCAATAGCCCCGTCCGGAGAGGACCTCGACCTTCGCGTCGAACCTGCGGCGCGCCGCGCCCTGCGGGAGCACCCGGGTGACCACGCTCGCTCGGGTCGCGTCTCCCAGTGTGCGTGCGACCGCCTGACGCGGGAACGGTCCTGCGGCGGCCCAGAGGTCGACCTCGATGTCGCGGGTGCGCGCAGCGGCCCGCAGCGCGACGCGCTCGAGGTGGAGCGGCGTCCTGCCGTCGAGGTAGCGGATGGCGCCGGTGAGGGCCTTCGGGAGGCTGCGCGCCCTCTCCGGAAGAAGGAGGCAGGCGTCGATCCGGACTGTCTCCTCGCTTCCTTCGCGGGCAAGGCCCAGGAAGGGGTGTCCCGCCGCGTCCTTCGCGACCTGCATCTCCAAGCGGTTGCGGTAGCCGTAGGGGGACGCGCCGGTCACGACCGCTCCGACCTGCACGTCGTCGAGACCACCTATCCGGTGCAGAGCGTCCGCGACCTCGCGGCGCTTGGAGGCGACCTGCACCTCGTAGGCGACGTGCTGCCACTGACAGCCCCCGCACGCGCCGAAGTAGGGGCATGGTGGGGTCCGCCGATCGACCGAGGGCTCCACGACGGCGGTGGCACGCGCCTCGATGAATCTTCCGTGATCCGCAGTGACCTCGGCGTCGAGCAGGTCGCCCGGGCAGGCACCCTTCACGAAGACGACGCGCCCGTCATCGGCGTGAGCCACACCGGCTCCGCCGGAGGCGAGAGTCTCGATACGCAGGGCGCGCAGTTCCACCGCTGTCCTCCTTCGTGAGTCCCGTCCGCCGGGCCGACGGCTGCGATGATACGGCAGGCCCGGGCGGGCAGACGGCCATCAGTGCGCTAAGCCCCCCTTCCCGGCCTGCCGATAACTGTCTCGGACCCGCCCTTCTCAGCGGCGGACACTATCGGATGGATGAGGTTCCTCGTGCCCGAAAGTCGTGTCCTCATCGTGAACGAGGATCTGGCCCTCTTCGAGAAGCTCCAGCAGTACCTCTGCGCGAGATCCCCCGAGATGACGGTCATGAGCGCCATCTCCGGTCCTCGCGCCATCGGTATCGCCTCTGCGCGCCCTCCGGACGTCATCGTCGTCGACGCCGAGCTGAGCGACATGGACGGCTATCGCCTCACGGCGACGCTCAGAGCGCAGCCGGGGCTGGAGAAGACGCCCGTCGTGATCCTGGCTGCCGTCCCGAACGAGCAGACGGCAGCGCGGGCCCGGGAGGCCGGGGCGACGGCGCATCTTCCGTCTTCGGCCGATCCCGCCGTCCTGCTCGACACCATATGCCGCGTCGCCGGGCTGCGTCTGTCCGGCGCGTCCACGTCAGACGATCCCGCATCGGACGGCTCGGCCGCGGTCGCCTCCTCCGGCGCCGGCTCGTCTCCGGCTCCTCTACATCTCGACGAGCTGCTCGCTCTGCTTCTTGAGCGTGGCGGATCGGACCTGCACATCACCGTGGGCAGCCCTCCGGGACTGCGTCTGCGCGGCGAGATAGTCCCCGTCGAGAACACCGGCGCGCTCACTCCCAAAGACACGCAGGACCTGATCCTGTCGATACTCTCCGAGGACCAGCGGCACAAGTTCGAGACGGAGCTCGAGCTGGATTTCGCGTACTCCCTGCCCGGAGTGTCACGCTTCAGGGCCAATGTGTTCCAGCAGCGCAACTCGATCGGCGCTGTCTTCCGCGTGGTGCCGCTGAGCGTCCCCACGCTTGAAGAGCTGCACCTTCCCAAGGTGTGCCGCACGCTCGCGGATCGTCCGCGCGGGCTTGTCCTGGTGACCGGCCCGACCGGATCAGGCAAGTCGACGACGCTCGCCGCGATGATCGACCACATCAACGCCACGCGCCCCGTCCATATCGTGACGCTCGAGGACCCGATCGAGTTCATGCACAAGCACAAGAGGGCCTACGTCAACCAGCGGGAGATAGGGGAGGACACGCACTCCTTCGCCTCCGCCCTGCGAAGGGTCCTTCGCCAGGACCCAGACGTCATCCTCGTCGGCGAGATGCGCGACCTGGAGACCATCAGCGCGGCGATCACGGCCGCGGAGACGGGGCACCTCGTCCTGGCGACCCTGCACACCACCGGCGGTCCGGAGACGGTCGACCGCATCATCGACGTGTTCCCTCCCTACCAGCAGCAGCAGATCCGTCTGCAGCTCTCGGCCACTTTGGAGGGTGTCGTCTCGCAGGTCCTGCTCAGGACGCCCGACGGCAAAGGTCGTGTCCTCGCGATGGAGGTCATGCTCTGCACGCCACCGATCGCGAACCTCATCCGCGAGGGCAAGACGCATCAGATGCCCACGATCATCCAGGGTGCGTCGGCCATCGGCATGCAGACGCTCGACACGCACCTCAAGCAGCTCATCAAGTCGGGTGCGGTCACCTTCGAAGAGGGCATGAAGAAGGCGAAGGACCCCAAGGAGCTTGCGGCGCTACTCGGTCGTCAGCAGTAGAATCCTCACCTGCACGGTCTTCGGAGGGCGAGTCGCGCCCCGGCATCGCCGTGCGTCGCGGTGTCCCGTCTGCGTCCGTGACGGGCATCTTCTGAGGTGCGCGCGTCTTGTTGTGCGCCGCGAGCGATCGATCTTCGGTGAGGAGTATCCGATGGACAACGTCCGCGTGCGGTGGGTCAAGGACCGCCAGTTCGTAGCCTGGGACCGCCTGGGTCATGGGGTCGTCATGGACGTTCCCGGGGCGAGCACGGATGAGCCGATCGGCGCGCGACCGATCGAACTCGTGCTCTACGCGCTCGGTGGCTGCACGGGGGTGGACGTCGCGAGCGTGCTGGAGAAGAAGCGCCTCGACGTCCGCGGCATCGACATCTCCGTCTCAGGAGTGCAGAGGGAAGACGAGTTCCCTCACTCGTACGAGACCGTCGACCTTCACTACACCGTGACGGGCGTTGCGGTCCCCGATGCTGCCGTCGAGCGTGCGATCGAGCTCTCGCAGACGAAGTACTGCTCAGTGAAGGGCATGTTCGGTCCGCAGGTGTCGATCACCACCAGCTTCGAGGTCGTGGAGCCGCCGGCGCCCGGTCCCTCGCGTATCGACGAGGGGCGGCGGGATGTCTGACGAGTGTTCCGCGCGAACGTGCGTCGTCATGCCCGTCTACAACGAGGCTCTCAGCCTCCTCGGCGTGCTGGACGCGGTGCGGGCGGTCTTCGACGGATGGATCGTGGTCGTCGACGATGGATCGACCGACGGAACGGGGCTCCTGCTTGAGAGGCGCCCGGACGTCTGGCTGGTCCGACACACCCACAACCGGGGATACGGCGCATCTCTGCGCAGTGGCTTCGAGGTCGCACTCGAACTCGGCGCCGAGACGGTGATCACCATGGACTGCGACGGGCAACACGAACCCCGTCACATCTCCGAGTTCTGCACGGATCTCGCACTGGGCGGCGCGGACATCGTCTCCGGCTCTCGCTATCTGCCCGACAGCGGAGCGGCCGGAGTGCCCCCCGCCGGCCGGCGCGCCCTGAACGAGCGCATCACCGCGACCGTCAACGCGCTGACCGGTTGGGGCCTTACGGACGCGTTCTGCGGCTTCAAGGCCTATCGGGCGGACGCCCTGCGACGGATCGCCACGGACGAACCGGGCTACGCGATGCCGCTCGAGCTGTGGGCGCGCGCGTGGGAATCGGGACTCCGCGTGAGGGAGATGCCGGTGGAGCGCATCTACAACGACCACGACCGGTCGTTCGGGCACGACCTCGACGACCCTGAGCGTCGCTACGCGTACTACACGGCGGTGTGGGAGCGCGCGGTCGGCGAGTCCCCTCAGCGATGCGACCCGGATCCAGGAGGCCGATGAGAGTGGCGGACGTGATGTGTGTCGGCGCGCACCCGGACGACGTCGAGATCGGCATGGGCGCCACCGTGGCGAAGATGGTGAGGCAGGGGCTCGACGTGGTCATGGTCGACCTGACCGACGGGGAGCCGACGCCTCATGGGACACACGAGACACGGATGGCTGAGGCGGCCGAGGCGGCACTGGTCCTCGGCGTCGCCGGCCGGCACACGCTCGATCTTCGCAATCGGGAGCTCGCGGACACCGTCGAGGCGAGGTCGATGCTCGCGGAGCTGATCCGTGCCCACGCGCCGCGGCTCCTGTTCGCGCCGTATCCGGTGGACGCCCACCCCGATCACATCGCCGCTTCTGCGATCGTCGAGGCAGCGCGGTTCTACTCGAAGTTCGTGAAGACCGACATGTCGGGATCCCCGCACTACCCCGCGAGGCTCTACCACTACTTCGCGGTGCATCTGCGTCTCGTGGCCAAACCCTCCTTCATCGTCGATGTGAGCGAAGACATCGGGCGCAAGGGCGAGGCCCTGGGGTCGTACCGCTCGCAGTTCGGGGAACAGACGTCGAACCGGGGCGTGATGGACTGGGTCGACGGCCAGGCGCGGCAGTGGGGCGCGCTCATCGGCACGACGGCCGGAGAGCCGTTCTTCTCCCGCGAGGAGATCGGGATCCGCGACGTAAGGGACCTGGTGTAGATGGCGCGCAGCAGGACGACCATCCCGACCGGCCACGGCCAGGTCCTCGCCGAGCCGGCATACGAGCAATGGGCGGCGCTCCTCCAGGACAACGTGACCCGATCCCGCGGTTGGACGTTCGAGCTCTGCGGCGAACCGGTCTCGGCGGTGAGAGCGCAGGCGCGCGCCGAGGCACTGGAGCGCGCCCGCGAGTTCTCGGCGCGGCTCGGCGTCCCGGTCCGCGATGCCTCGACCCAGGACATCCTCGTCGTCACGGGTCATCAACCGGAGATCTACCACCCGGGGATCTGGATCAAGGACTTCCTTCTGCAGCGGCTCTCGGAGGACACGGGTGCCGCCGCCATCGATGTCGTCGTGGATTCGGACTACTTCGACACCGTCGAGGTCCACTCTCCGTGCCTGCGACCCGATGTACGGGTCTGCCGCGCCTTCCTCGCGGTGGGGACCGCAGACGGCTGCTACGCGTGCACGCCCGTCCCTCCGCCCGGCACCATACGCATGTTCTGCGCGGCAGCCGCCGAGCACCTGGCAACGCTGCCGGCGCCGGCGATCGGGCACCATTTCGCGCGCTTCTGCGCCGACCTTGAGGCCGCCGCGGCCGATGCGCACGACCTCGGCGAGCTCCTCACCATGGCGCGCCGCCGGTTCGAGGCTCCGGCCGGCACCGACTACCTCGAGCTGCCGGTCACCTCGATGGCAAGGTCGCGCGCCTTCGCGACCCTCGTCGCTCACATGGCCCTTCACGCGGACGAGTTCGCGCACGTTTACAACGGCGCGCTCGCCGACTACCGCGACCGCACCGGCGTCCGCACACCGGCCCAGCCGTTCCCGGACCTGCGCTGCGAGGAGGGTCTGATCGAGCTCCCCCTGTGGCACCTGCGCGACGGCGGCCGCACGACCGTGTGGGCCCGCACGGGAGCTGCCCCCGCTCTTGTCGCGGACGGCGACGTGCTGTGCGAGCTGGGCGAGTGCGGAGAAGCTGTCGAGACGATTATGGGCTCGCCGCTGGTCCCGGCGCCGAAGGCGCTCACCTTGACCATGTTCACCCGGTTGCTGGTGGCCGACTTCTTCATCCACGGTGTCGGCGGGGGGAAGTACGACCAGGTCACAGACGATGTCTTTCGCCGGTTCTTCGGTATCGAGCCGCCCGCGTACGCCGTCGCGTCGATGACCGTCTACCTTCCGCTGGGCGCTCACGTCGTGCGCGACGAGGAGATCGAGCGGGCCGCGATGACGTTGAACCGCCTCAAGCACAACCCCGACCAGATGCTCGACGAGGTGGACTTCGAGACCCCGGAGGAGCGGGCGCGGGCGGCGGGGCTCGCGCAGGAGAAGTCGCACCTTGTGGAGGAGATCCGAGCCACCGACGCGGACCGCAAGACGATCGGCCGCAAGATCCGCGATGTCAACGACGAGTTGGCCGCCATGCTCGCGCCCATAGAGCGCCAGCTCCAGGACGAGCTGGCTCAACTGCGTCAACTCCGAGAGGCCAGCGAGGTCCTGACGGACCGCACCTATCCCTACTGCTTCTGGAGTCCGCAGGAGATCGCGGACAAGGCCAGATAGGTCGCGCCGTTCGGCGTCGCAAGCGAGGCGGCGGCGATGCTAGAATCGACGGCCTAGGGTCCGCGCACCAGCGGACATGTGGAAAGGAATCAAGCCATGGGCAAGCCGGTCATCGACCCGGACCTGTGCACCGCGTGCGGCATCTGTGTTGACGAGTGCCCATCGAGCGCGCTCGACCTGCAGGAGATATCGGTGCTGGCGCGCCCCGACGACTGCGCCGAGTGCGGCACGTGCGAAGAGGTCTGCCCCAACGAGGCGATCACGCTCAAGTAGCGTTCGACCTTCCGCAAGAGGAAGGCGAAGAAGGAGAGCCGGCCCCGACGGGCCGGCTCTCCTGCGTCTCGCGCTGATTCCTAGCCTCGGGGACCCCGGCCATCGTTCACATAGAGCTTGGGCTCCCTGCCGTGCAGCAGGCCGACGAAGCGCCGATGGTGCGCGGAGTAGACGATGACGCCCATGAGCAGGGCGAAGGGCCAATCGGGAGAGTGCAGCGCGAGTGCCGCCACGGGCAACGCCGCCGCCGCGGCCACCTGCCCCGCCATCATGTACCGGCTGATGGCGATCACCACCAGCGCCACGGCGACGACGGCCACGAAGTAACGCCAGTCGTAGGCGAGCATCGCTCCGGCGCCGGTGGCGAGACCCTTACCCGTGCGGGTAAGGCAACGGCTCCTGATCGCCAGCCACAGCGAGTAGTTGTGGCCCAGGACCGCACCGAGCACCGCGAGCGGCGGCACCGCCGCCAGCACCAGCACCGTGGACCCGACGCCGGCCGTCTGGCCTGCACGCACGAGCGAGAGCGCCGCGATCCCCCAGGGTGTGGTGAGAGCGGCCAGGCTGAAGCCGGTGACGACCCCTCTTGTCACCAGCACCGGGACGAGGCCCTTGAGCCCGTCCGCGAGGACCGCGACGGCGAACCATCTCCACGACCCGGTGGAGCGCCGGACGTTCATGGCGCCGACGTTCCCGGTCCCGTGCTCGGTGATGTCGACATGTGCGACGTGCCGCACGATCAGGTACGCCCATGGGACCGAGCCTATGAGGTAGCTGGCGACGAGCGCCGCCGCCAGTGGGATCGCGAGCCCGGCAGAGGTCATCACGATCGTCTCGGCACGATGCACTCGATGGCCGAGGGCAGGATCCGCACCTCGTAACGGGGCTCCAGCAAGACCTCGCCGTCTATCTGCGCGGGCAGGGGAGTGTCGCCCTCGATCGTCACCGACTCATGCCGCGACATGTGGACGACCGACATCCTCGTGTGGTGGCCGGTGATCACGAACGGCAGTCGCCACAACGCCTCTGCCAGGCCGAGTGCGTCGATGTCGCACACGTCGAAGAGTCCGTCGTCGGGGACGGCCTCGGGATTGATGCGGAAGCCCCCGCCGTAGGTGGCGCCGTTGGTGACCGCGATGATCAGCGCCTTCGTGGGCGTCGACTCGCCCCCGTCGAAGGAGACCCGCGCCTCGAAGGGCTCAAGATCACGGAACAGCACGTGCATCAGCGACGTGAGGTAGAGCCACATCCCGTCGCGTTGCTTGGTGACCTTGTACTCGACAGCTTTGGCGGTGACGCGCGCGTCCAGTCCGGTCGCGAAGGAGTTGTTGAAGAACGTGCCGTTGCACTCGCCGCAATCGAACCTGCGCCGCTCGCCCGTGCCGAGCAGCGCCGCGGCCTGGGCGAGGTCGAAGGGGATCCCGAAGGTGCGGCAGGTGTCGTTCCCGGAACCGGTCGGCAGGATGGCCAGCGCGGGGCGTTGCGGCGCGGCGATGCGCATCAGCCCGTTGAGGACCTCGTGCACGGTCCCGTCGCCCCCCCCGCGGCGACGACGACGTCACACCCGGACGCCGCCGCGGCGAGTCCGACGGCGTCTCCGGGGCTGCGGGTCGAGACGATCTCGTGGCTCGAGTTCGCCAGGAGCCGCTCGATCACAGGCAGCAGGCGCTCGGTCTCCCCGTGGCGCGCCTGCGGGTTCACGATCACGAGATGGTCCGGCTTCACCTTGCTGGTCCCTTTCGTCCACGCTCGCGCCGCAGCGATGAAAGGATAGACGAACTTCGCGCGATCGGCGTGGCAACGTGCCTTCGCGCTGTGCTACCGTTGCCCTCCGGCACGACAGCGGGCCCTGTTAGCTCAGTGGATAGAGCGTCTGCCTCCGGAGCAGAAGGCCGTAGGTTCAAGTCCTACACAGGGCACCACCAGCACACACGCGAGAGCCCGGCGCATGTTCTCGCGCCGGGCTCTCGCTCACCGCATGCCGGCGGGGACCGTCTATGCGTGGTCCTCGTCGCGCTCCTTCTTCGTCTGCTCCACCACGCGTCGCGCCATGTCCCCGGGCACCTCCGAGTACTCACCGATCTTCATGGTGTAGGAGCCGGTGCCATGCGTGAGCGAGCGCAGCTGCAGCGTGTAGCCCACGACCTCGGCGTAGGGCACTGTGGCGGTGATGACCTGCTTCCCGCCGGCGCTCTCCATGCCGTTGATGCGACCACGGCGCGAGGACATGTCGCCCATCACGTCGCCCGCATACTGCTCCGGGACGGTGATGGTGAGGTGCGCGATCGGCTCGAGCAGGACCATGTCCGCCTTCTCCGCGGCCGCCCGGAAGCCGATGCGCGCGGCGGTCTTGAACGCGATCTCCGAGGAGTCCACCGCGTGGTAGGAGCCGTCATAGACCGCGACCTTCACGTCCACCACGGGGTAGCCCGCGAGGACGCCCTGGATCATGGTCTCCTGGACTCCCTTGTCGATGGCGGGGATGTACTGACGCGGGATCCGTCCGCCCACGATCTCGTCGAGGAACTCGTAGCCGTTCCCGGGGTTCGGCTCCAGGCGCAGCCATGCGTCGCCGAACTGACCCGAACCGCCCGTCTGCTTCTTGTGACGGCCCTGAGCCTGGGCGATCTTGCGGATCGTCTCGCGGTAGGGGATGCGCAGGTCCACCAGTTCCGTGTCGACGCTGAAGCGGCTCTTCAGCCGCGACATGACGACCTCGACCTGCGTGTCTCCGAGGGCCGAGAGCACCGTCTGGTGGGTCTCGGGATCACGACGGAGCGCCAGCGTCGGGTCCTCCTCGACGATGCGGTTGATGCCCGTGCCGAGCTTGTCCTCGTCTGCCTTGTTCTTCGCGCGTATGGCCACCGCGTGCAGGGGCGCCGGCAGAGGCAGCGGCGCGAGCGGCGCGACCTCCTTGGCCGAAAGCGTGTCGTTCGTGACGACGTCGCCCAGCTTGGGAAGCACCGCGATGTCTCCGGCCGCGGCCGAAGCGATGTCCTTGGTCTCCTTGCCCATGAGCGACAGCACGTGGCCGAGGCGCTCCTTCTTGCCCGTGCGCGAGTCGTGGAGCTCCGAGTTCTGGGTGATCGTGCCTGAGATGACTTTGGCGAACGTGAGCCGGCCCTGATAGGGGTCCGACAGCGTCTTGAACACGAACGCGACGGCAGCCCCGTCCGGGTCCAGCTCCATCGAGCCGCCGTCCGCCGTCGTGAAGGGGCCGTGTGCGGAAGGGGCGGGGAAGAACGTGACGATCTCGTCCATGAGGTCCTCGACGCCCTGGAGCTTCGTCGCGCTGCCCACGAACACCGGGATGAAGATGCTCTGCGCGATGGCGAGTCCGAGCAGCTTCTCGAGGTCCTCCTGCGACAGCGCCTCGCCTTCGAGGAACTTCTCCATGAGCGCCTCGTCAGCCTCCGCGACCAGGTCGGTGAGCTTCTCGCGTGCCGCATCGACCGCGGCCGCGTACTCGGCCGGGATCTCCTCCATGTGCTCGCCGTCCGCATCGTGGCGGTACGCCTTCATGCGGATGATGTCGATGACGCCGTGGAAGTCCGCCTCTTTGCCCATCGGGATCTGGACTGCGCCCACGCGGTGGCCGAACGACGCGTCGAGGGCCTTCATCACGGCATCGAAGTCCGCGTGCTCCTTGTCGACACGGTTGACGAAGACGGCGCGGGCGATGCCCATCTCGCCCGCGACCTCCCAGAGCCTCTCCGTCTGCACCTGCGGGCCGCTGACCGCGTCGACGACGAACAGCGCCATCTCCGCAGCCGACATCCCTGCGATCGCGTCGCCGATGAAGTCGTTGAAGCCCGGTGTGTCCATCACGTTGACGCGCACGCCGTTGTGCGTGAAGGGCGCGAGTCCGAGTCCCACCGTCATGTGCCGCTTGAGGG
>Ga0073936_10004825_pt1 | contig 18458 bp, 15 predicted proteins | sample AliMusrvi5mmetaG_FD_87041 | JGI IMG/M metagenome (GOLD analysis project Ga0073936, IMG submission 87041) | Freshwater lake bacterial and archeal communities from Alinen Mustajarvi, Finland, to study Microbial Dark Matter (Phase II) - Alinen... | ecosystem: Environmental > Aquatic > Freshwater >... | reverse complement strand
GTGATAAACCTGCACGCACCGCACGCCCTTCTCCACCAACCGCCGCGCCAGCAGGCAGTTCGTCGCAAAGCCCGGCTTGCCAGGCGTCACGCCGTAAGTCTCAAGCGTCTCCTTCGATTCGCTCCCCAGGTCCATCAGCTCTGGCGCGCTGGCCTGCATCCGGAACGCCATCTCGTACGACGCGATGCGCGTCTCGATCTCCGGATCGCCTGTCAGCGTCTCGCGCTCGCGGTTCATCGCCGATATCGCATCAATCGCCCGATGCTGCCGGTCGCGCGTCACACCCGCCGGATTGTCCAGATGAAAAATAGGCGTCTTGGCATTGAGGAACGGCACGCCCTGATACTGCGTCGGCAGAAACCCGCTGCCCCAGATGTCATTGCCGTTGCGCGGACCGCGCGGACCGCTGGTCATCGCAATGAACCCCGGCAGATCCTTCGCTTCGGCGCCCAAGCCGTACATCAGCCACGCCCCGATCGATGGCCGTCCCGGCACCATGCCGCCGGTATGCGCAGCCACCATCGCCGGCGAGTGGTTCACGTTGGTCGTCTTCATCGAATGAATGAACGACATGTGGTCGGCCTGCCCGGCCATCCTCGGCAGCAGGTCTGAGAACCAGTGCCCGCTCTTGCCATACTGCGCGAACTTGCGGCGCGAGCCATATAGCTTCGGCGCGGCCATGCGCTCCATGAACGCGAACTTCTTGCCTTCAAGCAGTGACGCCGGTGTCGGCTGGCCGTCGAGTTCCGAGAGCTTGGGCTTGTGCTGGAACAGGTCCAGCTGCGAGGGGCCGCCTTCCATAAACAGATAGATGATTGACTTGGCCTTAGCCGCGAAGTGCGGTTTGCGAGGCTCCAGCAGGTCGGCCAGCGCGACGCGCCCTAGGCCGAGCGAGCAGAACTGCATAAAGTGGCGTCGCGCCAATATGCTCATATCAATAACTCCCTTCCCGCAAACTGGGGGACTGACACCAATATCCGGCGCAGTTCAGACGGATTTTGGCTGTCTGTCCCCTGCTCACTCCCTCGTAATGAACTCGTCCGTATTCAGCAGCACTCTCGCCACCGCTGTCCATGCCGCCAGTCGCGGCGAGGAATCCTTGCCCGCGATCTCGGCGGCCTCTTTCGGCCTCGTCTGAAAGGCATCGAGTTCGGCTGAATAGAGCCGCTGCAGCAGCACCCGTTCGCGAGCGGTCGGTGGCCGCGAAACCGTGAGCGACATCGCTTCCGCCAGCGGATCTGCCGAAGGTTGCACGCGGCGCGCCAGTGCCTGCGCCATTTCGTGAAAGTTCGGATCGTTCAGCAGCGCCAGCGCCTGCAGCGGCGTGTTGGTGCGCGGTCGGCGCGTGCAGGGAAGCAGTCCGTTGGCCGCGTCGAAGACCTTCATCGACGGGTTCGGCGTGATGCGGTAGTGAAACGTATAGAGGCCGCGCCGGTACCGCTCCTCGGCCTTGCTGGTGGCCCAGGTCTGCTTCACCTGGCCGGTCTCCATCACGCCTTCGGGCTGCGGCGGATAAACACTCGGGCCGCCGATCTTCGGATTCAACAGTCCTGACGCGGTGAGCGCCGAGTCGCGCACAATCTCGGCATCGAGCCGGATCCGTGACTGGCGCGCGAGCAGGAGATTGCGAGGGTCGGTCTTGTCTTCCGGCCGCACTCGCGACGCCTGCCGATAGGTCGCCGAGGTCACGATCAGCCGGTGCATCGCCTTCTGGCTCCAGCCCGTGCGCGCGAACTCCGTGGCCAGCCAGTCGAGCAGTTCCGGATGTGTAGGCTTTGCGCCCTGCGTGCCGAAGTCGTTCTCGGTCTCCACGATGCCGAGCCCGAAGTAGCGCTGCCAGATGCGGTTCACCGCCACGCGCGCGAACAGAGGATTGCGCTCATTGGCGATCCAGCGCGCAAGGTCGAGCCGCGTCTTGGCCTCGGGCATCCGCGGTTCAATCGCCGCGATCACGCCGGGCGAAACGCGCACGCCTTTGCGCAGGTAGTCGCCGCCCAGCAGCACATGCGCCTCGCGCGGAGTGGGCAGTTCCCGCATCACCATGGCCAGGGTCACCGCCGGGATCTGCTTCTTCAGGGCGGCGATGTTCTCGGCGCGGACCTTGTCGCCGATATCGCCCTTGGGCAGTTCATTGGCCTCGCCGCCGCGATATGCAAAGCGCTCCTTGTACAGCGCGTTCAGCTGGGCGCGCAGCGCGTTGTAGCGGTTGGCCTCTTCCGGCGTCCCGATGGCCAGCATCGGCGCGTGCGTAGTCTCGCGATCGTTGGTGATGGCGAACGGCGGCAGGTCCGGGCCGTACTCGTCGATGTTGTTGAAGTACGAAAACAGCTGGTAGTATTCGCGCTGTGAGATGGGGTCGTACTTGTGATCGTGGCAGCGCGCACATCCTGTGGAGAGGCCGAGCAGGACGGTGCCGGTGGTATCGACGCGGTCCATCACGGCTTCCGTTCGGTACTGTTCGCGGTCCGTACCGGCTTCAATCTGCAGCAGCGAATTCCGTTGAAAGCCGGTGGCGATGATCTGGTCCGTGGTGGCCTTGGGTAGCAGGTCGCCGGCCAGCTGTTCGATCACGAACTGATCGAACGGCAGGTCGCGGTTGAGGGCGTTGATGACGTATTCGCGGTACTTCCAGATCTGGCGCGGTTCGTCGCGCGAGCCGCCGTCGGAATCGGCGTAGCGGGCCTGGTCCAGCCAGTGCCGGGCCCAGCGTTCGCCGTATTGCGGCGAGGCGAGCAGGCGGTCGACTACCTTTCCATAGGCATCGGCGGCGGTGTCTTTGAGGAACACAGCGGCTTCGGCCGGCGTGGGCAGGATGCCGGTGAGATCCAGGTGGACGCGGCGCAGCAGCGTGAGCCTGTCGGCCTCGGGCGATGGCCTCCGCTTCTCGCGTTCCAGTCTCGCAAGGATGAACTGATCGATCGGCGTGCGCGGCCACTTCGCGTCTTTCGTCACCGGAGGCGTTGGGCGGATCGGCGTCTGGAATGCCCAGTGATTCCGGCGCTGTGCCTGCGAAGTCGTGGGCAACGATTCGGGCCACTTGGCGCCGTTGGCGATCCACTGTTCCAGCTTGGTGATCTCGGCAGTCGCCAGCTTGCCTCCCGGAGGCATCTTGAGGCCGCCCTCGTGGCGCACGGCTTTGAGCAGCCAGTCGGCGCCCGGTCCGCGATTGCCGCCTTCGGTGAAGCCGGACTTCGAGGCGAGCGAGAGTCCGCTGGAGCGGGTCTTGTCGTTGTGGCAGCCCTGGCATTTAGCCGAGAAGATCGGGCGCACGTCGCGCTCGAAGTCCTGCGCGAACGCGGCTGCGGCGATAGCCAAGAGTAGGAGTGCGCGTACCATAGGCTGGTTAGAAGATAGGTCTAGATTATATATTGACGGACTCGCCGCCTGCATTATACAGTTGCAGGGTGATCCAGCTCCTCCTCTTCTGCCTCTCTATCTCCGCCTATGCTGCCAATGATCCGGCGAAGGAGTTCGCGCAGACCATCCGCCCGGTGCTGCTGGAAAACTGCGCCAGGTGCCACGACCCGAAGAGCCCCAAAAACCGTGTCGACTTCTTGAAAGACGAGACCGTAGCCGGAATCGAATCGCGCCGCGGTATGTGGCGCAGCCTGGCCGCGCAGCTGCGCAACAGAACCATGCCGCCAACCGCATCGAAACTCACCGAGGACCAGCGATTCATGATCGCCAAGTGGGTCGACGACCGCCTCCGCCAGACCGCCTGCAACTCGGGCGAGTTCGCCGGAGCCATCTCCTCGCGGCGCCTCAACCGGCGCGAGTATCACAACACGATTCGCGATCTGTTCGGGCTCGATCTGCCGGTGGCCGATCTGTTCCCCGCCGATGGCACCGGCGGCGAAGGCTTCGACACCAACGGCGAGACGCTGTACACGCCGCCGCTCATGATGGAACGCTACATGGAGTCCGCACAGCAGATTCTGGACCGCGTGATCATCACCCCGCCGATGAGCCGCACCTTTGCCTCGGCCGTGATGCAGCCCGCCAGGCCGTCGCCCAAAGTGGGGCGGATGCTGCAGGTCGGCGAAGAGGTTTCGATCTCGACGCCCATCAGCCTCGATGGCGACTACAACCTGCGCGTGAACCTGGAGCGTCCGCACGATCGCAATATAAAGGTGATGGTGAAAGTGGACGGCGCGCCCGCGGGCACGCTCGGCTTCACCAAGGATTCGAACGGCGGGCCGACCAGCCGCATCGCTGTTGCAAAGCTGACCCGCGGGCCGCACACGTTTTCGGTGATGCCAGTGGACGCGCAGATCGAGTTCTTCACCTTCTCCGTGGAGCAGTCCGTGCGCGAGGCCTCGGCAGAGAAGCGGGCGCTGCACTACAAGCTCTTCGGCATGGAGCCCGGCGACTCGCCAGTGAATGCGCGCGAATCCGCCCGGCGCTTGATGCTCGCGTTTCTGCGCAAGGCCTACCGGCGGCCGGTGCAGGCGGCAGAGGTGGAGCCGTTCCTGAAGTTGTATGACCGCTCGGCCGAACGCGGCGATCCATATGAGGAGCGCGTGAAGCTGGCGTTGAAAGCCGCGCTGGTGTCGCCGTACTTCCTGTTCCGCGTTGAAGAGCGGCTGAAGACGCCGGGCGTGCATCCCGTAGCCCCGTTCGATCTGGCGTCGCGGCTCTCGTCCTTCTTGTGGTCGACCATGCCCGATGAAGAGTTGACGCAGCTTGCGGCGATGGGCCGGTTGCAGGATCCCAAGGTCCTGACCGCGCAGGTGGAGCGGATGCTCGACGATCCGCGCTCGCGCACGTTCTCGACGACGTTCATCGGGCAGTGGCTCGGCACGCAGGATGTGGGCGGGCGCGTGGTGCCGAATCTCACTGAGTTGCAGCACTTCTATACGCCGGAGACGGCGGCCGATCTGCGCGAGGAGCCGGTGCTGATCTTCCAACATATCCTGACGGGCAATCGCAGCATCCTGGAACTCCTGAACGCCAACTACACCTTCCTTACCGAGCGGCTGGTGAAGTTCTACGAACTGGAAGACAAGGTCACGATCCTGCCCGGCAACAAGTTCCAGAAGTACGAATGGACAGACGATCATCGCGCCGGCGTGCTCGGCTTGGGATCGGTGCTGGCAATGACCTCGCACTACAAGGAAGCGAGTCCGGTGCTGCGCGGGGCGTGGGTGTTGGATACGCTGCTTGGCACTCCGGTGCCACCTCCGCCGCCGGATGTCCCGCCGCTGGAGACGGGAACCAGGAAGGCGCTGGCGTTGACGATGCGCGAGAAACTGGCGAAGCACCGGACGCAGCCTTCCTGTGCTGCCTGCCACAACGTGATGGACCCGATCGGCTTCGGGCTGGAGAACTTCGACTGGATGGGCCGCTGGCGCAACAAGGAACTGAACGGCAAACCCGTGGACGCAAGCGGCGTGACGCCGGCAGGCGAGAAGTTCAACGGTCCGGCGGAACTGCGGCAACTGCTGCTGAATCACAAGGACGAGTTCCTGCGCCATCTCACCAGCAAGATTCTTGGCTATGCGCTCGGCCGGAGTCTGCAGGATGGCGATAACTGCACGGTGCAGCGCCTGGTGGACTCGTTGAAGAAGGACAATTTCAAGGCCCGTACCTTGATCCGTGAGATCGTGCTGAGCGTGCCGTTCCGCAACTACAATCCCGCAGCCGTGGTGGCCGAACCGGTTTCGGCCGCACCCGCAAAGAAACGTGCGCCGCTGCTGGGAGAACGCTAGATTACGAAGGAGAGAACCATGTCGATTGCTGCAATGTTACTGCCTGAGTTCGATCAGGAGATGGCCAACACCAGGAAGACGCTGGCCAGAATACCGGAAGATAAGTTTGACTATACGCCGCATTCAAAGTCGTTCACGATGATCGGGCTTGCCACGCACATCAAGAACATGGCGGGTTGGTTGAAGGATACGATGACGACGGAAACGTTGGACATCGCGCCTCCGGGCGCTCCGCCCTACAAGGCAGAGCCGGCGAAGTCGTCGGCCGAGCTTTTGGAGTCGTTCGATAAGAACGTGGCTGCGGCGCGGGCGGCGCTCGAAGCAGCAACCGATGAGGCGTTCATGGTGCCGTGGTCGTTGTTGATGACCGGTAATGTGATGTTCACCATGCCGCGCGCCGCAGTGGTGCGGGGGATGATCCTGAACCACATCATTCACCACCGGGCGCAGTTGACGGTCTACCTGCGGTTGAACGACATTCCAGTGCCGGCGCTATACGGGCCGTCGGCCGACGAAAGCAACTTCTAAACAGGCGAAACCGCCTGTTCCACCATTGAAAACACGTAACCTCCGATGGTGGGACAGGCGGTTTCGCCTGTCCAAGTGAGCGGTAGCTGGCTAAAGCCATAGATAATGAAGCTATGCCCTGCGATCCTAAAGAGCTCAAACACGTACCATTATTCGCGCTGCTTGACGACGACGAGACCGCCGTTTTGGCTTCGCAAGTCGAATTGAAGCATTTCGCCGCGCGACAGCGCATCTATCGAATCGGCGACGCCTCCGGCCAGGCGTACGTCATGATCAGCGGCAGGGTGCGGGTCTCGACCGTGGACGAAGACCAGCAGGAGGTGCTGATTGATGAGCCTGAGCATGGTGAGTTTTTCGGCTTTGCGTCGATGCTGGAGCAAACGCCCCACCAGACCAACGCCGTAGCGGTGGAAGAGACCACTGTCCTCGAAGTCGACCGCAACGATATTTCTGTGCTCCTGCAGCAGAAGCCTCAGTCGGGTATGGACATGCTGACGGTGCTGGGCAAGCAGTTTCACGCCTCTCAGCAGTTGGTTCGGTTGCGGGCGGCGCGCAATCCGAATGAATTGATCGAAGCCGAGACGACCTTCGGGCAGCACATTGCCGATGCGGTCGCGCGGTTCGGCGGATCGTGGACGTTTATCATCACCTTCGGGGTAGTGTTGGTGGTCTATACGGCGATCAACGTGTTCCTGGGTCAGGGCGCGTGGGATCCCTATCCGTTTATCCTGCTGAACCTGTTTCTCTCGATGCTGGCGGCGATACAGGCTCCAGTGATCATGATGAGCCAGAACCGGCAGGACGAGAAAGATCGCCTGCGCGGCGAACTGGATTTCGAGGTGAACCGGCGTGCGGAGCAGGAGATTCAGGCGCTGTCGGGCAAGCTCAATCAACTTGCGGACAAGTTGGACGACGTTGAGGAACTGCTGCGCGAGCGGAGATAAAAAGAGAGGCGGTTTCGGATCCGCCTCTTAGGTACATAACAGGAAATGGGAGCGGAATCTATTTCTTCTTGAGGCGAGGCGCCAGCGCCAGGCCGATCAGACCTGCGCCGATCAGGGCGAAGGATGCGGGTTCGGGGGTTGACGTCGCGTCGCTTACGATGTTGAACGCGGAAGAGAAGTCCGTGCTGCTGATGTAGCCCGGTTGTCCCGCGGTTGGCGTGTACACCAGACCATTGGCGCCTTCGGGACCAACTTCCGTCATGGTCACGATGTTGGTAAAGGGGCTCCCACCGGGGAGGCCGGTATCGGCGAGTGCGTCCACGCCGTCCAAGTTATCGGAGTAAAAGATCAACCAGGTGGTATTCACATTGCCCACATTGGTGACAAAGCGGATGATGTCTGAATTGGTTATCGAAGCTCCGCCCGGCTCCTGCATGATGAGGTCGCCATTGACCGCGGCGAACGGCAAAAGGTAGACCAGTACATTGCCGCCAAGTCCATTGTTGGGGCTGGGGTCTGTGACGAGTCCGCCTGGAATCGCGTGCATGGTGCCAGGCGAGCCGTTGTCGGCCAGGCCATTTGCGTTCTCGTCAACGCTTACATTGATCACAATCGCGGCCTGTGCGCTAGCGAGCGCGAGGCCAAAAACAGCAGCAAACAGTAGTAGTTTCTTCATATCACCCTCCGGACAGAATTGAGCGGCCAGAGGTACATGCCCCAGGCCTTTTAGTGGTTCTATTGTTGTATGCGTAATCCGTCCGGAAATCGGATCATCGCATCGGTGAAATTCCGGCCGAACACTTTGGAGGCATTTGCAGGGTATAATCACAGCGGATGGAGAATCGGATTCGGGTACTGGTAGCCAAGCCGGGACTCGACGGTCACGATCGCGGTGCAAAAGTGATTGCGCGTGCGTTGCGTGACGCGGGCATGGAAGTCATCTATACCGGCTTGAGACAGACGCCAGAAATGATCGTGAGCGCGGCCCTGCAGGAAGACGTGCAGGTTATCGGGCTATCGATCCTTTCCGGCGCGCACAACGCGATTGTGCCACGAATAATGGATCTTCTTCGCGAGAAGAAGATGGACGATGTGCAGGTAGTGGTGGGCGGTATCATCCCTGATGAAGATGCCGCTGAGCTAAAGAAGCTAGGAGTAGCCGCCGTTTTCCAGCCAGGAGCGTCGCTCGAGGAGATTGTGGATTTCCTCAGAAGCGCCGTTCATTAAAAGGAATGAATGAAAAGATGCCGGAAAGACTTAACATCGCCGTATTTGTCGACTACGACAATATAGAAATCGGCGTGAAATCGACATTGCGGCGCGAATTTGATGTATCGCTGGCACTCGACGCACTCAAGGAGCGCGGTGATGTGGTGGCAAAATTCGCGTATGCAAACTGGGGGCGTCAGGAGGGCGCAACCCGCCAGATGGCCGAGAATGCCGTGCAGATGGTGCAACGACTGCCATCGCCGCGCGGCGACAAGAATGGCGCGGATATCAATCTCGCGCTCGATGCCCTTGAGATGGCTTTCACGCACAATCACGTGAACGCGTTTGCCATCATCAGCGGCGACAGCGATTTTATCCCGCTGGTCAACAAACTGAAAGAGTACGGCAAGACGGTTTACGTGGTTGGCGGAAAGGCGTTCACGAGCACCATTCTGCAGCAGAATTGCCACGAGTTCGTCAGCTATGAGTCGTTGCTGGACGATCCGGCGCGCGCTGGGAAACTGCCTCCGCCCCAGGCGGCGCAGGTGGAATCGACAGCCCCGAGCCTGCGTTCGGATGGACCTCGCAATGATCGTCCGCAACAGCAGCAGTCGCAGAACCTGCCGCGCGAACGCCGTAACCGGCCGGCGCCGCTGGACCTTGGCCAGGCGATGCCGCTGGTGGAACGGGCACTGCAGGTGCTCGAGCGCCGCGAAGTGCAGCCGCAGCTCGGCTTGCTGAAGAGCACCATGCTGCAACTCGACCCAACCTTTAGCGAAAAGGCGTATGGAGCGGGAAGCTTCTCCGAATTCGTCGACAAGCTGAAGAAGCTGGAACTGGTGACCGTGGCCGGCAGCGAAGGACGTTATACGATCCAGCGCAAGTCGAGCGTGGTAGTGAGCGATCGCGCTGCGCAGAAGCCCGACCTGGCGTTGCCGTTGCTGCGTGACGTTCTGGAGACGCACCGCTTTGAACTCGAAACCGAGTCGAGCGTGGCGCTGGACGACCTGGCGGCGTGGATGACCGAAGAGCAGCCGAAGTTCGATTTCAAGGACTACGGCTTCCAGGAATTCTCCGAATTCCTGAACTTCGCGCAGGATAAGACGGTGGTCCGGCTGGAGCTGGACGAAGAAAAAGGCCTGAAGGTCTCTTTGGGCGCCGAGTTCTATCCGCCCGCACCGCCGCCTGCACCGCCAGAGCCGGAATTCCCGGAAGAAGAGGACGAGAAGCAGCCGATCGTGATCGGCCAGCCGAGCCGTGTTGCGCCGACTCCCGAACCGGAGCCGGAAGCCAAGCCGAAACGGCCGCGCGCACCACGCGCGCCGCGCCGCAAGACTTCGCCGCACGAATCGCCGGCGTCGCGTCCGCCGCGCAAGACCACTTCGCGCACTACGACCACCCGTTCGCGCAAACCGCCACAGGGGAATGCATAAGGGCTGGTTATGATCGAACGTTTCACGTTACCGGGGGCCGCGACACCGCGCGGCCCTTACTCACATGCGGTCCGCGCCGGAGATTTTATATTCGTCTCCGGCCAGGGGCCGATCGATCCGGCAACCAACGACTACTCGTATGGAGATATCCAGCACGAGACGCGGATTGTGTTGTCGAACATCAAGAGCATTCTGGAAGGCGCCGGGGCGAGCATGACCGATGTAGTAAAGTGCTCCGTCTTTATCAGCAGTGGTGCTGACTTTGCGGCGATGAATGTGATCTATGCCGAGTTCTTCGGCGAACAGAAACCGGCCCGCACAACGGTTGAGGCGCAGTTTGCCAATCCGAAGATGAAGGTCGAAATCGATTGCATCGCTTATAAACCGAAATGAGCTTCGCTAAACAGGCACGGGAACTGGTGGCAGAGCGGAAGGTCGGCGTGTTGTCCACCGTCAGCCTGCGCCATCCCGGCTGGCCGTATCCGGCGATGATGCCTTACGCGCTGGATGCGGTGGGGCGGCCGGTGGTTCTTATTTCGAGGTTGGCGGCGCATACGCAGGATCTGCTGGCCGATGCACGGGCTTCGCTGCAGGTGACCGGTGAAGTGGTGGACGCGAATCCGGCGCAAACCAAACGGGCTGCCATCATGGGCCAGGTAGTGGCGGTGCCGGAGGACGAAGTCGAGGCTGTTCGCGATGTGTATGTTGAAAGATTTCCGGAGTCGGCGATGTGGAGCGGCTTCGGGGATTTTGCGTTTTACCGCCTGGAACCCATGGATATCCATTTCGTAGGTGGGTTTGCCGCCGCGGCCTGGATCACGCCTGCTGAGTACCTAGGAAAAGTCTGAATAAAGAATCCCAGTGAATGACCGATGGATTGGTGGTGGCGAATAGGAAGCGAAGCCACCTTGTAATTCAGACGTTTGCATAGCAGGTGATCATGGGATCTGAAATGAGACGGGTGTTGTGGATTGGGGTTCCTCCGGAACGGTTGGCAGGCCAGTATGCGCTTGATGTAGTGGAGAGCGTACCGGCCGGTATCGCCAGGCTGCGGATTGGTGCTCCCAATGCTGTAGTGGCGGAACTCCCCCTGGATGGCTGGACGGCGGAGGAGGTGCTGGAGGAGATCCAACGGATCGACACCAGGCTGCCCGTCATTCTGCTGGACCCGGAGTGCACCATTGAGCGCGCCCTGCGGCTGGCAAAGCTCGGCGTCTACTACTACGGTTACGGGTCCATAGAGAAGACTCTGGACGGCGCAACCGCTTATCACGAGAGTATCTGCGGTGCGCCCCGATCCAATGAACCGTGGCGCAAGCTTCTGATCGGGGAAAGCATTGCCATGCGGCAGGTGGGCGATGTGGTGCGCTTAATCGCGGAGCGGCGCAGCACGGTGCTGATCACGGGTGAGACCGGGACTGGAAAAGAGATGGTGGCGCGCGCCATCCACATGGCCAGCAACCGGGCGAACCTGGCGATGGTTGCGGTGAACTGCACGGCGCTACCGGAGAACCTTTTGGAAGCGGAGCTGTTCGGACACGTGCGCGGTGCGTTTACCGGGGCGATCAGCAATCGCGTGGGACGGTTTGAACAGGCACACCGCAGCACTATATTCCTGGACGAGATCGGTGATATGCCGGTAGAGATCCAGGCTAAGCTATTGCGCGTTTTGCAGGAGCGCGAGTTCCAGCGCATCGGAAGTTCAGAGACGGTGCAAGTGGATGCGCGGGTGATTGCGGCTTCGAATGTCGACATGCACGAGAAGATCCGGGAGGGGCGGTTCCGCGAGGATCTGTTCTACCGGTTGAACGTGGTGCCGATTGCGATTCCAGCGCTGCGGGAGAGGGTCAGTGATATTCCGCTGCTGGTGAATCACTTCCTGGAGAAGATCTGCAAGCAGGAGGCGATTCCCTTGAAGAGTGTAAGCCGCGAGACGCTGGATCGTCTTGCGACCTACAGCTGGCCGGGGAACGTGCGGCAGCTGGAGAATGCCGTGGAGATGGCCGTGGCGATGAGCGGCGAGCGGCACATGCTCTATCCGGGGGACTTCCCGTTGCCTGCTCCGTCACAGTATAAGAGCGTTACTTCTTTGCATCCGGAGGTCGCCGTGCCTGAATGCGGGCTCGATTTTGAGCGGACCGTGGGGCGGCTGGAGCGGGCGCTGATCGAACAGGCGTTGCGCCATACGGGCGGCAACAAGAAGCAGGCTGCCGATATGCTGCGGTTGAAGCGGACTACCTTGACTGCGAAGCTGAAGAGTCTGGCTGCCGCAATGTAGGTTGACTCAAAAAACCGCCGTTCCTGCCGATAAGCACCTTATAAAAAGGCGGCGGCATTGTGAGCAAATCCACCAATCCGATCTTAGTTGTTGACGATGAGGAGCTGAATCGCAACGTTCTCTCACGCAGGCTGAAGAAGGCGGGTTATGAGGTCGAGCTGACCAACGATGCGGAAGACGCATTGGAGATCATCAAGAGCCGCGAACTTGAGATGATTCTGCTGGACAGCACGATGCCCGGAATGAGCGGGGTGGATCTGCTTAGGCTGCTGCGCGGGGTGTACAGCGCATCGGACTTGCCCGTGATCATGGTGACCGGAGTGACCGACAGCGACCGGATGGTGGAGGCGCTGGATCTTGGCGCCAACGATTACATCACGAAGCCGATCGATTTTCCCGTGGCGCTGGCGCGCATCAAGTCGCAGATCGCACGCAAGCATGCCGAGCAGGAGAAGCTGGTAAAGGAAGAGCGTCATTCCCTGGCTGCGCTGGGGTCCAATGACGGCATCTGGGATTGGGACCTGGAGGCGGGGACGATCTACTACTCCGAACGCTGGAAGGAGATGCTGGGTTACTGCTCGGCGGAGATCGGCGACGAGCCGGAGGAGTGGCTGGGCCGGGTTCATCCCGAGGAGATCGCAGATCTACAGGCGGATCTGAAGATGCACCGGGCGCAGGGGAGTCCCGGGACATTCTTTTACGAGCATCGGATCCTGCACAAGGACGGCACGTATCGTTGGGTGCTGGCGCGCGGCCTGGTGCGGCGGGATAAGCAAGGGGTGGCGTGCCGGATTGCCGGGTCGCTGACCGATATCACCCAGACCAAGTCGTTTGATTCGCTGACCGGTCTACCCAACCGGGGAATGTTTCTGGAAGTGCTGAACCAGTTCCTGTTCAATGCGCAGAAAGATCCGGCGGTTACGTTCACGCTGTTATTCCTCGATCTGGACAGATTCAAAATCATCAACGACAGCCTGGGGCATCTGGCGGGCGATGAACTGCTGGTTGAGGTGGCGCGGCGGCTCAAGCTTTCGCTGCGGTCGGACTTCATCAACGAGCGTCCGAATGACTTTGTGGCCCGTTTGGGCGGGGACGAGTTTGCAGTGATTCTGGCGATGACGGGTAAGCCGAAGGACGCAATGGCGGCAGTGAACAGGCTGCAGGAGCAGTTGCAGAAACCGCTAATGGTGCAGGCGCATGAGATCTTTCCGCAGGCGAGCATTGGAATAGCAACGTATCAGCCCTGGTACAAGACCAACGCGGAGATTCTGCGTGATGCGGATACGGCGATGTACAAGGCGAAGTCGTTGGGACGGGCGCAGAGCGTACTTTTCGATTCGGAGATGCGCTCCCATGCCATCCAGCGCCTGGAGGTAGAGTCCAACCTGCTGCAGGCGCTTGAAAATAACGAGTTCGTGGTTTACTATCAGCCGAAGATCAGGCTTGCGGACAACAAACTGGTGGGTTTTGAGGCGCTGGTGCGCTGGCACGATCCGGAAAAGGGCGTGATGTCTCCGGATGCATTTATCCAGGTGGCGGAAGAGACCGGGTTGATTGTGCCGATCGGCATGGTGGTCATGCGGGAGGCGTGTTTGACTACGCGGCGCTGGCATGAGGAGTATCCGCAGGAACCGCACCTCGATATCAGCGTGAATATGTCGGTGCGGCAGATGCGGCATCCGGGGATTGTGGAGGAGGTCGGGCGGGTTCTTGCGGAGACCAGGCTGGCCCCTAAGTATCTCAAGCTGGAGATTACCGAGAGCATGCTGATCGAGGATGTGAAAGCCGCGGCGCGGGTGCTGTACGGGTTGAAGTCGCTGGGTGTGGGGTTGAAGATCGACGATTTCGGGACCGGTTATTCCTCCTTACAGTATCTGACGCGGCTGCCCTTCGATACATTGAAGATCGACCGGTCTTTTGTCACGCATATGTGCTATGACGGGCAGTCGCACGACGTGATCCGTACGATTGCCGACCTGGCGCGGAGCCTGAATCTGGAAGTGGTGGCGGAGGGCGTGGAGAGCTCCGAGCAGGCGGCGGAACTGCTTTTGCTGGGATGCGGCTTTGCGCAGGGCTATCACTTTTCGAGGCCGCTATCAAAGGAGGCGGCGCAGATCTACATCCGCAGGGGGCAGGTGAGATCATAACGTGGCACAATAACACGCATGAGCTCTGAGATGTGGAATATGAGTGTGCCGGTGCTCGAGAAGATGGTCCGGCCTGTGATTGTGTATCTTTTTCTGGTGATTCTGTTGCGCGTTTTCGGCAAGCGGGAACTGGCGCAGCTGAATCCTTTCGACCTGGTGGTGCTGATGTCGCTTTCGAACACGGTGCAGAATGCGATTATCGGCAATGATAATTCGCTGGTGGGCGGGCTGATCGGCGCGGCCACGCTGCTGACGGTGAACTATCTGGTGGTGCGGTTCCTGTTTAAGCATCGCCGGCTTGATCAGATCATTGAAGGCGAGCCGACAACACTGATTGAACATGGCAAGATCAAGCATTCGGCGCTGGCGAAGGAGTTGCTGACGGAGAATGAACTGCGGACGGTGGCGCACAGGCAGGGGTTTGGGTCGATTGACCAGATCGACAAGTGCGTGATCGAACCGGGTGGGACGTTTTTTATGCAAGGCAAGACGCCTCCCGTGGATGAGACCAGGCATAAAGAGTTGTTGAAGCGGTTGGAGATGATCTCGATGGAGGTCGCGGCCTTGAAGCGGGGAAACCATGCCTAAATTTATTGACAAGCCGACTCGCGTGGAAGCCGCGGGGAATAAGCCGAAGTTGATTGATGAGTATGTCGGGCGCGTGAATAGCGGCACGGCGGCTGCGAGCGTGGCGCATATGCGGAGCCCTTCGGGGTGGGTGGAGCCGGGCCAGACGCCTGAGTTTGAAGAGTACACGGTGGTGTTGAAGGGGATGATCCGGGTTGAGCATAAGGACGGCGTGACGGATGTGCATGCGGGGCAGGCGATTATTACTTATGCCGGGGAGTGGATCCGGTATAGTACGCCGGGTTCGGACGGGGCGGAGTATATTGCGGTTTGCCTGCCGGCCTTTGCTATGGATACGGTGCATCGGGACTAGTCTTGGGGGTGTGTCGTGTGGGGCAGACAGCCGGTTTCCGGCTGGACGGCGCCTGAAACCGGTGTCTGTTGGGATGGGCCGTTGGCCCGCAAAGGTTGATGAAAAACTGCTGACCCTAGAAAAGGCAGTTGAGTGCAGGGATGGCCACTTATCTGATTGAGTTGACGGCGGTTGGCGCGGGAGCGAGGCTCACCCAGTGGGTAAATGAGAAACCTGGGAAGTGCGGCGTGGGGCAAACCGGGACGGACAGCCAAATTCCGGCAAAATGCGCCGGAAATTGGTGTCAGTCCCTGGTTTGCAGAGTATCGGCTGAGTCAGGATAACTCGTCAACTGCTTTTTCTAGGCTGACAGGCGAAACCGCCTGTCCCACCTTGTGCAGTCAATCTGGCGATTCGGGACGGAGTTTTTCAACCCAGTCCCGGGTTTGCGCGGTGTCGTGGTAGTGGGGCGTTAGTGTCTTGCGGTGGCGCTGGCGCTGGTGGGGCGTAGTTGGGCATCTTCGAGGCGCTTGGCTTCCTGGAAGGTGTAGAGCATGCGGTGAATTACAGTCAGGTTGCCGAGGACGGCGATTACCCACAGGACCGGGGCCATGTGATTGAAGAGGGCACCGATGATGAGCAGGACGACGCGTTCCGGGCGCTCCATGAAGCCGACTTTGCAGAGCGGGATCGTGTTTTCAGCGCGGGCGCGGGTGTAGCTGGTCATGACCGATGCGGTCATGACGATCGCGGTCAGCACCACATAGAAATATCGGTTGATAGACGCATAGTAGACCAGCAGTCCCATAAGCAGGCCGAGGTCCGAATAACGGTCCACCACCGAATCGAAGAAGCCGCCGAAGCGCGTCACCTGATTGGTTTCGCGGGCAACGCGGCCGTCCACCATATCGAAGATTCCGGCGCCGAGGATGACCAGGCCGGCGTTGAAAAACTGTCCTGCGGCCAGTTGTACGGCCGCGATGATGTTGATCATCAGGCCGATGAATGTGAGTACGTTCGGGTGGATCTTCGATAATGCGAATCCACGAACGATCAGGCGAATCACCTTATTGCAGTTCTCGCCGATTGTGCGTGTCAATGTCATAACTACAACCTATAGTTCAACGTCGTCGTGCATCGTCTTCAGGCGAAGCACTTCCATATCGCGTACTCCGCCAGGGATCGGGATCTTCACTTCATCGCCGACCTTCTTATTGAGCAGGCCGCGGCCGATGGGCGAGCTGGTGCTGATCATACCCTTGGTGACGTCAGCCTCTTCGCTGGTGCAAAGATGATAGGTCATTTCCTCATCCTTCTGCAAATCCAGCACAACCACAGTGGAGCCGAGGCCGGCACGATCACGCGGGATCCTCGACATATCAATCATGGAAAGTTCGCCCAGCCGTTTTTTCAACTGGCCGAGACGTGCGTTGACGAAACCCTGCCGCTCCTTTGCCGCATGGTACTCGGCATTCTCGCTCAGGTCACCCAATTCGCGCGCGCGCAGGATCTCTTTGGGGAGTTCGTTGCGCATCTCGTAGTCGAGTCTCGCGATTTCGTCTTGTAGTTTCTTTTTTACGTCTTCCATGATTGGGGAGTCAACCCCATCTGCCTATTATAAACACCTGTCCGCTTCACTGCACGACAACGTTGGACGCCTTCGAGGCCACGCCGTTGACGGAGACGGAAATCGCCTGCACGCCGACGGGCGCTGCGTCAGGCACAATGACGTTCAATTGATATAAACCAACAAAGCCCGGAGCGAGGCCGCTGAACAGTACCTGGGCCTGCGCGCCGCCGATGGTGACGACGGGTACAGTCTTTGTCCGGGCCAGCGGTTCGGCGGCGGGAGCGGGTTCGCCCGAGACCTGCGCGACATCCACCGGGCCGAGGCCGTTGGCGTAGATCTGGATCGGGCGGCCGCGTTTGGCAGGGTTGGCCGATGTGAGCAGCTTGAAGTTCTCATCGAGGGCGGCGATCAAGGACTTTCCGCTGGCCTGTTCGGCGTATTCAAAGAAGGCCGGCGAGTAGTCGTTGAGGGTGACCGCGTAGTTAGCGGTGGAGAAGTCGCCGATGGTCACCTTCATCACGGCCGCAGTCTGGCCCTGCAATTCCCACGGGACCTGCACGTTGACCTGATTGGGGCTGACGAAGTGGATGCGGCCGGGGAAGCTCTGCGATTTGGAGGGGATATCGAAGCCGACGCTAACTCCGGCAAGTGACAGCGGCAAGGAAGCCGTGTTTTCCACGCGCAGCACGTCGCTGAGGCCGCTGCCGAAGATGGAGATGTAAGAGCCCGGGGCGAGTCCGCTGCCGGCCTGTCCGCTGGCGGCGTTGACTGCTCCGCCGTCGCGAATGGCGAGTGGCGGGATCGCCTTGCCGTTGAATTGGACGATGATGCCATCGCCCACTGCCGTGAACGATTGTTCGCCGAGTTTCGGGCCGAGCGTGGCGATGGCTTCGACGATGCCGTAATCGTCCGTGGTGACGGTGGCACTGTTGATGATGCCGCCTGTGTTGGAACTGAATGCCACGGGTACGTTCGAGACGGGTGCGCCGTAAGCGTCAACGATCTTCATCAGGAAGAACGGGATGCTTGGCTTCTGGCCGGGGAGGCCGACGAAGCCGTCGCCGGCGAGCGGGAAGGCGTTGAACGAGATGAAGTCGCTCGCGATGTACAGGTACGGGATGTGCATGGCGTTGGCCGCGCCCTGTACGTTGATGACGCCTTCATATTGACCGGCGGCTGGAGTGGAGCCTGCGAGTTGCACTGTGAGGGTGGCGGTGCGCCCGGCGGCCACGGTGAGGGAGGTTGGCGAGACGGTGACTCGGGCGGCTGCGTCGGTATCGCGCTGGGTCACCGTGAAGTTGAGTGTTACTGATGACGAGGAGGGGTTGGAGACGGTGATGGTCTTAGTGACCGGAAGCTTCGACAGGCTGCCGAACGATACCGATGGTGGATCGAACATGACGTTGGCTTTGAGGGCTTCGGCGACGTTCAGTTTGCCGCCGCCGGTGGCGACGGCGCGGGCCGGGATGGGCTGGTTGTTGTAGTCGAAATCGGTGATGCCGGTGGAGGCCGTGTTGACCAGTGCCGATTTCACCTGGGCTACCGAGAGGGCCGGCCGGTTCTGGCGGACGAGGGCGGCCGCGCCTGCCACGAGCGGGGCGGCGAAGCTGGTGCCCTGGGTGCTGGTGAAGCCGGAGGCATCGTACATATCGCCGTTGGGATCGAGTTTTTGGGTGGCGACCCAGATGTCGGTGCCGACGGCGGAGATATCGGGTTTGATTG
>Ga0073936_10004823_pt1 | contig 18460 bp, 16 predicted proteins | sample AliMusrvi5mmetaG_FD_87041 | JGI IMG/M metagenome (GOLD analysis project Ga0073936, IMG submission 87041) | Freshwater lake bacterial and archeal communities from Alinen Mustajarvi, Finland, to study Microbial Dark Matter (Phase II) - Alinen... | ecosystem: Environmental > Aquatic > Freshwater >... | reverse complement strand
TTCGACTTTCGACTTTCGACTTTCGACTTTCGACTTTCGACTTTCGACTTTCGACTTTCGACTTTCGACTTTCGACTTTCGACTTTCGACTTTTCGACTTATCTCACGGCGCGGCGGACATAGCCTCTGCCTTGGCGGCGGCGGCCCGGATATCATCGCGGATGTTGACTCCCTTGCGGTGGCTCCACCAGAGCACGATGGGTGAGGCGATGAAGATCGACGAGAAGGTGCCGACCACGATGCCGATGAAGATGATTTCGCCGAAGTCGCGCAGCGCGGTGCCGCCGAGGAAGGCGAGGATGCCCACGCTGATCAAGGTGGCGCCGGAGGTAAGCAGGGTCCGCGACAAGGTGGCGTTGATCGCCTCGTTCATGATCTTTTCGATCGAATCGGTGCGGATCAGCAACATCTCCCGGATCCGGTCGAAGACGACGATCGTGTCGCTGATGGAATAACCGGCGATGGTAAGCACGGCACCGACGTGGATCAGGGAAAGTTCCCTGCCCATCAGCACGATGATGCCGACGCAGATGATGACATCATGGAAAATCGCCACAAATCCACCCAGCGCGAACGAGAACTCGAAGCGGAAGGTCATGTACAAGACGATCCCGACGAACCCCAGCGCGATGGCAATGAGCGATTGGGTGAGGAATGATCCGCCGATCAATGCCGAGACATCCTTCTGGCTGGCCCCGATGGCAAAGTCGCGAGAAGTGGTTGTTTTCGAGGCAAGGGCGGGGATTTTTTCCACCAATTTGTCGATCAGGGCGGAGGAGTCCTTGGCAGCACAGCTCACGGTCATCACCGGGGGGCCGTTCGGATTGCTCTCCTCATTGACGGTGGCGGGTTTCGAGAGGCTGCCTTCGTTGTCTTTCAGGACATTCTTGATCTCCGCGATCGTGACTCTGTCATCCTTGCCGAGTTGGATCCGGATGTTGGTTTTATCGCCTCTGGCACCGAGCTCGGGGATGGAATTGCGCAGTTGCTTCGTGATGGCAGCCGCATCCTTGGTGGAGCAGCGCACGGTCAGCAGCGTGCCGGTGGTGGGATTGCTTTCCTGCTGCGGATAGGCCGCCTTGGACAGCTTGAGTCCGCTCAAGGCCTTTTCCACATCGTCTTGGGCAATCTTGGTTTCCTTGCCGAGCTGGAACATGATGCGCGTGCCGCCGGTGAAGTCGATGCCCAGCGCGCGGTCGTTGCGATAGACGAATGCGCCGAGGGACATGACGATGGTGGCGAGCGCGCCGATGATGCAGATCCGGCGTTTGCCCATGAAATCATAATGGGCGGATTTGATGAGATGCAGGAACGAAAGATGCTTGAACCAATTGCATTGCAGCCCCCAGCGGAAGATGACGCGGGTAACCAGAATCGCCGAGAACAACGAGGCCGTGACCCCGATCATCAGCGTGACGGCGAAACCCTTGATGGTGCCGCTACCCAACCAAAAGAGGATGACCGCAGTAATCAGCGAGGTGACGTGCGAATCGAAAATCGCGGAGAACGCCCGGTCGTAGGATGCTTCGATCGCGTGCTTGAGGGATTTGCCGTGCGCCATTTCCTCGCGCAATCGTTCGTAGATCAGCACGTTGGCATCCACGGCCATGCCGATGGTCAGCACCATGCCGGCTATGCCGGGCAGGGTGAATGTGAACTCGAACATCGCCATCACCCCGAACAGAATGATCGTGTTGACGATCAGACCGACAATCGCGATGAAACCGGAAACGCGATAGTAAACCAGCACGAACAGGAAGGTCATGGTCAACGCAAGCACCCCCGCAAGCAGCCCCTGATGGACAACCGCCGCACCGAGCGTGGGGGAAACTAAACTCATTTCATCGACCACCAACGCGTTTTCCAAGGGATTCATCAGCGACTTGGCAAGACTCTCGACTTCGCCTTGTTCGCGCAAACCTTCGATGATGAACTGTCTGCCCAGCGGCACCTGATTGACCACCGGCGCACTGATCACCTCATCATCGAGCACAATGGCGATCCGGTCCCTGCCGGGTGTCATGTTTTTGGTCAGGGCGATCATCTTGTCGGTGCCAGGGCCGTTGAGCGTGATGGACACGGCATCGTTCTGCTGCTGAGACGGGGTGGCCAGGGCGATGTCCGAACCGCCGAGGGCCGTCATGCGCCGGAGCAGGATCGGGGTTTTGATTTCAGTATCCTTGGATTTCGGATCCTTGATCTTGGCTTTCCGATCGGTGTGCTTGTACAGGTAGGCATGACAACCGGGAACGATCTGGGTTCCTTCGAGCGCCCGGGCGGCCAAGGTCTTGCCATCGGCACCGGGTTCCTCACTGCGCGGGCTGACTTCGTGAAGTTCGAGTTTGGCGACCTTTTGGAGTGTTTCGCGAATGCTGTTGGATTCCTTCTCTTCAACGCCGGGCATTTGCAGCAAGATGCCATCCTTCCCTTGGCGCTGGATGATCGGCTCCTTGGTGCCCGCGCTGTTGAGCCGCTTCTCGATGACCAGGATCGCCTGCTCCACCTGGCTCGGCGTGATTTCCATCGGGTTGCCGTTGGCATCCTTTCGCGGCTGGATGTGCAGTGAGAATGATGATCCGCCGACAATGTCAATGCCGCCCTTGAGGCTTTCCTTGGGAGGAATAACCGCCAAGATGCAAATGACGCAGATGCCGATGCTCAGGAAAGTTCCGACCCACCGTTTCCGGTTCTCGAACTCGGTGGCGAAATACCAGAAAAACAGGAACAACAGGGAAAGACCGATGCCGAGCACGGCGAGGTGCTTGGCAATCGATGCGGCGGCGAGTATGGGTGTGATCATGATTCGGAAAGCGGATTATTTGGCGACGGCGTCTCTTTTGTGAGCGATGGCGATGGCGAGTTTGTCGAATTCGATCATGACACCCTCGGCGACTTTGACCACCACGGTGAGTTCTCTCACGACGTGGACGATACCGTGGATGCCCGAACTGGTGACCACCTTGTCACCGGACTGGAGGGCGGCAATGCGCGCGATTTGTTCCTTGCGCTGCCGTTGTTGCGGGCGGATGAGCAGGAAATAGAACATGACGGCCATCAGGCCAATCATGATCATCGTGTGCATCCCTTGATTGTCCGGGACCGTGGAATCGGCAAGCGGGGCGGTGAAAAACAGGGTGTGTATCTGGATCATGGAATTTCGGATCGGGTGTAGCGCCGGATGAAGGAAGTTCGATACTCGGAGAAGGTCCCGGTGGCAAGCGCATCCCTCGCCCCGGCAACGAGGCGCAGGTAGAAATGCAGATTATGGAAGGAAAGCAACCGTAAAGCAAGGATTTCCCCCGCCCGGAACAAGTGACGGAGGTAAGCGCGGGAAAATCCGGCGACGTGCGGGTGGGCGGATTCGCACAACGGACGCGGGTCTTTGGCGTGAATCAGGTTCTTGATTTGCAGGGGACCGTCGAGCGTGAAGGCCAGCCCGTGGCGGGCCACCCGGGTCGGCATCACGCAATCGAACAGGTCCACTCCGCGGGCGATCATTTCCAAAATCTGCGGCGGCGTGCCCAGCCCCATGGCGTAACGCGGCTTGCCAGGCGGCAAAAACGGCACCGCGTGTTCAATGGCGCGGAACATCTCGGTTTCGGGTTCTCCCACCGAAACTCCGCCGATGGCGTAGCCGTCCCAATCCATCGCCACCAGTTCGCAGGCCGATTGTTCGCGCAATTCCGCAAACACCGAGCCTTGCACGATGCCGAAGTGGAGTTGCCGGCCAGTGCCGGAGCGCGGGTCGTTGGCACTCACCCACTCCTTGCACCGGCGAGCCCAGCGGGTGGTCAGGGCTGCGGACTCCGCAGCGTAGGCCTCGTCGCACGGGTATGGCGGGCATTCGTCGAAGAGCATGGCAATGTCCGCCCCGAGCGCGCCCTGGATCTCCATGCTCAGCTCCGGAGTCAGCATCATCCTCGATCCGTCGAGATGGTTTTGGAAACGCACACCCTCCTCGGTGATCTTGCGGAGCTTGGCCAGCGACCACACCTGAAACCCACCGGAATCCGTCAGAAACGGCTTGTCCCAGGCGCAAAACCCATGCAGGCCACCCAATTCCCGGATCATTTCATGGCCCGGGCGCAGCCACAGGTGATAGGTGTTGGCCAGGATGATTTGCGCGCCGATCTCTCCAAGTTCCGCCGGATGCATGGTCTTCACCGATCCCTGGGTGCCCACCGGCATGAACATCGGCGTTGCCACCACACCGTGCGCCAGCTCCAGCCGGCCGACGCGCGCGGAACTCATGGGATCGGTGGTTAGAACGGAAAACGACATCGCGAACTCCCCCGCCATAGGCCGGATCCCCGCCCCGGCCAAGTCTAATCGTACGGCTCCTCAAGGACCGCGAGTCTCCCGACTCGCCTGCCCATGAAGCGCCAATGATCTGCGGCTTGCCTCAGCTCATTGGCATCCCATGGCCAGCGGCGGATCGGGAGTCCGCCCCTCCTTGAACATTGGTCACGCACACTGATTTTCACACCACAAACATTTCCACTTGCGGAATCCGGGGGAGCCATCGCACCGTTTCCCCGCATGCAACTGCCGAAACGTTTATCGCCCAGTCCCACGGATTTGATCGATTGGTTGAATGCCGAGGGTGTGATGGATTTGGATTGGGATTTCCCCATTGACGGCGATCTGTTCGCCGCCGGACTCGACTCGCCCTCAGTCGTCCAACTCATGGTGGTCGCCCTCGAGGACAAATACGGGGTAGAATTCGTCCCCGCCGACCTCACCCGTGAGCAACTGGCCACCCCGCAATCGCTGGCCGCCATGATCACCTGCAAACTGAGGTGATCCGCAATATTCCATTGCCAGCCAGCGCCGATTCCCTAGCATCCGGCCCCTGCCCGGCGGGCAGACACGATCCATGAAAACATACGACATCGCGGTTATTGGCGGCGACGGCACCGGTCCGGAAGTGACGAGCGAAGCGCTCAAGGTCTCCGAAGCGGCAGCCCTCAAATTCGGCTTCAAACTCAATTGGCACCCCTTCGATTTCGGCGGCGACCGCTACCTCAGAACCGGCGAAGTCCTGCCCGACAGCGCGGTGGACGAACTCCGCAAGTTCAAGGCCATCTTCCTCGGTGCCGTCGGTCACCCGATGGTCCAGCCCGGCATCCTGGAAAAAGGCATCCTGTTGCGCCTCCGCTTCGAGCTGGAACAATACATCAACCTCCGCCCGGTCAAACTTTTCCGCACTCAGGACTGCCCGCTCAAGGACAAGGGCCCGGAGCACATCGACTTCGTCGTCGTCCGCGAAAACAACGAGGGCCTCTACGCCGGTGCCGGCGGCAACCTCTTCAAGGGCACACCCCACGAAGTCGCCATACAGGAATCCATCAACACCCGCCGCGGCGTGGACCGCTGCCTCAAGTACGCCTTCAAGGTCGCCCAAAAACGCCGCAACGGCGCACCGTGGAAAGGCCTCAAACCCGAAGACACCGCCGCTGGCAAGACCACCCAGCTCACGCTCTGTGGCAAGACCAACGTCCTCACCTTCGCCTTCGACCTCTGGTTCCGCGCATTCCAGGAAATGGCCCCGCAGTATTCCACCGTGAAAACCGACTACGCCCACGTCGATGCCATCTGCATGTGGTTCGTCAAAAATCCCGAGTGGTTCGACGTGATCGTCACCGACAACATGTTCGGCGACATCATCACCGACCTCGCGGCCATGATCCAGGGCGGCCTGGGCGTCGCGGCCGGCGGCAACATCAATCCCGATGGCACTTCCATGTTCGAACCAATGGGCGGCAGCGCCCCCAAATACACCGGCCAAAACGTCATCAACCCGCTCGCCGCCATCAACGCCGCAGCCATGATGCTCGATTTCCTCGGCGAAGAACAAGCCGGTGCCGCCATCGAAGCCGCCACCATCCAAATCATCAACACCAAGATCAAGTCCCTCAACGCCGGCCAAATGGGCTATGGCACCAGCCAGGTCGGCGACCTCGTCGCCGCCGTCCTCTGATTGTTAGAAAGGATGATGAAACACGACCGAAAAATAGCATAAAATAGCATTATTTGCGGAGTTTCGGGCGTTGACATCAGAGAGATCTTTAACAAGTCTTAACCTTGTTAGGCGGATTGGCGGGTAGGCGGGTGCCTCCTCTGTCCGTCCGGCAAGCAATCAAACCACCAAATCACAACATCATCGCTACCTCAGTCATGAAAACGACAACCAAGATCATATCATCCACGACAGCCGCCGCGATGGCACTGGCAATGTCCGCAGCCACATCGTTTGCGGGTACCACCGTGTCCACCGAAGGATCACCGATCGCCACCACGACCGAGCCGTCCACCGGCGGGTTCAAGTTCCAGATCGGCCTGACCTACGTCAATCTGAGCAAACTCAAGAACGCGATCGAAGATAATAACCCCAACTATTCCGTCGATACGATTTGGCCCGTCGGAATCAGCTTCAATCCATACTATGAATTCAACAACGGCCTGGCGATCGGGCTGGAAGTCGGACCCGGGGTCTGGGCCACGGGAGATGCCAGTTTCTACCTCATTCCGGTGGGAGCTGACGTGCGCTACACGTTCATGCGTGACAAAGCCGTTTCGCCATACGTGCGTGCCGGGATCCAGTACATCTTTGCCGGCGGCGATTTCGTCGACAGTTCCGGCGTGGGATTCTACGGCAAGGTAGGCCTTGAGTTCAAACATTCCTCCAGAGTGAGCTGGGGTCTTGAAGCTGGCTACAGTTCCACCGGAGTGGACGTGCTTGCCGGCGGAGGCCACGACACCAAAACCGTGAAGCCCTACGAATTCACCGCCGGCGTGTTCGTGCGGTTCTAATTTCCCCGATGTTGGTAATCCTTGGCAGGAGTGGTTCGCAGTACCACCCCTGCCAATTGTTTTTCCAGACCAAGGGACGGCGGCACAAGCCGGGTGGCGCGGATCGTGATCATGTTGCGTGTTGTTCTTGCTCACGCTCGCCCAGCGGATATTGGTTCTGCCGCAAGCCACACATCCCATGAACCTTAGGCAATTCACCCACCTCGCGCTCGCGCTCGCCGCATCGATTTCCGCAGCCGCCTTCGAACTGCCCGCCGACACGACCCAGTGCCTCGTCGGCATTGCCGACACTTGGGACAGCTCGTCGGCCAGCCTCCGGCTCTATCGGAAAACCAACGGCCGCTGGGTTCCCGATGGCGAGGCATGGAAGGGCCGCCTTGGCAAGAATGGCTTGGTCTGGGGGCGGGGTATTCATTCATCCCCGCCCGGAGCCACACTCAAACAGGAGCGCGACCAGCGCTCGCCCGCCGGTGTTTTCACCATCGGCGGCGCGTGGGGATACGAACCGACCATCCGCAAGAACCCGCAACTGTCTTACCGGCAGGTCACCTCGCGGGACTTGTGGATCGAGGATCCCACCGCACCGCAATACAACCGGAACGTCATCCTCGACCATGAGCCGTCAAGCGCTTGGGAGAAAAACCAGCAAATGAAACAGAACGACCCGGCCCATGCGCTGAAACTTTTCATCGCCCACAACGCCCCGCCCCATGTGGTCCCCAATGCCGGTTCCTCGATCTTTTTCCACATCTGGCGCGATAACGGCGGCCGCGCCACCGCAGGCTGCACCTCCATGGCCGAAAATAAACTCCGCTCCTTCATCGCCCGCATCGATCCCGCCCGCCACCCGCTCTATGTCCTCCTGCCCAAAGCAGAGCACGAGAGATACCGCAGCGAGTGGAAGTTGCCGTAAACCGGTGAACCAGTCGGAAAAAAGTGAGGCCTGCAAGAGGGGCACAGGCGGCCCGCCTGTGTCTCTTTTTTGCTTGTTCATTTCAGACACGGGCGAGCCGCCCGTGCCCCTCTTGGGACCGCGTCCGCGTCACTTGAGAATGCCCTTGAGGTGTTCGATATATTTTTCCGGCCCGCCATCCTGATAGCCGGTTTGGCCGACCTTGGCTCCCTTGGAACTGAGCAGGATGATCGTCGGAAAACCGCCGACATTGTACTCCTGGGCCAACTTCTCATTCTGCTCCGTTTCTTCCTTGGATAGTTTCTTGCCGTGGGGAAAATCCACTTCCATCAACACGAGTTTCTCCTTGGCATACTTTTGGAATTCGGGCGTGTCGAAGACTTCCTTCTTCAGCTTCATGCACCATCCGCACCAGTCGGAACCGGTGAAATCCAGCAACATCGGCTTCTTCTCATCCTTGGCACGCTTCTTGGCAACCGCAATGTCGGTTTCCCACTTGTACACGTTGGTGGCGGCCGCAGTCTTGGCGGTTTCCAAATCCGCGATGAACTTCTGGTCCTCGTCGCTCAAGCGGGGTAGAGGCACCTTCACCGCAGTGCCGTTGGCCCGGAGAATCACCGCCTTTCCTTCCTCGGTGCGCTTGTAGTCGCCCTCGATGGCGCGATCGGATCCCGCTTCCTTCCAAGTCCGGGCACCGGCGGAAACGGCCAAAACGACAAACGCGGCAAATGACAATAGGTGGGATTTGTTCATGACTACAGGTGGTTTTTCGTTGCGATCCACTAGCGATACGTTCGCCAGGTGTCAAGGTTATCACCTCTTCCTCTCCGCTCCTCGCTCGCGTCTCGCTTCTCCCCCTGCTTCTCCGGGCTTGATTCTTTAGCAGGGTGATCCGATGCTGCCTCCCATGGCCAGCGCTCCACCCATATCCCCTGCCCTGCCGGATTCCACCGGCCACTTCGGCACCTTCGGCGGCATGTTCGTCCCGGAAACCCTCATGGCCCCCCTCCAGGAACTCGCCGCCGCCTACGACAAGGCGAAAAACGACCCGGCTTTCCACGCCGAACTCGACGCCCTGCTCCACGACTACGTCGGCCGCCCGACCCCGCTCTATTTCGCCGAACGCTGGACCGAAAAACTCGGCGGGGCGAAAATCTATCTGAAACGCGAGGACCTCCTCCACACCGGTGCCCACAAGATCAACAACGCCCTCGGCCAGATTCTGTTGGCCAAACGACTCGGCAAAAAACGCGTCATCGCCGAGACCGGTGCCGGCCAGCACGGCGTCGCCACCGCCACCGTCTGCGCCCGCTTCGGCATGGAATGTGTCGTTTACATGGGCAAGGTGGACATGGCACGCCAGGCACTCAACGTCGCCCGCATGCGCCTCATGGGCACCGAAGTCCGCGAGGTCACCGCTGGCCAGGCCACCCTCAAGGAAGCCGTCAACGAAGCCATGCGCGATTGGGTGGCCAGCGTCGGCCACACCCATTACATCCTCGGCTCCGCGCTCGGCTCGCATCCGTTTCCGATGATCGTCAGGGATTTCCAACGCGTCATCGGCATTGAGGCCCGCCGACAGATCCTGGAAAAAGAAGACCGCCTGCCGGATCTGTTAGTCGCCTGTGTCGGTGGCGGCTCCAACGCGATCGGATTGTTCCACCCGTTCCTCAATGACGCGGATGTCCGCATGGTCGGCGTCGAAGCCGGCGGCGACGGCATCATCCCGCAACGCCACGCCGCCCGCTTCCAAGGCGGCAAACTCGGCGTCCTCCAAGGCACCAAAACCTGGTTGCTCGCCAATGACGACGGCCAGATCGAACTCACCCACTCGGTTTCCGCCGGCCTCGACTATGCCGCCGTCGGACCTGAACACGCATATCTCCAGGGGATCGGTCGGGTGGAATACACTTATGCCACGGACAACGAGGCGCTCGCCGCATTCAAGGAACTCGCCCACTGCGAGGGCATCCTGCCCGCGCTGGAAAGCGCCCACGCCATGGCCTACGTCTCGAAAATCGCCCCTGCCCTGCCGCCATCCACGATCCTCATCGCCAATCTATCAGGACGCGGCGACAAGGACGTGGAACAGGCGTCGCGGTACCTGCTGTAGCAAGGGCGGTCTATACCCGGCTTGACATCCCCCCGTCGAATCAGGATTAGTACCTCACCCACTGAAAGTGGACATGTTAGCGACGATTTTTTTGGAATAAGGGGCATGGAGGTCTCCGCCATGCACGTGAAGGGACGAGACGTCCCTTCCCCTTAGTTTGGTTCCGGCTTCGCCGGGTTGGGATTATGCGCTTGCACGGGAGCGGGCGGGCCGGGACTCTCGGCGCGTGATTTCGCTTTGGAATGTCGTGGCATCGGTGCTGCCGGTCTATCTGTTGATCGTGGGCGGTGCGGTGCTGCGTCTGACGGGGCTGATGCGCAAGGAGCACGACGAGGGGGTGATGCGGGTGGTTTACAGCGTGATGATGCCCTGTTTCATGCTCGACAAGATTCTGGGCAGCGAGGTGCTCAAGAACGGCGGGGTGGTGGTCAGTTCGATCGGCATTGGCTTCGTGCTCTTGTTAGTTGGTATGGCCATCGGCTTCGCGGTGGGGCGGCTGATGGGTTTGGAACGCGGCACCGGCATGCGCACGTTCGCGCTGTCAGCGGGTTGTCAGAACTACGGCTTCACGGCGGTGCCGGTGGTGCAGATCCTATGGAGCACCGGGACGCTGGCCTTGTTGTTCGTGCACAACATCGGCGTGGAACTGGCGATGTGGTCGGCAGGTGTCATGATCATGAGCGGCGAGCGCGCCATCCCGTGGCGCAAACTCGTCAATGGGCCGGTCATCGCGGTGGTCGCAGGACTTCTGTTAGTCGCGCTGGGATGGGACAAACATTGTGCCGGTCCGGTGCGCACGGGCGTTTCCATGGTCGGCATCGGGGCGTTTCCGCTGGCGATCCTGATCACCGGCTGCACCATCATGGATCTGGTGATCGCGGAAAAACCCACCTGGAAAATCATCATCGGCTCCACCCTGGTGCGCCTTGTGCTCACCCCGCTCGCCTTCCTCACGGCGGCGAAATTCCTGCCCATCGCCACCGAATTGCGGCAGATCATCGTGGTGCAGGCCGCGATGCCGGCGGCGATGACACCGATCATGCTGGCACGGATGTATGGCGGCCGGCCGGCGATCGCAGTGCAGGTCGTGGTTTTTACCACGGCTTTCAGTTTGCTATCGCTGCCCTGGATCATCACCTTGGGATGTCAATGGATCGGCCTCAGGCCCTTGTTGCCATAGTTCGCGTTCTGTTTGCCGCGGTTGCGCCGCCCGAGCCACTTGCGTCTTGGCGGTGAATCCCCAAGTTAGTGGGGAGGATTACTGGCGGGACATCCCGCGGATCACCCGGCGGCCGAAATAGAACAGCGGTGCCATGCACAGCGCACCGCGCCAGCCCAGTTCGAGGAATCCGCTGGTTGCCGAGGCGGGCACCCACAGCGCCAGTACCGTCAGGATTGCGGAGAAAACCGCCAACGGCACCACCGTGTCCTGGAGATGATAGGACACATAACTCCCGAACGACAGCTTCAGTCGTCCGACGGTCATGGGAATCACCCACAGCCAGCCGATGAGGACCGTGGGAATCATCGTGCCGATGGCCACGCCGAGCACGCCGATCCGATAGGCGAGCATGATGCTCAGCACGAGGTTTGCCAGGGCATCCGTTATGGAAATGAACAGCAGGCGCTTCTCATCCCCGCACATCATCAACACCCGCTTGGTGCAACTGTTGGTCAGTTGCGAACTGAATACCGCCATCAGCAAGGCCTGGCCGATCCACCAGGTGTCGCGCGGCACCGTCTTCATGCCGGTGAGCAGGCGGATCAGCGGTTCCAGATAGACGGCGGACAACAGATAACAGGGCGTGACTAACAGGAATGTCAGGCGCGAACTGCGCAGCAGCAGGTTTTTCAGGCCGGAATCATCGCCTTGGGCATACATGGCCGCCGCTGCGGGCGACAGCACCTGTTGGAGTTGGACACTGAACAAGCCGAGCATTTCCCCCATCTTGTAGCCCGCCTGATAGACGGCCACCGCCGCCACCCCGATGGTGAGCGAGATCACCAATTGGTCGCTTTTGGACATCAGCATGTTGCTGAACGTGATGAGATAGGCGGCGATGGAAAACCCCATCTGCGATTTCACCGCACGCCACTCGAACCACTTCGGCGCAAGGGAGATGCCGGGCAGGCGGCGCAGGGCGATCACGGCGGCGATCAGGTTGGGCAGGGCGCTGGTCGCCACGCTGATGCCCATCAGCACCGCGATGTCCCAGTGTGCGAGAAGCCCCCAGTAGAGGAAGCCGAAGTTGAGCACGGTCGATAGGGTGCCGACCCAATTGGCGATGTCGATGCGTTGCAGGCCCCGCAGGATTTCGGGAAACAATCCCAGCGGAAACATGATGGCCAAGCCGACGAAGAACACCACATAAGCCCGGCCGAACTCGCTGCGTTCAGCCGCCAGCACGCCCATGCGCGCCAGGAACGGATCGCGGATCGACACGAACACCACCAGCAACAGGGTGGCCATGCCGATGAACGTCCACAGGATCGTGGCTAACAGTTTGCTCAGGCCGGCCATGTCGCCGGTCGCGGATTTTTCCGCTACTGCCTTCTGGGCGGTGAAACCGAAGCCGAAATCCAGCAGGATCCCGTAGCCGAACAACGACCATAACAAGGCCCAGAAACCGAACTGCGCGCCGCTGAACTGTTGGAACATGGTCCGGAACAGGACCAGTCCCAACAACATGCGAACCACCACCCCCACATAACCGCTTGCGGTGGTGCTCCAGAACCTGCGTTGCCATTCAGCCATAAGGATCGGTATTCTAACTTCCGGTGGCGGTGCCGCGGGTTTCCTGATAGATCCGGACTGCGGCGGCGGCGTGCGCGGACCAGGTGAAACGCGCCGCCCAGGCCTTTCCCTCGTTCTCGCGGCGTTGCCGTTCGGCGGCGTCCATGGTCGCGAGGCGCGTCATGGCCGCGGCGATCGACAATTCGTCGAGTCCGTCGAACAGCAATCCGGCCGGGCCGGCAACCTCGGGCAGGCTGGTGGCATCGGCACAGGCGATCCGGGTGCCGCACGCCTGCGCTTCTAACAAAGGCAGGCCGAAGCCTTCCATCAGCGAGGGAAACACGAGGGCTTCCGCGGCGGCATACCACAGCGGCAGGTCGGCATTGTCCACGAAGCCTTCCAGGCGGATGCGCTCGCGGCACGGGCTGTCGGCGACGGCCCGGGTGACCACTTCCGAGCCGTGCCACGGCGCGCCGGGCAGGACGAGTTGTCCATCGAAGGCGCCGGCCTTGACGACCTGCTCGAAGGCCCGGATCAGGCGCAGATGGTTTTTCGCGGGATGTTCGAGGCGGGCGACGTAGAGGAAAAACGGTTGGGGCAGATTCATGCGTTGCCGGAAATCGGCAATGTCAGCGGCAGCAGGCGGGAAAAACATCCGGTGGTCGATTCCGTTAGGGATCACTGTGACCTTGGATGCGGGCACTTTCATCCAGCGCACGACATCGCGGCCGGTGGTTTCGCTCACCGCGATCACGCGACGGACCCGCCGTGCCAACATGGGCACCATCACCCGTCCGAAGAACCCGCGCAGGAAATCATACTTATCTCTCAGAATGAAGGGAGCGCAGTCGTGGATGGTCGCCACCTGCGGCACCGCGCAGTTCCAGATCATGCGCCGGTAACTGGGGATATGCACCAAATCGATCGCCAGTTTTTTTGTTATTCTGTTAATGCCTGTTTGGTGCCACCACAGATTGGCCGCGCCGCCGCTCATGGAGGCGGGTATGGAAACCCAGCGCTCATCGCCGATCCACGGGAACAACGCGCGGTCCGCATCCAGGCCGGCGACAAACAAGTCCACCGCCGCTTGTTCGCGCACCATCGCCTCGCTCAAGGCGATGACATAACGCCCGACACCTGAGCGCCCGCCCTGGATCATGCCCGCCGATAACAGAACTTTCATTCCGCCACCGGCCCCTTCCATTCAGCCAGAATCTTGTCGAGGCGCAGCAGCGCGATGATTTCGCGCACCACCGGACTGGCCCCGGACAGGAACATCGCGCCACCCTTGGCGGTCATCAATATCAAGGCCCGGAGCAATCCGCCCACCGCCCGGCTGTCGATGAATCCCACGTCTTTCAAATCCACCACCAACACCCGCCTGCCGACCGCGCCTGAAATCGCCGACTCCAGCACCGTCATCATTTCCTCATGATAGGCGGCATCCAGCGAGCGGTTGAACGACACCCACAGCGCCCCGTTGTCCGCGACCCTGCTAGACCCGCCGCTTGCCTGGCGCTCGGTGAGCCAGGCCATCGCCGCATCCTCGTCGGCCACCATGGGAAAGAGCGCTTTCATGCCCATGGTTTCGACATACATCGTGAACACCCCGGCCGGATTGACCACCACCAGCGGCTGGTTGGCCTCGTGGCAGGCCCGGACCAGTTTGCACAAGCGTCCCAGACCCGAACTATCCATGAATACCAGGCGGCAGGCATCCAGCAGGACCGGCGAGTCGATGACCTCCGGAATGGGCGAACCCTCAAGATTGTCATAGATCACGGCACCGCGCCATTCGAGGCGGATGACCGCCGGGTCACCCACCGCCACCCGTGGCGGAAGGTCGCACGCCGACTCGCACAGAGTCTTGCGCCGTCGTTGCGCCCTGGCCTGCCGCAGCGCCGCACTCACCAAAAAGACAAAATCCTTGAAGTAACGGCTAGCCAGGCGTTTCGGACTGTTCGCCATGCGCCAAAACCATTCCAGGCCGGTTTTCTGCATCCACTGCGGTGCCCGTTTTTGTTTGCCGGTGATAAAATCCAGGCTGGCCCCCACGCCGATGCTCAAGGGAATGCCGGTCTCTTTGGCATGGGCGTAGATCCACCGTTCCTGTTTCGGGCATCCCAGACAAACCAATAACAATTTTGCACCGCTGGCCCGCATTTTCGCGCACAACGCCTCGTTGTCCCACTCGATCACGGCACCCATGGGCGGCGAGTCGATCCCCACCACCCTGAGTCCGGGATATCGTTCCTCCACGATCCCTTTCGCCTCCTGCAACGTCGCCAGATCACTCCCGAAAAAATACACCCCGTGCCCCGCCTTGCCGCAGATTTCCAACAACTTCGGGACCATGTCCGAACCCGCCACCCGCTCGCGCAGCGCATGCCCGAACACCCGCGACAACCACACCAGCGGCATGCCGTCGCACACCACCCGGTCCGCAAAATAAACGATCTTGCGCAGGTCCGGATCCTCGTAGGCCTGGGCCGTGAAATCGACATTGGCTGTCACCAGATAGCGGCACTGCCCGTCCATCATCGCGTCCGCGCAATAATCCAGGGTTTGCGCCAGCGTGAGATCGTGAAACGGCAGACCTAACAGGACAGTCAACGCGGGTTCTTGTGGCAGCGTGCTCATGGCAGTGGGGATGGGAGATGGTTGAGGCGGTCCGCGAGGCGCTTGGCGAGCGCGTCCCAAGTGTAGATTTCAAGGATGCGCGCCCGTCCGGCGGCCGCCTGTTGGTGGCGGGTCGCGGCGTCGTTGACATAACGGAGCATCGCCCGCGCGAAGGTTTCCGGCGTATCCGCCAGCAGCAAATGTTCATCGTGGTTCAACTCCAGGCCTTGGGCGCCCAGGGTTGTGGAAACCACCGGATTGGCCATCGCCAGCCCCTCGGCGATTTTCAGGCGGGTGCCGCCGCCAATCCGCAACGGCACGATCTGCATCCACGCCTTCTGATAGAACGGCCGCACGTCCGGGACCTCGCCCGCAAATTCCACCCCCGGCAACGTCGCGAATTTCCGCACTTCGGCCGTGGGATTCTTGCCCACCAGGATCACCGTGAACTCCGGGCAATGTTCCATCACCCGCGCATGGATCTCCTCGAAATACCATGCCAGCCCGTCCGTGTTGGGAACATAATCCAAAGCCCCGCAGAACAACGCGCTCGGCCGATAGGTCGGCTTCGCCGGCCATTCGCCCGCATCGAAATATCCCACGTTCGCACCATTGGGCAACACGAACACCCGCTCGCTCGGTCCCAGTTTCCCTTCCAAAAACGTCTTGTCGTCCGGCCCGCAGACCACCGTCAATGCCAAGTCCCGCCTCACCTCCCGCTCCAAGCGCGCGATCTTTCCCAAATTCTCCCGCGCCTTCAGCTTGGCGAAAAATCCTTGTTTTAGGGTGTTTAAAACCTCGGTTTGAAACAACCAATCCACCCGACTGCGATCCATGACCCGTGCGGGATGATCCGCAAACACCTCTTTGACATAAGGCCACAACACGAGATCGCAAAAATCCACGATGTCATATTCCTGGCCAGCGGTGAATTCGCGCAAGGCCGCCAGAACCCGCGCCGACCACCAGTGGCGGACCGTCACAGGCAGCGCATGCCAGATTCTATCTGTGAGAAACGGTGCCCACGGCCCGTGCTGGAACGGCTCGAAGCGCACCCGCCGGCAAAACCCCTCGAAGCGCGCCAAATGGGTGGCGTCGTCCGGTTCCGACGACAGGCAGAACAGATCGATCTCGAAATGTGCGGCCAGCGCCTCGGCCAGATGATAGACGCGCTGATAGGTCCCGCGCATCAGGGGATAGGGCACATAAGGGAGGAATATGAGCAATCGTTTCATCGGAGGAAATCACGCGTAATGGGACCACCACTTCTGATAGACCGGTTGCCAGGTCCGGACTTGCGAGGGATCGCCGGCGGGCATCGGCAGAAAGCGCCCGGCTTCGGTCACGCCGCCGGGGGTGAGTCCTAACAAACACGGCAGTGCCCGCATCAAACCGGCCCGCGGGTAATCGCCGAGCGGGCGGATGAAGCCCCCGCGCCTGAGCAGGTCCCGCAAGGCGAACGCCAGATTCCGGGCGAACGACGTGCCGCGCAGCAAGCGCGGCAGTGCCAGATACCCGGCGAACCCGGTAAGTGGTCGCCGCAAGCGCCGGGCCTCGACCGCCAGATAGACATTGCCCCAGGCGGCGATCAGCCGCCGCGATTCCTCCTCGAGTTGAGGCCAGGTCAAGCCCCCGGTGACCGGTCGGAACTTGAAGTCCACCCCTTCGGCATGCCACGGGCGCAGTTCCGCAAATTCCTCGGGCAGCTCCGCCTGGGCGAGCCGTTCGCCGCGTTCGCGGCATTTGGATGTGTATTGGCCGTTCAGACAGAGCCAGGCGTCACCCAGGGCGAGTTTGAGTTTCGCGTGATTGCGGATGACGAACTTCATTTCCGCATCGTCGCCCATGCGGCAACGGGAAAAGAACATGCCGCTCCCCCGGTTCCATAATAGGCGCGTCGCCTCCTCCGGCTCGATCCGCGAAAAATCCAAGCCCTCCCGCATTGCCACCAAAAATCCGGCGTCGCCGGCCACCACCACATGCCCCGCCACCAGATCCGCAAACATCATCGACCGCCCAGCGTTCCCGATCGAGTCAGCCCGCAGGCACTTGATCTCCACGTCGATCCCCATCGCGGCGCTCTCCGCACGCTCGATCCTGCGGCACCACGCCGCCAACCGCGCATCCTCCGGCACGTCGGCAAACAGGAAATAATCGAGATCATTGGAAAACTCCTCGCCTTCCGGCCCCTGAGCCACCCCGCCCTCGCCGCGGCCGTACCCGCCACCAAGAACCAACGATCCCCTCCATCCTTGCTCCTCGAAGGCCTTGCGCACCCGCCCGAAATGACCGGCCAGGCGGGCTTCCAACCCGGGATGATCCCCTTCGAAATACAATCCGGCCATCACCTCGGGTGGGGGTTAATTCCTGAGTTTCAAATCAAAACTCCGGTGCACGCACATCATTTCCAGAATGGTCAGCACCTTCTTCCCCACCCCGGTCAGCCGCACCGGCGAACGCTCCGCAGGCAACAACTTGTTCGCATGCAGCAACGCCGCCATCCCGGAACTGTCGATGAACTCGAGGCGGGAACAATCAATCTCCACCCGCCCGGTCGAGGCCAAAATCACCGGATCCGCTTCCTTTTTGAATGCCGGTGAGTCCACACTGATCAGGCTTTCCACCATCACGGTCAACACAACCGTGCCGTCACTTTCGATTCTTGGTTGAACGATCATTTGATTCGGAGTTGATTTTTCGAGAAATTTCGCCCGCGAGATTTGAAATCTCTTGCAAAAATTGTGGATAGTTTGCTTTCCAAACACAATCCCGGAGTTCATAAATCCAATAAATGAAAATCGACCCGGCAGAATATTGGAGCCAAATCGAACAAAACGGGACCCTGGAACGATGGCGTTGCAGCGCCCGCCGCAAAATGCTCATCTGGCGCATCACCCTGCTCACGGCGCGGGCCCTCAAGCGCGGCCTCGACATCGTCGGCTCGATCGGCGCCCTCTGCATGTTCTCGCCGATCTTCCTCCTGACCGCCCTGCTGATCAAACTCGAAGACCGCGGTCCCGTGTTCTTCTGTCAGAAACGCGTCGGTGCCGGCGGCCGCCTTTTCGGCATGTGGAAATTCCGCTCCATGGTCATCAATGCCGAAAAATTCAAAGACCAACTGCTGGAAACCAACCAGCATGGCCAATCCGCCGTCACCTTCAAAATGAAAAACGATCCGCGCATCACCAAGATCGGCAAGTGGATCCGCAAACTCTCAATCGACGAGTTCCCCCAATTCTATAACGTGCTTCGCGGCGAAATGTCCCTC
>Ga0073936_10004822_pt1 | contig 18462 bp, 10 predicted proteins | sample AliMusrvi5mmetaG_FD_87041 | JGI IMG/M metagenome (GOLD analysis project Ga0073936, IMG submission 87041) | Freshwater lake bacterial and archeal communities from Alinen Mustajarvi, Finland, to study Microbial Dark Matter (Phase II) - Alinen... | ecosystem: Environmental > Aquatic > Freshwater >... | reverse complement strand
CGAGGCCGACTACTACGAACACAACGCCCGCGAGATTCTAACAACATGGCACGAGCCCGGCGGCGGCCTCAGCGATTACGCCCGGCGCCAGTGGAACGGCCTGTTCCGCACCTACTACATGGGCCGCTGGCGCGAGTTCATCCAACGCGTCGAGCATTCCCTGACAGACGGCACCGCCTTTGATGAGGCGGCCTATCAGAAATGGCGGGTCGCTGCCGACGGCCGCTGGGTCACCTCCACCCAAAGCGGGTTCCTGCTGCGGCCGAAAGGCGATCCGACCCAAACCGCCACCCGCCTGATGGCCAAGTACCGCGCCGACCTGGTGGTGCCCGTCGAACAAGTCGTGCCGCCCGCCGAATCGAAACTCAGCAGCCCGGCCTGGTCGCCCGAGTCGTTCGTCGGCGATGGACCCCAACGTTGGACGTTTGATGCCTCCGCCACAATCCGCAACGGCGGAACCCAACTCGTGACCTTCCATTTTCGCGATGGCGAGTCGGCCCTCACGATTCAGAAAGTCGCCCTCGTCCAAAACGGCCGCGAGCTGGCCGCCGACACCCACGACGGCTGGGCCGGCAGCGAGGACAAGAAGATCACCTATCGGCTCGACGTGAAAAACCTCGCCGCCGCCGAGCCCGTCCTGCTGGTGATGGAGGTGGAGCCCGCCTCGTCTAACAAGACAAGCGGCGCCATCGAAATCAGCCCTGAGAGCGAGCCGCCGAAACAGCCCTGACCTTTTCCTAACATGCCCCGCCGCCTCACCCGAACCTGTGTCCGGAACACCTGTTGCTTGCTCATGAGTGCCGCCCTTTCCCTGCCCGCTGCCGCGTTTGCACAAGCGCCCGGCCCGCCCGCCGATCCCGCGGCGGAAGCCCGCACCGTGCAACTCGAACGGCTGCGACGCCACGCGTTTGCCAGCGCCAGCGCCGATGCCAAGGCACCGGGCCTGTTGCTCGGCAACGTCAGCATGGGCGGCTGTCTGGCAGCCTCCGGTCTGGGCATCCCCACCCTGTGGAGCGCCGAACTGTGGCGCAATACCGATCAGCGCCTCCCGCTCGCCGGCCCGCTGCTTGCCTGCGACGCGCTCACCGGCCTCACTGCCGTGTCCTATCACCAGGAGCTGTCACTAACAGATGGGCTGGCCAAAACCTCCGTCCGCTACCCGCAGGACGCCGGCTACGATTCGGAGGTGTTCTGCTCGATGGCCGATCCCTCGCTGCTGGCTATCCGCCTGACCCCTCTGGGCGAGAGTGCCCGCGAGTGGCACCTCGACTTGCCCGCCACCGCCATCCTTGGGCAACCCTCGCCTAACTTGTTAGTCGCCGCGTCCCCGGCCGACGCCTTCACCCGCTTCAACTGGTCGCTGCACTCGGACCAGCCGCTGACCCGCGCCGCCGCCAACCATTTCACCCTCCACCTCACCCCCGGCCAAGCCGTTTCCCTCTCGTTCCACCTGCAAGCCACCGGATCTAGCAAGCCAGGCGGCGTCCAAACCATCACCGGTTTCGCCGACCAACTCACCGCCCAGCGTGCCGCATGGGACGCGCTGTGGCGGCAGTGCGCCGTGCTCGCCCTGCCCGACGCGGACATCGAGCGACTGTGGTATCGCTCGCTTTACTGGACGCTGAGCACCTGTGGCAGCAACCGCTACCTGCCGGGCGAAAGCATGTTCGGTGTGCCCTGCTGGGACATGCACCCGTTCACCTATGGCGCGGCCGGCTGGGCGACCCAGGCGTTCACCGCAGTGGGCCTGCCGGACCAGGCCAAGGCCATCCTCGACTGCCATTTCAAACCCGAGGCGCTGCATGACAACGCGCGGGTTTATACCAACACCCTCACCGGCGGCACCGCGACCGCCGACGCCATGGCCTTCGCCCACGAGGTGAAAACCGATGGCCGCAACATCCCCTGCGGCCAGTATGAATTGCAGCGCCACCTCGATGGCTTTGCCGCCGCCCTGTTCCAGCGCCACCAGCGTTTCTATCCGGACAAGAGCTTCCCGCCCGCCCAACTCTATCCGCTCATGCGCGGCCTCGCCCAATTCTGGTGCGGCCTCGCCCAACGCGACGCGCACAGCGGCGACTACCTGCTGCCCAAGATGACGTCCCTAACCGAGGACCTGATCGCCCCGCATCCCATCGATGCGGCCCTCGCCGCCAAGTGGTGCCTGCTCATCGCCAGTCGCGATGCCCTCGCCCTCGGCAGCGACGCGGCCCTCAGCGAGCATTGGCGCGATGTTGCCGAGCACCTGCTAATCCCCCAGAACGACCAGCGCTACCTCGAGTTCGCCGGCGACCCGGACCAACGCAGCGGCGGCGGCTATCAGGGCGTGCGCGGCTTCGTCTATCTCGGCTGGCCGACCATGGAACTCATCCCGACCTTGGATCGCGCCAAGGCGTTGCGCACCCTCGAGCACACCTGGGAGCGCAACCGCAAGGGCGATGGCATGATCGGCTTCGTCGCCACTTGGTTCGCACTCACCGCCCTCCACTATGGCCGCGGCGATCACGCGCTGGAAATCCTCAAGCATAACTTCCGCTGCGAGGACGCCTGGCAGCAAGGCGTCTCCGAGTTCCCCGGCAGCAAGAACTATCATTTCACCACCAACTACGCCTCCTATCTGCTCGTCCCGCTCGCCATGGCCGTGCAGTCCGCCGACGACCACCTCGACGCCTTCTGCGCCGTGCCCTCCGCCTGGAAGGAGTTCGCCTTCTATCAGGTCCCCGCCGAGTCCGGCATCCGCGTCTCCGGCACCATGCACGACGGCACCGTCCAGTGGCTCACCTACACCCGCGACGGCAAGCTGTTGCGTCAGGCCACCCACCGCGAGCCGCTGCTCATCCACCACGCCGGCGACGCCCTGAGCCTCGCTCCCGCTGCCCCGTGAGGCGCCACGACTGTCGTGGCTTCGGCCACGCCGTGGAGTGCGGTGACTTGTCACCGCTTTGGGCAGAGGCGGACTTGTCCGCTGCGGTGCGGAGCATCGGAGACGTGTGAAACGTCAGAGCGAGAGCGCCTGTTGTCCCGTCGCCAAGGCTCCTCAGCGGGAAAGCGGTGACAAGTCCCCGCACTCCATGGCTGCGCGTCATCGCCGCGGAACTGCGGTGACTCAAATAGAAGGAGTGTCCTCTTATCAAAAACATCTTGACGCCGGGTGGTGGCCCGCACTGGCTGCCTGGCACTGGCTTGACGCATAAGGTAGAATAGAGGTCCGATGCCGAAGATTGCCATCTTGTCTGACATTCACGCCAATGATCCGGCGCTCAAGGCTGTGCTGCGGGATGTGGCCAGGACCAAGGCCAGTCGGGTGGTTTTCGGCGGCGACATCGTGGGCTACGGCGCGAGTTCGGAGGCCTGCGTGAGCCGGGTGCGGGCGCTGGGCGGGGACTGCGTGATGGGCAACCACGATTTCTACACCAACCACATCCGCAGGGATCCCTCGGCCCTGCCAGCCAACCGCGATTGGCGCAAAAACCCGGTGTGGGCCGGGGTGGAGGAAGCGGCACGCACCCTGAGCGAGGACAACGCGGCCTGGTTGCGCGCCCTGCCACGGGAGCTGGATATCCCCGGCGGCGTGGTTGCCCATGCCGCCCTGCATCACCCGGAGGAGTGGCCGTACCTGCGCTCGCTGCACGATGCGCTGCCGACTTTGGAGCGCTTGCGCGAGTCCGGACGCGGGATCGGGTTTTTGGGCCACACGCACCGTCAGGAGTTGTTTTTCGATCCCGCCGAGGCGGTCACCCCGGAGTGGATCAATGCCACCCGGGTGCATTTGCCCGAGGGCATCGTCTGTGCGGTGATGGTCGGCTCGGTGGGCCAACCCCGCGACGGCGATCTGCGCGCGGCCTGGACCTTGTGGGACTCCGACACGCGGGTGCTGGAGTTCCGCCACACTGAGTACCCCGCCCTGACAGCCGCCCAGGAGATTATCGCCGCCGACCTGCCGGTGGAATCCGCCCTGCGCCTGTTAGACGAAGATACCGCACGGGATTTCCGGCGCATGATCGGAGTGTGAAGACCGCCCTCATTCTTTCCGCTTGAGCAGCGGAAAGAGCACGACATCGCGGATGGTGGGGGCACCGGTGAGCATCATGCACAGGCGGTCGAGACCGATGCCGATGCCGCCGGCCGGGGGCATGCCGTGTTCGAGGGTTTCGATGAAATCGTAATCGACCTTTTGGGTTTCCTCGCCGGACTGGTGTTCGAGGCGCTCGCGTTGCACGTCGGGGTCGTTGAGTTCGGAGTAACCGGGGGAAATCTCCTGGCCGTTGATGATGAGTTCGTACACCTCGACGGTGGTGCCGCCGGGACTGACCTTGGCCAGCGGCACCAATTGGCTGGAGACCCGGGTGACAAAACACGGATCGAAGGTTTTCTCCTCAACGAGTTTCTCAAAAACCTGCTGGATGACCTCGTAGTCCTCCATTTCCGCGGAAATCTGCACGCCGAGGGCCTCGCAGCGCTCGCGCCGGCCGGTGGGTGTCAGATCGAAGAAATTCGCGCCGGCGGCGGCGGCGATGAGGTCGTGATAGGCCGCGCGACGCCACGGGCGGGCAAGGTTGATGGTGCGCAGGAGGTTGCCTTCGTCGTCCTTATGGTCGATTTGCAGGCCGCCGCAGAATTTTTCGGCGAGGTGGCAGACGAGTTCCTCGACCAGATCAGCCATGCCCTCGAAATCGGAAAACGCCCAGTACGCCTCTAACATGGTGAATTCCGGATTGTGACGCCGCGAGATGCCCTCGTTGCGGAAACTCCGGTTCAGCTCGAACACCTTGGTGAAGCCACCCACGAGCAGGCGCTTGAGAAACAGTTCGGGCGCGATGCGCAAGGTCAGCGGCATGCCCAGCGCATTGTGATAGGTTTCGAACGGGCGGGCCGCAGCACCGCCGGCCACGTCCTGAAGCATCGGCGTTTCGACTTCCAAGAACCCCCGGTCCTGCATGAAACGGCGGATCTCAGCGATGATCAGCGAGCGTTTCACAAACAACGCGGCGCTCGCGGGGTTACCCATCAAATCCAGATGGCGCTTGCGGTAGATTTGCTCGCGGTCGGCCAGGCCGTGCCACTTGTCGGGCATCGGCCGCAGGGATTTGGACAGCACGGTGAAATTGGCCACCTTGATGGTCGGCTCGCCGGTGCGGGTGATGAAGGTTTCCCCCTCGATGCCGACCCAGTCTCCCCGATCCAGGCATTTCCACACTGCCGCGTCATGTTCCGTTAGATTCTTGGTCCCGACGTACCCCTGGATCGAGCCATGGATGTCGCCCACTTGGATGAAGCATGACTTGCCCATGTCGCGCAATGCGGTGATGCGCCCGGCCACTTTCACCTGCAGGCCCTCGGTGAAATCCGCGTGCAGCGCAGCGGGCGTGGTGCTCACCTCGAAGCGCGCGCCAAACGGATCGACGCCGAGTTCGCGCAGTTTTGCGAGCTTCTCGCGGCGGACGGCGATCAGTTCGGCTTCGGTGGATTGGTGGGACTGCGGGGGGGCGGCATCGCTCATGGCAGGGAAGGGCTTAGGTGGATTGCCCCTTGGACGCAAGCACTGCTTTGAATCAGGAAAAACGCCGCGCAAAAGGCCAGTGCCGCCAGGATCACCAGCGGCGGGCCGACGTAAACCTTTCGCGAGACCGAGGCGCGTTCCTCTGGCAACCGGTGGCATGCACTCATGCGGACTCACGATGGTAGCGCAGCGACCATTCCGGCAAGGGCTTTGTCCTGGCTTTCTCCCCGCTTCCAGCTCACGGCGTGACGGACGTTTGCGCCGCAGGTCCTGCCATAGGGCTTTGAATCCCAACGGCTCTCCAGCCCGGAATCATGCCAAGTTCCCAAGTCACTCAACCAGGTACCCAGCCGCTCTCCCTGCCCAAGCCGCAAGAAATCCTCCCTAGCTGTTAGCAAATGGTTCCGACGATCGTCAGAACCATTTGCTAACAATTCACCCCGGGCGTCGCAGGGTCGTCGCTGCGGGAGATTGACCGGGTGGGGCATTTGGCAGGGCCGCCCCATGACGCTTCAGATCACTTCAGTATGGCAGCTCTTGCGCTGAAGATCCGCACAGGGGTAGTCCGTTCAGTCCTCTGAGCGGTCTTCTATCCGACTTTGCCCCACGACGCCTCAGATCACTCGGTTTCGCAGCTCTTGCGCAAAAGATCCGCACAGGGGACTGTGCGGACCACCTCCGTGCGGACTACCCCCGCATGCGGATCTCGATGGTTTCGCCGGCCGCTAGAACAACTTCCTGTGGCAGTCGGATCACCAGGCGGCGGCCACTTAGCTCCGGCTTTGCCGCGATGGGTTTGCCGGCCTTCGTGACTGTTAGATCGGGCATCTTGCCGGCGGCGGCGAGTTCCAGGGCGAGGCTCTTGAGGCGCAGCGTGCCATGGCGCAACTCGATGCGCGCGTCGCGGCCGCCGGGGGCGTCGAGCTGGCTGAAGGTGCCCCAGCCTGCCGGCGCGGTGAAGGCGCAGCGAAAGTCGTTGGGTGTTAGACGCGGCGCAAACCCGATGTGGCCGTTGGGTCCGTGGTTCTCGAAGCCGCAGGCTGCCAGATAGACGCCGTAGCTCGCCATCGAGCGCGCATAGTGGTCGCCGCACTCCACTTCGTTCCACGGGTTGCGTCGCGACGCGTGATAGCGGTCGTGGACGGCGCGGGTGACGGCCAGGCCCTCTTGAACCATGCCTTCCCACAGCATGTGGCCGGCCACCTGGTATTCGAAGCCATTCATGCACTCGTTGAAATAGCCGGCCATGCCGGAATCGCCGCCGCCCTGCGCCTGTTTGTAGTCCCAGTCCTTGCGCGGGAACGTGCACATCAGGAGTCCCGCCTCGCCCGCCATCGCGTACCAGCGGCCGGTCTTGTAGCGCGCCCGGTATGGCCCGACGTCGGGACTGAAGTTATACTTCCACAATGACTGCAACGCGGACTTGGTTTCCTTCTCCGGAAACACCCGCGGCAGGCCGACCTGATAGGCCCAGCTTTGCCCCATCACCTGGTCGATCTCACAACCGGTGCCCGAATTGATCGAGTTGGCATGCGCCGGATCGACCTTGTTGATGAAGTACTCGCCATCATATAACTCACTAACAAGCATGGCCTGCCCCTTGACCGAGATCGCCCGGCACTTGGCTGCGAAATCGCCATCGCCGGTCTCGTCGGCCATCGCGGCGGCGGCCTGCAGCGCCGCCTGATAGAGACCGCTCAGCCACGCCACCGCTCCGAACCAATCGGTGTCGAGCGTGTTGTGCTGGTTGCTGCGGATCAGGCCGTCGCCGTCGCCATCCTTGTTGATGAGCCACTCGGTGGCGCGCCGGATGCCCGGCCAATTGCGTTTCAAGAATGCTCCGTCCTCGCTCATCTGGTGTTCGCGCAGCGCCCGCAGGATCGAGCCTGACTGCGCGTCGATGGCCGGGATGTTGTTGTTTTCGCCGCGGAAGAAGATCGCGCCGTCGGGTTGCAGGGCAAAGCCGAAATCGACGATCTCGCGCAAGCCGCGCTCGAGGTCGGGGAAAAGCCGCGCCGCCGCGTGGGCATACTGCCAGACGTGACCGCAGGTGCCGTGGCAACAGCCGACGCCCTCCCATGCCCAAAACCTGCCCGAACGAAAATGCTGACAGGTGGAGGTCGCCAGGATCGATGTGTTGAGTTGGGTGCGATCGAGGAACCAGTACGGCAGGGTCGAGTCATACCAGGTGTCGCGCCACAACTTCGTCTCATCCGTTAGACGTTTGAAGTTCTTTGTCAGATAGTCGGCCACCTCGAGGGCCGACTTGAACTTGCTGGCATACCAGCGGCCGCTGTCGTGCACACCGTTGATTCTCAGGTTCGGAAAATACCACGCCAGCACGAAATCCACGGTGGCAGAGGCCCCGGGCTCTAGCGAAAACCTGCGGCCGATCGAGCCAGTCAGCTTGGCGTCAAGCGCGGCCGTTAGGGCGTCTGCGCAGAGGTCGGCCGGCTTACCTAACAACACCAGTCCCATCGATCCCCAATCCGGCAGGCCCTCCAAAGTGGGGGCTTCGGCGGGCGCGTCGGCCAGGGTGATGCCGCCGACGCCGATGTTGCCCCACTCGCCCTGCTGCGCATCGACAATCTCTAACAGAGCCTCCTTGCCTTCCCAGTCGCGCACATCGAGCGATTGCAGGGTCATGAGGTTGTTGCGGCGACCGGTGACGCTACGCACCACCTTGCCATCGACGAGCAGGTTGACGCAGGTGCGCCCGGCATGATCGCCGCCGCCGACCCACAGCCGCAGAAAGTGGCGCTCGAGCTTGAACTTGCGGCTTGTTAGTTTCCCGGTCGCGTTGTCGCGGCCGGCGATGTCGGCACTCGGCGCGGTGGCGTGGGAATTGACGACGCGCTCGGTATCGCCACCGACGTCACCCTGATAGGATGGGATGGCGGATTTCTTCACCGGGCCCTTGCCAAAGGCGGTGCCCTCGACCGTCCAGTCCTGATAGGTATCCTTGCTCCAATCCTCAAACACCACATCGGGACGCGTGTCGCCGGCCACGGCTAGCGGCTTGCTCACCGTACACTCGAGGAATGTGAAGCCCTCGCCCGCAACCCGCTTGATGTGCCGCGTGCCGGGCCGGTCACGCCGGCCCTGGCACACCGCGTTTTCTAGCGATCCGATCAGTTCCAGCTCCACTTTCTTCGCGGAGGTGTTGCGCACGGTGTAGCGCAGGATGGTGGCGGGCAGGCTCGAGTCCTCGGAGTTGAGTGGAATGAACGGCGAGAAAGCCTCGATGTCAACTTCCACCGGCGCGGCGGGATCACGGTAGCTCACCTTGCCGATCGGGTATTCGCCGCGAAACGTCACGTTGCTGAAGCCGCTGCGGTCGAGTGCGCGGGGCTTGCCGTCGATTGTTAGACTGAACGCCTGCTCGACGGGCGACTGCGGCACGGGCGGATGGGCGTAATGGCCGTCACCGGTGCCGATGTGGCGGTTGAACAGGTCCCACTGCCACAGCTTGCCATCGCCTCCCAGATAGAGTTGGCCCGAGCAGAGGCCGCCGACGGGCATGCCGACGAAGCGCAGTTCATCGCCGCGCATGACTTCCGGCGTGCCGCGCTCAAACAACGATTTGAGCCATTCCGGGCGCAGTTTCTTGTCGGCTGGCACCAGTTGGTCGAAGTCATCGCGGCTGAATGGCCCGGCCATCAGTGGCCAGCGCGCCGCCAGCAGTGAGACACCACCGACGCCCAGGCCGCGCATGAAATGGCGTCGCGAAAGCCGGCGGCTGGTGGATTCTGCGGCGCGTTCGAGCGGAGTGAGTTGGTTTTGGTTCATAGCTTGGAAAGCAGGGGTTCCCGCTGCCGCGTTCATCGCGTCATGGGTTGCTCCGCCCATTACGCGCATGCCCGTCGGATGTTTCAGGGAGTCCCAAAATTGTCACTCACCCTCGGGCGCGGCGGCGCAAGGAACGACACTTGCCAAGTGTCGTGTCTGTTGCTTTGGAGACACGGGACTTGGCAAGCCCCGTTCCCAAGTCCCGCTCCAATGGGTTGCGGCTCATCGCAGCGGGCAAAGGTGCCCGCGCCACCGTAGTCCGGGCCTCCCCGGCCTTTGTAGCCTTGGCGAAGCGGGCCTGCCCGGATCCGAATGGATGAGTTTTCTGAAAGGGAATCATGCAACCGACGTACTTGGCGTACCCGCCCTCGACCCGCGCGTCATCGCATTCAACCCCCATCAAGCGCCAGCCCGGCGCAACTCCCCCCGATCTAACAAAATGGAATGTGATGGGGGGCGAAGCAGCTTCCGGCGCCTGTCGGTTTGCATTGAGGTTATCCAATAGATGATCCGCCCGCGGTGGCTCTCTAACCAACCCTCAACAACCCCATGAACCCTGCCCGAAAGATAGTTGTCCTTTGTTTGTTTGCAGCCGCTGGCTTGGGAAGCGCCGCAGCGCCAGCGCCAGCCGCGACAACCGAGTGGGAACTCTGGCTCCCACCCAGCGGCAAGCCCGTCACAGCCGTGTTCGTCTGCCCGCGCTGGGGCGATGGCGCCAACATGGTGCAGATCATCCAGAAGAACCTGGGCGAGGAACTGGGCATCGCGACGCTGCTGACTCGCGAAGACAAGCTGACGTTCAAAGAGCCACACTTCGTCCCGTCCATCGCCAAGACCCTGTCGGCTTCGGCACTTGAACGGAAACATCCTGAATTGGCCCTTGCCCCTTTGTTGTTATGGTCTCATTCCAATTCGGCCGCCTATGTTCAGCGCTGCCTCAAGGAATTCCCGGAGCGAATCATCGCCTACTGTCTGTTCAAACCGGCCTTCGGCCATAACACCGACCTCGGCACCGGCACGGCCTGCGAAACCCCCGAATACGGTTACCCATCCCGTGTCAGCAAGGACACCGAATTGAAGCCCATGTCCAAGGCCGCCAAAGAGGTGCTCGGACAGACCATTTGGGATATGAGCGACCGCATCAAGTCACCCGGTTACAATCAGGAGCATGAACGCACGGTGATGCTCAAGAACATGGCCGATGCACGCAGGCAAGGAGCCTTGGTACACATGACGCTGGTGCGCGGCACCCACCACATCATCGACGGGCAGCAGGACCTGATGCTGGCGTTTTTCAAAAATGCCATGGCCATGCGCCTCCCGCCGAACGCCGATCCGGCCAAGGGGCCGGTCAAGCTCATCGGTCGTCTGGAGGAAAAGGGAATGCTGCAGGACGGGGCGACCAAGTCGGTGCATGCGTATGCGGACTTTCCAGGGGGAGAAAATCGCCGGGACGCTTGGTGGCTGCCCTCGCGGGAGTATGCGCTCCTCTGGAACGGCTATGCGCTGAACGCCAAGGGCACCGTGGTGGCACCGGCCAAGTGAGGGATTGCCAGGTTGGCGCGACTACGGCGCTCACGCCCTGCCCGTGCTCAAACAAATGGATCACGACTGGAACGTGGACGAGCCAACCGCCAAGTCGCTCAAGCCGCAATTCGACCGGGTGCGCGAGATGATCCAAGCGGCGCAAAATGCTAACAACCCACCCGAGTTAATCAGTCTGAAAGATCTGGAGAACAAGTGAAGTATGGAGTTAAAGAAGAACCGGCTCGGATGAAAAACTCCTGGCAATCCGCTCGTTTAGACAGATGGTGGTGCCTGAGGAACTTTTGACAAAGGCTCACCACCGCATCATGGATCATTTGCCAACCAAACATATACCCCAAGATGAAACGCATGCGCCTAACAATGTTTATGCACGGATTCTGGAAAGATATACAGGCGGGCTAAAGCCCGCGCTCCATCACACAACAAGCCCTAACAACATGCAAGCACCAGTCCAAGTCGGTCTCATCGGGTCGCAGTTCATATCATCGATTCACGCGGAGGCGTTGCTCGCTTGTCCGCACGCGCAGCTCGCCGCGGTGGCCTCGCCGACGCCGGGCAACGCGCGACAGCTCGCCGCGCGCCTCGGCATTCCGCGCGCGTTCACCGATTACCGCGAGCTGCTCGCGCATCCGGGCATCCGGATGGTGGTGGTTGGCGTGCCCAATCACCTGCACTGCCAGGTTGTGATAGACTCGGCGGCGGCCGGCAAGCATATCGTCATCGAGAAACCATTCTGCCTCAACCTCGGCGAGGCCGACCGCATGATCGAGGCATGTCGCGCTGCGAACGTGAAGTTGATGTATGCGGAGGAGTTATGCTTCGCCCCCAAGTATGTGCGGCTCAAGCAGTTGTTGGATTCCGGCGCGCTGGGCCATCCCACACTTCTCAAACAATCCGAAAAGCACGACGGCCCGCACGCCGCGCACTTCTGGGACGTCGAGCGCTCGGGAGGCGGGGTCACCATGGACATGGGCTGCCACGCCATCGAGTTTTTCCGCTGGATGCTAGGGCGTCCGCCCATCAAGTCGGTGTATGCCCAGATGAGCACCCAGGTGCACGGCGACAAGACCCGCGGCGATGACAACGCGATCATCATCCTCGAGTTTGCCGACGGCGTGATCGCCATCGCCGAGGAAAGCTGGACCAAGCTCGGCGGCATGGACGATCGCGCGGAAGTCCACGGCTCGGGCGGCGTCGCTTACGCCGACTTATTGCACGGCAGCGCGATAGAAACCTATAGTGTGGGCGGCTATGACTATGCGGTCGAGAAGGCCGGCAGCACCAAGGGCTGGAGTTTCACCATTTTCGAGGAGGCGTGGAACTACGGCTTCCATCAGGAGATGGCGCATTTTGTCGATTGCGTGCAAAACGACAAGCCGCCGCTGGTCACCGGCGAGGATGGTCGCGCGGTACTCGAAGTGATCTTTGCCGCCTATGAAAGCGCCCGCAGCGGCCGCAAAATCGAACTGCCATTCCACACCACCGCCGCCCGCCCCATCGACCTGTGGCAGCCTCGCGGGCAATAGAGTGGCGAGTGGCGAGTGGCGAGTGGAAGAGTGCAGGGCGCGGAGCTTTGTCTTTTCCTTGTCCCTTGCCACCAGCCCCTTGCCACTCATCGTGGCGAGTGGCTGCGGCGTCTTCGCCGCAGGCCGTGATCGCCGCGTCTCGCGGCGAGTTCAATGAGGCCAGCACTTTGTTTTGCAAATGATGGCTCCGGGCAGGATGCCCGGACCACGGTGGCGCGGGCATCCTGCCCGCCGCCATTCATTCTTCCTTTCCCGCGTCGATCATACGAACAGTCTCGGGCATCCACGGCCACGCGGTATGCGATGGACGTTTGGCGCGGAATGGACCAGAGTCGCGGCACCGCATGTCCGCCTTGCTTTCCGCCACCGACCTCCGCCTCAGCTACGGCTATCAATCGCTGCTGGACGGGGTGACGCTGGCGATTGCCGCAGGCGAGAAGATCGGCATGGTCGGCCGCAATGGCTGCGGCAAGACCTCGTTGCTCAAAATCCTCAGCGGGATGCTGGCGGCCGATAGCGGCGACATCGCGCTGCGGCGCGACCTGCGGATCGGCTATCTGCCGCAAGAATTCGAGCTGGAGGCCGAGCTGAGCGTGCAGGAGAACATCGCCGCCGGCGCGGCGGATATCGTCGCCGCGGTGCGCCGCTATGAAGGCGGCGACGGCTCGGAAGCCGAACTGGCGGATCTGCTGCACCTGATCGATCACGCCGATGGCTGGACCCTGGATGCCCGCATCAAGGCCACCGCCACCGCGCTCGATGCGCCGCCGCTGGAGCTGTCTGTCGGCCCGCTGTCCGGTGGGGAAAAGCGCCGGGTGGCGCTGTGCCGGGCGCTGGCCTGCCAGCCGGACCTGTTGTTGTTAGACGAGCCCACCAACCATCTGGACGCCGAGTCCATCCGCTGGCTTGAGGAGTATCTGAAAGGGTTTCCGGGCGCGGTGATCTTTGTCACGCACGACCGTTATTTTCTCGATGAGATTGCCACGCGGATCATCGAGATCGACCAGGGCCGGGCGTTCTCACATCCGGGAAACTACACGGCGTTTCTCGAGTCGAAGGCAGTGCGGCAGCAGATTGCCGAGCAAACCGAGCGGCGGCGGCAGCGGTTCCTGCGCGAGGAACTCGACTGGGTGCGCTCCGGCGTGAAGGCGCGCGGCACCAAATCGCGCCACCGGATGGAGCAATACTATGAGATCGAGGGCATGGAGGCGCCGCCCGAGGAACGGGAAATGGACTTGCTCATTCCGCCACCTCCGGATCTGGGTAACATCGTCGTCGAGCTGGAGAACGCCGGGGTCAACGTCGGCAGCGCTGCCACGCCGCGCTGGTTGTTCCGTCACCTCACACTCACGCTGCGGCCCGGCCAATGCACCGGCATCGTCGGCCGCAATGGCGTGGGCAAAACCACCTTGCTCAAACTCTGCCTCGGGGAAATCCCCTCCGGCGAGGGCTCGGCGGTCATCGGCAAACGGGTGAAGGTGAACTACATCGACCAAACCCGCATGCAGCTCGAGGGCACCGGATCGTTGTTAGATGAGATCTCCGACGGCAACGAGAAACTGATGTTCGGAAATCAGCCGCTGGGAGCGCGCGCCTATCTGCGGCGCTTCCTCTTCAACGACCAGCGCATCAACGACCGGGTCGATCTTCTATCAGGCGGCGAACGCGCGCGCCTGATGCTCGCGAAGGTGCTCAAGAATGGCGGCAACCTCATCGTGCTCGACGAGCCGACCAACGACCTCGACCTGCCCTCGCTGAGGATGTTAGAGGAGGCCCTGGCGGATTTCGACGGCACGGTGATATGTGTATCACATGACCGCTATTTCCTCGATCGCATCTGTGATCAAATCATCGCCTTCGAGGAGAACGGTGTGGTGGTGCAACCTGGCAACTATTCCTATTATCTCGAAAAGCGCCAGGCGCGCGAAGCCGCGCAACGCATCCAGGCGCAAGCCGCCGCTCGCGCTGCCGCCGCCCGCCACAAGGCCGCCGCGCCGGCCACCAGCAGACCCCGCAAGCTCACTCTCAAGGAACGCAGCGAACTGGACGGCATCGAAAGCGTCATCCTCGCCGCCGAGCAGCAAGTTGAGGCAATCGAAGGCAGCTTGAACGATCCAGCCTTCCAAGCCAAATGCTTCAACGAGATCCCCGCCGTGCTCAAACAACTCGACGCCGTCAAGGCCGAGGTCGCCCGCCTTTATGCCCGCTGGGAGGAACTCGAGCTGCTGCGCGAGCGTGTCTAACACCTATCACCGACGCAACTGCCAGCGGGCGGTGGTGCGCAGGCCGTCGGATTCAAACCGCATGCCGACCTCGACGCCATCGACCTTGCGCAGCAGGCCAAAATCGCGGGTGCCTGTCTGATAGTCCGGCTGCGTCGGCTGGCGGAAGGTGCCGTAGCGGTCGCTTTTCATCTGCCAGCCGTCCCAGTCCCATGCGCCGCCGGCCGGGTGCAGCGGCCGGAAGCCGAACCATGCCTTGTGCTTGGCGGCAGCTTCTTCAATGGAGCGGCTGCCGGTCAGCAGCAATGGTTGGAGGTCGCAGATGCCGCCGAAGGCCGCCGCGCGTTCGCGTTCGGCCGCCGAGGCAAACAGCGCGGGAAGTTGCAGCCGGCATGCCCGCGGACTGAGCCGGAGTTGCGCGCCGGGCTCAGTGGCTGCGGTCATGCCGGTGATGTGAAATGGCGTGGTCAGCGGCATGTTGCGAATCACCAGATAGCGGTCCTGCACCTCGATGCCGAGTCGCAGGGTGATCATGTTGAAGAAGCTGATCCGATAGATCCAGCTCTCGCGGCCGGCGACCTTGTAGAGGCTGCCGGTGATTTCATTGCCGCCCTCAAAGTCCGCCACGCGGCCGACCGATTGGTTGAGCGCGCGGCGCGCTGCGGCCGGGTCGTTCAGGCCGATGCACAGCGCGGTGGGACGGGTGAACATCGAGACAAGGGTGGGCAGCAGGATCATGTCACTGTTATCGAGCATCGGTCCGAAGGCGTTGGTGAGTTCGCCGCTGCCCATTTCGAGGATTGGATCGGCATCGGCAATAGCCACATGCAGGTCGGGGCCCAGGAAATCGAGCAACGTGGTATCGACGCCGGCTCTCCTACCGACGGCGCCGAGCATTTTGGTGCCGGCCTTGACCCACACTTCTTCGCGCAGATTCATTGACAACGTGGCGACCGGCTCAGGTTCGATCAAAAGACTCAGCGTCTGGGCGGTCAGGCTGTTTTTCAATTGGATCGAGGTGGGCTTGGCTGCCAACACCCGGGCGTGGAGAGAATATTCGGCCTGCCTGTCTTCCTGTCCGCTAGATTCAGGTGCGGCCTTGCGCCTGGGTTGGATGGTCACGCCGTGTGCGAGTGCCAGTTGCGGATCGATGGCGCGGCGTTCGATGGTGCCGTTCGAGAGCAAGACCCAGTGTTTGCCATCATCGACCAACGGTGTGATCTCGAATGCGAGCAGCCGGGTTTTGTCGAGCGGCTGATCCGACTCGATGCGCAGGTCATCCAGCACGTGGTATTTCGCGTCCATCTCCTTGCGCCTTTCCGGGGTGAATTCCTGGTTGAGTTCAACGAGTTCATCAAGCGACTTCGGCTGCCTGCCGCCGTGGCTTTCAGAGAAGCTGCGAATCACCCACACGAGAGTGGTCAGCGGCCACTTATCCTGATCGATTTCGTCCTGTTGCACGCGTTGGGTCATGCGCCGCCCGGCGAGCAGGGTGTAGGCTTCCGGCGTCGACCCGAGAAACACTTCGCTCACCCCCGCACCCGCCGCCGCCTCCGGAGTGGCAATCCAGTAGCCGGGAACCGACAGCCCAACCTTTCCCCGCAGGATGGTTAGACCGGTGTTTGCGTCATGATAACTCACCAGGGCGGTGACCTCTGGCGCGGCAACCAGCGGCAGCACGACAACCGGACCGAATAACATACCGATGGCGGAAGCAATCCATTTCGGTTTCATCGGATCCCAATCTGGCGAACTGACCCGCCAAGGCAAGCCAGAACGTCGCCAGATTTCGCGGCCGGGTGGGTTAGCCTGGGACCGGCCTTCCCGCCCAGAACGGTCGGGCCTTGCGCATTCGGCTTCCAGGGCGCATCTTTGGCGTATGGAAATTTGTTTCGATCTCACTCCTTGTGGAGAAACCGGAGGCTATGTCGCCCGCTGGGACGATCCGTCGGGAGGTGGCATCTGCACCCAGGGACGAGAGCTTTGCGGATCTGGAAGCCATGATCCGCGACGCGGTGGAAGGCTATTTCGCCGACAAGGAGAAACCGGAGCGCATCAGGCTCCACTTCGTTCGCGACCCCGAACTGGCACTCGCGTGAAGTTGCCGCGCGATGTGAACGGTGAACAGGCCGTGCGGGCCGTGCTGCACCTCGGTTTTTCCGATCTGCGGCAGTCAGGTTCCCCTCGGATTCTGCGCAAGGACGGCCGTACGGTGGTCGTGCCCATGCATCGACCGATTAAACCGGGAACGCTCAAAGGACTTATCGAGCAAACGGGGGGTGACACTCGAGGCGTTCTTGGCTGAGCTCCGCAGTAGGGTCGCTCCACAAGGTAGATGCTGACAATGAACATGATCCAACCATGGACGGGTTTCTAGCGCTTGATGGTCATCCGACCAAGCAGGAAATGGGGAATGTTAGAGATAACCCTGACCTTTCGACGGATAGGCCGGCATCTTTATCCCGGAGGGATGATGAAAAAAGAGGGAATCGCACTTGCTCGGCCCAGTGGCTGCTTTGAGGTCGAGCGCTGGGTTCTGAGGTTGGAACTGCGTGCATGCACATCGATATCTCCAGCACCGGATAGGACGGGCGCTACCATCTCCAAGCCGTGGCTGCGACGGTTGCGGGCGGCCGCTATAGGGCTCCATATTCGATAGCGACGGTCACAGACCGCCGCCACAAGGCTCGATTTGAGATATAACTCATTTATTATTAATGTTTTACATAAATTGTTTCAACTCGTGGCCGCGACGGATCATGGCGATGGTTCGATCAAGTCGTCGTGGTGCGCGCTGAAGCGAGGCGCTATCCCGCCCCTTCGCGGTCGCGTTTTTCCAGCCAGACCATCAGGATGGCGAGGTCGGCCGGGGTGATGCCGGGGATGCGGCCGGCCTGGCCGATGGTGGCCGGGCGGATTTCGGTGAAGCGAACTTGCGCCTCGCGCTTGAGGCCGCGGATCGCCTCGTAATCGAGGGTCTCCGGCAGGCGCTTGCCTTCCTGACGCGCCATGCGGTCGATTTGGCTCTGTTGACGTCCAAGATGGCCTTCATATTTGAAATTCGTCTCGATGAGGGGCCAGAGGTCCTCGGAAAACTCGTTGCGCAAGCCGTCGGGCAGGGCGCTCCAGGAATTTTCGCTGCGCCGCAGCCACAGGTCGAGCTTCACGCCGTCATGCGGGGTTTGGCGCACCCAGGGGTCGGCCCGCTCCAGGGCGACGAGCTTTTCCGTGACCCGCCGCACCCGCTCGCCGCCGACGAGGCCGATGGCCGCGGCTTTCGGCGTAAGGCGCAGGTCGGCATTGTCCTGGCGCAACAACAGGCGATACTCGGCGCGACTGGTGAACATCCGATATGGCTCGGTGCAGCCGCGGGTGACCAAATCATCCACCATCACCCCGAGGTACGCCTCATCGCGGCCGAGCACCCATGGCGGTTTGCCAAGCACTTTGAGCGCGGCATTGGCCCCGGCCATCAGACCCTGACCCGCCGCTTCCTCATAACCCGAGGTCCCGTTGATCTGCCCGGCAAAATACAAGCCCTCCACCCGCTTGGTTTCCAAGGTGGGACGGAGTTGGGTTGGCGGGCAGTAGTCATACTCCACCGCATAGCCCGGGCGCAGAATCTCGCACTTTTCCAAACCCTGAATGCTCCGCAGAAAGGCAAGCTGCACCGCGTACGGCAGCGAGGTGGAAACCCCGTTGACGTAGTACTCCAGCGTGTGGCGGCCCTCCGGTTCGAGGAAGAGTTGATGCCGCTGCTTTTCCGCGAAGCGCAGCACCTTGTCCTCGATCGACGGACAATACCTAGGCCCCACCCCCTCGATCACCCCGCAATAGAGCGGCGATTGGTCGAGATTGTTGCGGATGATCTCGTGGG